>JAEEGI010009187.1_pt1 | contig 21713 bp, 20 predicted proteins | sample 8958751 | NCBI WGS metagenome assembly JAEEGI01 (sample SAMN16246545, study PRJNA631951) | gut metagenome | biome: gut microbiome; feature: rumen; material: KS-attached | host: Bos | place: Iran: Karaj | collected 2018-10 | reverse complement strand
GCAAGGCATCCACGACCTCGATGACGCTGCCGGCAGTCGCGATCAGATCCTCGACGACGACGACCTTCTCACCGGGCTTCAGTTCGCCCTCGATGCGGTTGCCTCTGCCGTGATCCTTGTTGGAGGAACGGACATAACCCATCGGAAGCGAAAGGATATGCGCTGTGATCGCCGCATGGGCGATCCCGGCAGTCGAAGTGCCCATCAGCACCTCTGCCTCCGGATACTTTTCCGCGATCAGCTTCGCAAAGCTGTTTTCCACATCGTTCCTGACCTTGACATCAGTCAGTGTCAGACGATTGTCACAATAGATCGGGCTCTTGATCCCCGATGCCCAGATGAAGGGTTCATCCGGTCTCAGGAACACGGCCTTGATCGATAAGAGATCTTCTGCGATCAGTTCTTTCATCTTTCTACCCCACGAATTCCTTCAAAGCTCTCTCATAAGCGGCAACAGGATCCTCAGCTCTGGTGATCGGCCTTCCTACGACGATGTAGTCGGAACCGATCTCTCTTGCCTGCGCAGGCGTCATGACGCGCTTCTGGTCGCCCTTCTCGTTTTCGGCAAAACGCACGCCCGGCGTCACTGTCAGAAATTTCGTTCCGCAGCATTCATGGACCCTTTTCGCCTCCAGAGGAGAACAGACGACGCCGTCAAGCCCTGCATCCCTGGATACTTTCGCGTAATGCATGACGACTTCATCGATCGGCTTCTCGATCAGCAGATCCCTTTCCATGGATCCCTGATCGGTGCTGGTCAGCTGTGTCACCGCGATCAGAAGCGGTCTGCTTCCGTCTTCTTTCTGCAGGCCTTCCAAAGCCGCCTTCAGCATCGCCGTCGTTCCGGCCGCATGGCAGTTGATCATATCCACATCCAGATCGCGCAGCACTCTCATCGCGCTTTTCACGGTGTTTGGAATATCGTGAAGCTTCAGATCCAGAAAGATCCTGTGTCCTCTCTCCTTGATCTGTCTCACGATCGAAGGACCTTCCGCATAGAAAAGCTCCATGCCGATCTTCACATAAGGCTTCTTCTCCTGAAACAGATCCAGAAAAGCCAGTACCTCTTCCTTCGAAGAGAAATCGCAGGCGACGATCACGTCTCTACCCATCTATTGCACCTCCTATGATGTCTTTTATTTCTCCGATACCCAGTTTGTCCATGAGGATCGGCAGTTCTTCAATGATCTTCTTGCAGATGAAGGGATCCGCAAAGTTGGCCGCACCGACTTCCACGGCGCTGGCACCGGCCATCATCATCTCGATGACATCCTCCGCGCTCGAGATCCCGCCCAGTCCGATGACCGGGATCTTCACTGCCTGCGCAGTCTGATAGACCATACGCAGGGCGACCGGGAAGATCGCCGGACCGGAGAGTCCGCCCGTCCTGTTCGCCAGGATCGGCTTCCTTCTTCTGATGTCGATCCGCATCCCCATCAGCGTATTGATCAGACTCAAGGCATCCGCACCGCCATCTTCACAGGCTCTGGCGATCGACACGATGTCCGTCACATTCGGCGAAAGTTTCATGATCAGCGGCTTGGTCGTCACCTTCCTGACCTCTTCCGTGACCTTTCTTGCCAGCGAAGGATCGGTACCGAAGTGGATGCCGCCGCCGGATACGTTGGGACAGGAGATGTTGACCTCGATGAAGGCGATCTGTTCCTCCTTGTCCAGCTTCTCAGCGACCTTCACGTACTCTTCGATCGAGAAACCGGAGATATTGGCCATGATCGGCTTGTGGAAACAGGCCCTCAGTTTCGGCAGCTCTTCCGCGATGACCTGATCGACGCCCGGATTCTGCAGACCGATCGCATTCAACATGCCTGAAGAAGTCTCGGCGATGCGCGGCGTCGGATTGCCAAAACGCGGATGCAGCGTCGTCGTCTTGAAAGACAGGGAACCCAACATATCGATGTCATAGAGCTCCGCGAACTCATAGCCGTAGCCGAAGGTACCGGAAGCGGGAATGATCGGATCATCCAGTCTGACACCGCACAATTCAACATCTAGTCTTCCCATAAGAGCTCCTTCTTTTCAAACACGGGACCTTCCTTGCAGACGCGCTTATAGCCATCCTTCACCTCTATCGTGCAGCCCATGCAGGCGCCGAAGCCGCAGCCCATCCGCTCTTCCAGAGAGAACTGACCCTCGCTTTCACTTTTTTGATAGACGGCCTTCAGCATAGGCAGAGGACCGCAGGCATAGAAATACGTATAGTCAAGATCCTTCATGACATCGCTCACAAGACCCTTCCTGCCGAAGCTTCCGTCAAGCGTCGTCACAAAGACTTCGCAACCCAGTCTCTCAAATTCTTCTTTCATGAAGATCTCTTCGCTCCTGTTGAAACCGAGGACGACTTTCACTTCCTTCTTCTCTTCCCTCAGATTCTTTGCCAGGTAATAGAGAGGCGGGACACCGGCTCCACCGCCCAGCAGCAGCGGCTTTTCACCGCTTGATCTGAGATCATAGCCATTGCCCAGACCGATCAGAAGATCCAGGCTTCCTTCTTTCATCCCCGAAAGCAGGTCCGTCCCCTTGCCGACCTTCTTGTAGATCAGCGTCAGCCTATCCTCATCCACATCGCAGACCGAGATCGGACGGCGCAGGAAAAGAGGTTCCACTCTGATGTTGACGAACTGACCCGCTCTGATCTCCTTTAGACCTTTCCCTTTCAGGACCAACCTGTAGGTATTGAAAGCGATCTCCTCGTTTTCCAATATTTCAAAAATCTCTTCTCTCATATCATTTCTCTTTCAGATAGACGGTCTTTCCATGACAGACTGTCATGAGGCATTCGCCATAGACCTCCATCCCCTTGAACGGCGTGGACCTTCCTTTGGACAGAAAACTGTCCGGATCGATGCGATACTTCGCATTCAGGTCCCAGACCGTATAGGAATCCTCCTGTTCCAGTCCGAAACGCTGACGCGGATTCATGCACAGCAGCTCGATCAGTCTGCCCATATCGATCAGACCGCCTTTCACAAGTTTCGTATAGAGGACCGGGAAGGCTGTCTCCAGACCGACGATGCCGAAGGCGCTCTTTTCCAGGCCCCTGCTTTTCTCTTCCTTGCTGTGAGGGGCATGATCAGTCGCGATCATGTCGATCGTGCCATCCTGTATCGCCTCCAACAGAGCTTCCTGGTCTTCCTTCGATCTTAGCGGCGGATTCATCTTGAAGTCTCCGCTCTCCTGAAGATCCGAATCGTTCAGGACCAGATAGTGCGGTGCCGTCTCGCACGTCACATCGACGCCCTCTTTTTTGGCCTGACGTATGATCTCTACGCTCTCTTTGGTTGAGATGTGGCAGACATGATAGGAAGCGCCGGTCTGCTTTGCCAGACGCACATCTCTTTCGATCTCTTCCCATTCGCTTCTGGAACAGATGCCTCTGTGACCGTGTATCTTCGCGTATTCGCCATCATGGATATAGCCGCCCCCAAGCAGGTCGTTGACCTCGCAATGCGCCGCCACGATCTTACCCAGTCTCTTTGCTTCGATCATGACTTTCCTCATGACCTCTTCATCCTGTATCCCCTTGCCGTCATCCGAGAAGGCGCATACATGGCTGCTCATCTCTTCCAGCTCAGCGATCTGTTTTCCTTCCTCATTGACCGTGCAGGAAGCGTATGGCACGACATCGATGACCGCATCTCTTTCGATCAGATCGAGCTCCTGCTTCAGATCCTCATAGGAGTCTGGCACAGGAGACAGATTGGGCATCGGACAGACCGTTGTGAAACCGCCGCGGGCAGCAGCCCTGCTTCCCGTCTCTATGGTCTCCTTATAAGAAAAACCCGGTTCCCTGAGATGAACATGTACATCACAGAAACCGGGAAAAATGATATAGTCACCATCGCCATGAGCGCCTGGGATATCAAGAGAGACAAGATCCATGTCTGTCGCATTCGGCTGTCCTGTCTGATATATCCTGGCTTTCACTTTCATTTCGATCTCCTTGCGCCTTATGCTGATAAAGCGTTTGATTCCTGTAAAAGGATATCATCGAAACAAAGACCTGTCAACAGAAATAAACGGCCTTGGAAGGCCGTTGGTTTTTTAGTGTTTTATAGACCGAAAGCCAGCAGGATCATCCGCATCAGGAAAGCCACGACCCAGGCGATCACACACTGGAAGAGGACGAGATCGATGCTGCCTTTGATCCCCTCTTCCCTTCTGACGGCAGCCACCGCCGCGACGCAAGGCGTATAGAGCAGACAGAAGCTCAGCAGGGCATAGGTCGCCGGGATGCTCAAGGACTGTCTGAGGATCTCACTGCTTCCGTAGAGGACGCTCAGCGTCGAGACGACGCTCTCCTTGGCCAGGAAGCCGGAGATCAGTGCCGTTGAAACGCGCCAGTCGGCAAAGCCCAGCGGCCTGAAGATCGGCGTGATGATGTTTGCCGCATATGCCAGCATGCTCAAAGAAGGATCAGAGACCATGTTGAGACGGAAATCAAAATTGCCCAGACACCAGATGATGACCGTGCCGGTAAAGATGATCGTGAAAGCCCTCTGCAGAAAGTCCTTGGCCTTGTCCCACATCAGACGCAGGACGTTCTTGGCCATGGGCATCCTGTAGTTCGGCAGCTCCATGACGAACGGGACGGCCTCTCCCTTGAAGACCGTGTTCTTGCCGATGTAGGCGACGATGACCGCCGTGACGACACCCAGCAGATAGAGGCTGGAAATGATCAGCCAAGAGATCTCCTTGAAGAAAGTCTGCACGAAGAAATAATAGATCGGCATCTTGGCGGAACAGCTCATGAACGGGACCATCATGATCGTCATCTTTCTGTCTCTCTTGGAAGGAAGGGTCCTGGTCGCCATGATCGCCGGTACCGAACAGCCAAAGCCGATCAGCATCGGCACGATGCTGCGCCCGGACAGACCGATCTTCCTCAGCAGCTTGTCGACGACGAAAGCGATGCGCGTCATGTAGCCGCTGTCTTCCAGCAGGGACAGGAAGAAGAAGAGGATGACGATGATCGGAATAAAGCTCAGCACGCTGCCCACGCCGTTCAGGACGCCTTCACAGATCAGGGATCTGAGCGCTTCGTTCATATTCACGGAAATCAGCCATTCTTCACATCTTTCCGCAAAGATACCGATGCCCTGATCCAGCAGATCCTGCAAGAAGGCACCGATGACGTTGAAAGTCAGATAGAAGATCAGGACCATCACGGCAATGAAGACCGGAATGGCCGTATACCTGCCGGTCAGGATCTTGTCGATCTTCTCGCTCCTGGCCCTCTCTTTGGAGACCTTCGGCTTGATGACGGTCTGCCGGCAGAGCCTGTCGATGAACAGATAACGCATGTCGGCGATGGCTGCCGAAGCGTCGAGGCCCCTCTCTTCTTCCATCTGGGCGATGACCGCCTTGATGGCATCCATCTCTTTCGCGTGTATGTCGAGTTCCTCGACCAGGAAAGGGTCGTTCTCGATCAGCTTGTTGGCTGCGAAACGGACCGGGATCTGCGCTTTCAAAGCGTGGTCTTCGATCATGTGCATGATCGTGTGGATGCACCTGTGCAATGAGCCGTTGTAGTCGTTCTTGTCACAGAAGTCCTTGCGGCCGGGCCTTTCCTGATATCTGGCGATGTGGATCGCGTGATCGAGAAGTTCATCAACACCTTCGTTCTTCATCGCCGAGATCGGAATGACCGGGATCTGCAGGATCTCCTCCATCTTGTTGATCAGGATGGAACCGCCGTTGCCCTGGACCTCATCCATCATATTCAAAGCCAGGACCATCGGCACATCCAGCTCCATCAGCTGCATGGTCAGATAGAGGTTCCTCTCGAGGTTGGTCGCATCGACGATGTTGATGATGGCCGACGGCTTCTCATGCAGTATGTATCTTCTTGAGACCAGTTCCTCTTCCGAATACGGTGAAAGGGAATAGATGCCCGGAAGGTCGATCAGTTCACAGTCAGGATGGCCCTTGATGAAACCGCTTTTGTGTTCAACGGTAACGCCCGGGAAATTGCCAACGTGCTGGTTGGAACCGGTCAGCTGATTGAAAAGCGTCGTCTTGCCGCTGTTCTGATTTCCCGCCAGGACGAAGCGGATCTTTCCTTCGATCGGTTCGTTCTTTTCTTCCTGCATCTCGTGATAGATGCCATCCTCACCATAGCCCGGATGTTCAAGGTCGATGTTATCCAGGACGCGCTCATCCCCTGTCTTTTCATCGATCTTTTCGATCTCGATCTGCTTCGCCTCGTCGGAACGGAGCGTGAGCTCATAGCTGTGTATCTGATACTCGATCGGATCTCCCAGCGGCGCGAACTTGATCAGCGTCGCCTCGCAGCCCGGTATGAGTCCCATATCCAGAAAATGCTGACGCAGACTGCCTTCGCCGTTGACTTTGATGATCTTTCCGATCTGTCCTTCTTTCAATTCATTCAGTAACATACGACTATCCCTATATTCTTTCTTTCATAGATTATTATAACCGTTCCCATAAAAAATCCTCTTCCTTTTCCGAAAGAGGATATCCCATCATGAATCGAATTCGATCTGTCCGTCCTCAGACATCGACCTGACTCTGGCCAGGACCTCGACATCATAACCGAGGTCTTTGATGCGCTGTTCGCCAGGCTGATAGGTCTTGCATACGACGGAACCGCAGCCCACGATCTTCGCACCGGCCTGTCTGCAGATGCTGATGAGGGCATTCATCGCCTCACCGTTCGCCAGAAAATCATCCAGGATCAGGACTCTGTCGTCGCTGCTGAGGTAGTCCTTGGAGACCTGCACCGTATACTCGATGTTTCGCGTATAGGAGTGTTCCTTGGCCTCATAAGTCCCTTTTGACATGTTTGCCGCGACCGTCTTCTTCGCAAAGACGACCGGGATATATCCGAAACAGCGCGAAGCTGCCGCAGCGATCGCGATACCACTGGACTCGATCGTCAGGATCTTGTCGGGCCCCGTGTCCTTGAAGAGCCTGTGGAATTCTTCACCGATCTGATCCATCAGCTTCACATCGATCTGATGATTCAGGAAGTTGTCGATCTTGAGGATGTCACCGGGCAGTATCTTTCCATCTTTTCTGATACGATCTTCTAAAAGTTTCATCTGCTTCTCCTTTTGAATATACTCAATATCCTAACACATTTTCAGGCATATAATAGAAGCAGAAAAGGCAATCGACATGAAATACATCTACATCGTAAACAGCTTCGCTCTGCAGGACAAGACGGACAGGATCATCCACAGGCTGAAAGAAGTATCGGCATATTTCAACAGGGAATATGAGATCGTCATCAACGAGAAAGCGGAAGACGTCAGAAAGTCACTGGAACCGTACAGGAAGACGCAGGACGTCATCACCTCGATCGGCGGAGACGGATCGATCAACCTCCTGCTCAACGACATCATCGATACGGACAACATCCTTTCCTTTGTGCCACACGGTACCGGAAACGACTTCTGCCGCGCCTGCAGGGAAACTATCGAAGACGGCATCCATGAGATCGACATCATCCGCATCAACGACCGCCACTTCCTCAACGTCGCCTGCTTTGGCATCGATGCCGACATCGCCAACGACGACAATTTCATCCACAACAGGCTGATCCCGCCATCCATGCGCTACAACGCCGGTGTCGTCTACTACTTCCTCACCTACAAGCCAAGAAAGATGAAGATCGAAGTCGACGGCCAGACCATCGAAAAGGAATTCACGACGGTCGTCGCCGCCAACAACAGATACTACGGCGGAGGCTATCGGGTCTCGCCCCACAGCATCATCGACGACGGAAAGATGGAACTCGTTTATGCCGACAGGCTCAACAAAGTGAACATGGCAAAAGTCATCCTTTCCATGAAGGATGCTTCCCATTTAAAAGATCCGGCCGTTCACTCATTCAACACGACAAAAGCCGTCATATCCTCAGACAGGCCTTTCGCAGCCAACATCGACGGTGAACCGCTCCTCTCGGATCGCTTTGAACTCGAACTGCTGCCGAAGCGTTTCAGGATAGAATTCAACAGAGAGTTCATCGAAAGGATGACAAAGTAAAAAAATATCGGAGATCATATCTCCGATATTTTCATCATCAGATGTCTTTGCCGTTATTGGCGATCGTGTCCTTGTACCAGTAGAAACTCTTCTTCTTTCTCCTGGCCAGATCCTTCAGATCATGCTCATCACGGTTGACATAGACAAAACCGTAACGCTTGGAGAATCCGGAGTGACCTGAGATCAGATCCATGAAGGACCAGCTGCAGTAACCGATGAACTCGACGCCGACATTCATCGCTTCTTTCACCTGATGCAGGTGTCTTGAGAGATAGTCGATCCGGTCGTCATCTTCGAGGATGCCCTCTTCCGGCCACACTTCCTTGTTGCCGAAACCGTTCTCCGTTATCAGCAAAGGCAGATGGTAGCGGTCGTAGAGCTGTCTTGCGGAACACTGCAGACCGATATCGTCGATCTCCCAGCCCCAGAGCGTCGCCTTGAGGTTCTCGTTCTTGACGACACGGTAGATGCCCGCTTCGTTGCTCGGAAGCAGTTTGAAGCCGATGTCGCCGATCTTGTTTTCCTCATCCGTCGGGAAGGCTGAGATCGACTCGGAATAGTAGTAGTTGAAGGCCAGGAAGTCCGGCCTGTTCTCCTTCATGTCTTCCATGTCTCCCTCAAAGATCTCCGGCATCATGCCCCTGTCTTCCAGATACCTTCTGAAGAGAGGTTCATATTCGCCCTTGCAGTTGAGATCCAGCAGATAGTAGTTGCGGATGATGTTGGCATCCATGCATGCCAGCATGTCGGCCGGAGAATTGGTCGTCGGATAGAACATCGTGAAGCAGGTCGCCGGACCGATCTTGCCGCCTTCGACGATCTCGTGGCACTTTCTGATCGCCCTGCCGGCCGCAACGCACATGTTGTGATTCGCCAGATAACCCAGCTTTTCCGCTTCCTTGCGGTCTTCACATTCAAAGCCCATCCGGAACGGCATGTGGACGATGTGGTCCTGTTCGTTGATGGTCAGCCAGTATTTGACGCGGTCGCCATAGGTCCTGAACAGGAACTCGGCGTAATTGACGTAATCGTCGATGCTCCTGCGATCCAGCCAGCCGCCGTACTGTTTCACCAGTCCGACCGGATAGTCGAAGTGATAGATCGTGACGATCGGCGTGATGTCCGCCTTGATCAGTTCATCGATCAGATCATTGTAGAAGTCGACGCCCTTCTGATTGACCTCTCCATTGCCTTCCGGGAATATCCTGGTCCAGGCGATCGAGAAGCGATAGGCCTTGAGGCCCATTTCCTTCATCAGAGCGATATCTTCCTTGTAGCGGTGATAGTGGTCGGAAGCCACGGAAAAATCACAGATCGATGGATCGATCTTGCGGATATCCATGACAGACAGACCCTTGCCGTCTTCTCTGGCTGCGCCCTCACACTGGAAGGAAGCCGAAGAAGAACCCCATAAGAAATCTTTTGGAAATTCGTTGATCTTTTTTGTTTCCATCATTCCTCCTCATCAAAAGGGACGCGAAGTCCCTTTTGATCATAAACAGATTATTCCTCGTCGAAACCGATGAGCCAGGTCGCAACGAAACCAAGGACAGTCGCGATGCAGGCGGCAGCGACGGCCAGATAGAAGTTGGACATTGAGTCACCGCCCATGAAGATAGGCAGGGTCAGGAACGAGCAGGATGCTGTCGCATAAGCGCGGATGTCGAAGACACCGATGAACAGACCTGTGATGGCGGCACCGATCAAAGCACCGATCAAAGGCTTCTTCAAACGGATCAGGACACCATAGAGGGCAGGTTCCGTGACTGAAAGCAGCGCTGTGATACCGGTGGAGATACCGGCGGTCTTGTTTTCCGTCTTCTTCGCCTTGACACCTACAGCCAGAGCGGCACCGGCGATCGCCAGGTTGCCGGCGAGGGCCTTCGAGAAGAGCAGGGATGAACCGTAAGTCGTGATCTCGTTGACGATGAGCGGTGTGATGACTGTGTGCATGCCGACCATGACCAGGAGCGGATGCAGCGCCGACAGGATGACCATCGAAACGCCTCCGAGGCTCGTGATCGCGACACAGAAGTTAGCCAGTGCCTGACCGATCCAGGTTCCGATCGGACCCAGGACCAGCAGAGTCAGCGGGAACATGATGGCAGCCAGGACCGTCGGACGGACGATCGATACGATGGACTTCGGTGAATACTTGACGATGTATCTGTCAATGAAAGCCATGACCGGGACCATCAGCAGAGCCGGAACGATGTTGGATGTGTATTTGACTGTCGTGAGCGGCAGACCGAAGATGCTCAGATCGGCAACGCCTGAAATGGCGCCGGAGCATAATGCCAGGATGATGAAGGCGGCAACATATTCATTGGTCTTCAGTCTTCTGGCAGCGGCAAAGCCTACCAGAACAGGCAGATAAGTGTATGCTGCGTTGGCCAGTGTGTTGAAAAGCTGGTAAGTCATGCCGGCTGTATCGACCTTGAGCAGGTTGGCGCACAATGCCAGCACAGCAGAGATCATACCGGAACCGATCAGCACCGGCAAAGCTGGAGTCACAGAACCGGAGATATAGGCCAGCACTCTGTTCCAGACGCTTTCCTTTTCGCCGTCGAGGTTCTCCTGGACGACTTCTTTCGCCTCAGCGGTCGGTACCAGCGGAGCCAGTTCATTGTAGAGCTGCTCGACATCCGGTCCGATGACGATCTGATACATGCCGCCCTTGTAGACGACGCCCTGAATACCCTCAAGTTTCTTGAGTGCTTCTTCGTTTGCCTTGGCGTTGTCCTTCAGCTGAAGACGAAGGCGCGTCATACAGTGGGTATGCGCAGAGATGTTTTCTTTGCCGCCTACGAGTTCGACGATGGCAGCAGCTGTCTGTTTGTAATCCATATTTTTCTCCTTTCGTGTATATGAAGCGGACTATCTGAGCAGTCTCGCTATATGGATCGTAAGGTAGGTGTATTCGTTTTCTTCGATCTCGAAACCGTATTTCTCTTTCAGTTTCTCGCCGATCTTTCTGGCGCAGTCATACTCATTCGCATAACGCAGATGGATGTGCTTGTTGATCTCGAGATCGGGATCCTCATCCAGGAAGGTGTTCTTCACCATCCTCTTGGCAAAGAACTGCAGGTGGGTGACGAACCTGGCGAAGTTCATATCCTGATTATCTAAAGTGATATTGAAGTAGGATTCCACGGTCTGGATGCTGGTGGAAACGATGTCGGTCGCCTTGAAGATGTCTTCGATGTCCGTATCCAGCTGGGCATTGACGATGTGCATCGTGATGAAGGCGGCTTCTTCCTTGTCCGCATCCACGCCGAGATCCGATTTCAGCATGTCGAGCACATCCTCCGCGATCTTGTATTCATCCTTGTACAGATAACGGACATTGAAAGAGAGCAGGGAATCGAAACGCATGCCGCTCTGATTCCTTTCGATGCAGGAATAGATGTGATCCGTCAGCGGGATCAGGATCCTCCTGGAGATCGGCTTCTTGCTGCAGCGCATGATATAATCGGTCGCCTTGATACCGAAAGCGATCACTTCATAAGGGATCTCCTCCAGAAGCGAAGAGAGATTCTTATCGATCGTCGCGTTCTGAAGGACGAAAGTCTTCTCGATCGAAGCGGGATCGATCTGCTGGCCGACGCGACCATTGAAACCGATGCCCTTGCCGATCACGATGATCTCATCGCTTTCATCTTCAGATACCACGACATTGTTGTTTATGATCTGTTTGATCCTCATTTCTGCCCCCGGAAAATAAAAATCTGTCCAACTTAAAATAAGTGAACAGGTATTGCTCTTACGATAACAAGCCTTTTAATTCACCCCAAATATAACATATGCGGGTCTGATTTTCAATATATCTGTTTTAAGCGACATCTTTTAATCCCGCCTTGTCCAGGATGCGGATCCCGGTAAAGTAGAGGCCTTGTCCGAACACATTGATGAACTGGGCGATCCAGTTCATGAACGCCTTGTCAAAGTCCTTGCTGGAAAGATAGCCCATCCCCAGGCAGAGGAAGAAAGACAGGATGAAGCAAAGCAAGGCATTCCTCTTTTTCAGCTTGCTGGCCTGGAAACAGAGACCCGCATCCAGAGCACAGAGGCCCACGACCATGATCCCGACCAGAGCCATCGTCGGAAGGAATCCGTATGTTCTCTCCTTCTTCAGGACATGCAGCATCAGACCCAAGCCCGCCAGCAGGAAACCCAGGGACTGGTTGGAAAAGAACTGCTTCGACATCCACAGGAAATCCCCGACACCCAGGGCATAAAGCAGTTTGTAGGTCGCCTTCAGAAAACCGGCTGCCGCGACCAGAAAGACACCGCAAGCAAAACAACAGAAAGACGCCTTCTTCATCTTTCCGATCAGATCCCTTAGCAGGATCAGCGACCCCGCTGCGAAAAAGAAGACCGGGATGTAATCGAAGAGTGCCATCGGCACAGAGAACTCTTTCATATCAGTCCCTGTATACCTTCATGGAATGATACTGTTTCGTGAACGGGAACAGCAACGGAACAGTATCCGAATATTTCTGATATTCCGGATCCAGACCGTAGGTCTTCTCATGTCTGAGTTCCAGACGGGAAGCGGAATTGTACATGACATAGGTGATCAGGACCAGAGCCAGCAGGACCATGATCCACTGTTTTCCCTGAACGGCACCGATACCGGTGATCGTCACGCCGACCCAGAACATGACTTCCGAGAAGTAGTTCGGACAGCGGCAGTATCTGTAGAGACCTGTGTCGCAGAAACGCTTCGGCGCGATCTTCTTGGCGGCAGACTTCTGATGGTCAGCCGTCGCTTCGCCATAGATCGCCAGAGCCATGACCAGGATGCCCAGCCACAGGAAGAGGTTGTCGCCCTTGCCGTTGATGACCCGATAGGACAATGCTGAAGTCTCAGCCGTGTACATCCACATGGAATAAGCCCACATGAACAGCGAGACCGGGATCGGCATCGCCTTGGTCGAACCGGTGGACTCCAGCGTCTTTCTGTAGTCCTTGTTGGTCAGCTCTCTTTTAAGAATATAGCCACCAAGACGGTAACCATAGATGATGAAGAGGATCGACATGACCGCTCTACCGAGCGTGATCGTATGACTGATCAGGCCGAACAGCAGATGGAAGATACCGATGCACATGACGGAGAAGCCATAGCCTACCGACATGAACCAGACGAATTCCTTGAAACCCATGCAGCAGCCCAGCGCCGCGACGAGCGTCACGCCCCACATGAAAGCCGGCCACACTTTGCCGACATAGGATGGATCCAGATGGAACATTATGCCTTGCCTCCGAAGTACTCTTTGATATATTCCGCAAAAGAGTGATCGCCCACTTCGGTATCACCTACCAGATCATGGGACAGCGTCCACTTTGAGAACATGATGATGTCATGCTTGCCTTCCTTCTTGATCTTAGGAAGGTTCGCCAGGATCGAGAACATCCAGATCGGAGAGTCCTTGATGATGACCGGTTTGCCGGCTGCTCTGAAGCACATCTTAGCCATCTCCTCGTAAGTGTAGGTCTCCTTGCCGCCGACATTGTAAGTGACATTCGTGTCATCCATGTGCCCGACGATGAACTGCGCGAAATCCGGGCAGTCGACGACATTTGCCTTGACACCGTGATATCCCTTCAGCAGCTGCATCTCGCCCTTGTCGACATAAGGCTTGAAGACCTTGGCGATATCATAGAAATAACCGGTCGGACGATAGATGACATACTCCATATCGCCCTTCTTGATCTCCTGCTCCAGCAGATATTTCGCATGCAGCATCGGGACCTTTTCAGCACCCGGCTCATCACAGGAGATGACAGAAACATAATTGAACTTCTTCACACCGGCCCTTTTTGCCTCGTTGTAAAGATTCAGATTGCCTTGATAGTCTATATCATAAGCTGTAAATCTGGTGGAAGATGTCGTCAGACCCATCGTCGTGATGACGTTGTCGACACCATCGCACAGACCATTCAGAGTCTCCAGATCTGTCGCATCGATGGCCTTGAACGTGTATTTTCCTTCCAGACCGTTGTTTTCCTTTTCTTTCAGATCAGCTGCGACGACCTCGTATCCGCGATCGACCAGAGCCTTCAGGATCTCAAAACCGAGATTGCCGAAAGCGCCTGCCAGTAAAACTTTCATATAAAAAATCCCCCTTTTACTGTTCTACCCTTATTATAAAATGTTTTTGAATTTCGGTACAAAGAAGGGGGATCTCTTTTGAGGATCAGTGATGATGGCTGAAGTTTCCCTGGTATTTTCCTTTCAGGGAGAGGATCAGGGCGAAGTCAAAGAAGAAGATGGACCAGAGATATCTTTTCACGTCATAGCCGAAGGATCTCAATGTGAAGATGCCGATCTCGATCCCGTGTCTCAGCCCGAGACAGGCGACAGCGATGTCGAGCAGAGAAAAAAGGAAAACAAGAAGCTCACTGTGAAAAGACACGTCTATGAACGGAAGGACGAGTCCGCAGAATTCAAGGAAGAGGTGTTCACGGAAGGCTTTCAGATCCCAGCAGTGCTCAAAATAGACCTTCCAGTTATAGAACGGGATCAGACATTGCCAGCCCGGCTCATTGAAACGGCGGTACATCCTGTATGTACAGAAGGCGTCGATCAGATAAAGGATCACAAAGTAAGGCCAGGCGATCTCTTCGAGGAATTCGATCTCCCAGAACGGGATCTTTTCGATGAAGTGGACGATGTTCATTTATGTGGACTCCTTGTTCCTTTTTAAAGACAGGATGTTGTAGACCGCGATCGAAACGATGACGATGAAAGCGCCAAGAAGCGTCCTCACCCCGACGTATTCCTTGTAGAAGACCGCGACCAGGATCGGATTGAGGACCGGCTCGATGCTGGCGACAAGAGAGGCGGCAAGCGGCTCCGACTTCTTCAGGCCCACTGCCAGCAGGGTGTATCCGGCACCGGCCTGGAAGATGCCCAGAGCCACGACCAGAAACATATTGTTCAGGCTCAGGTCCTGCTGAAAGATGAACGGGAAACCGATGATGGCCGTCAGGACGTGACCGAAGAGGACGGAAGACAGGGAATCTCCCCCTTCAAAGTCGTTCAGCATGATCGTGAACGCATAGAAGACGCCGGAAGCCAGTGCCACCATGTCTCCGAAAAGGCCACCTTTGCCCAGGCCTTCCGACACGACGATGCAGATGCCGATGAAGACGACGAGACAGACGATCAGATCCAGCCTGTCCGGCTTCTTTCTGAAGATCAGCGCCTCAAAAATGACGATAAAGATCGGTGCCGTGTATTCCAGCACGATGGCGTTGGCTGCGCTGGTGTACTTGATCGAAGCCACGTAGCACAGCAGCATCGCCGCCACGGAAAGACCCCCCAGAACGACGGTCCTGTTGACGATCAGACGATGTTTGCTCAGACGGATATAGGAATAGATGATCAGCGAAGAAAAGATGCAGCGTCCGGCATTGATGGCGATCGGATTCCAGGGGATCAGCTTGACGAAAATGCCGCCCAGGGAAAAGGCGATCGCTCCCAGCAGTACATAAAGAAGACCTCTGTTCTTTTCGTTCATAAAAATATGCTATTTATAGACGACCTTGTAGACGCTCTGGTCGATGATGTTCAGATACTGGAACTTGCAGTTCCACCTTCCCCAGCCCCTGCCATAGGCATAGCCGCAGAGGATGTCATGATCAAAAAGCTGGTGGCCTCCCCTGTCTTTGGCGACGCCGATGCTGTGGGCGTAGTCTTCGACATAGGTCGAAGTGGAATCGTACTTCTCAAAGAGCTTGCCGTTTTCGGAAGCGTATATGGCGATCTGGGAACCCTCCGACATCTTGTTTTCGATCGAAAAACCCATGAAAAGATCCTTCTCTTCACAATAGAAGACATCCATGGAATCCTGCGTCGTCCTGCCCATGACCATGCCCTCGTTTCTGATGCTGGAAGGCCAGTTCTCAGACAGGTCCGCCATCGCCAGACCGGTATAGCCACCCGTCAGATCGAAGTGGGTGTAGTAGATGTAGAGACTGTCCTCTCTGATCACAAAACTGACTTCACCGATGCCCCAGCCATCAGGATCGCCCTCATATTTCAGGATCGGTTCCGGCTTGCCGCCCCATCCTTCGCCATTCCATTTTTCAAATGGACCATCGGGATCCCTGCTACGGGCGACGAAAGCGGAATTGTTGAAACCGTTTCTCTTGTAATCATCCGTTGAAGTATATCCCAGGTAATAATAACCGTTGAAAAAGACCACACCGGGGTCACAGACCGAACACCTGTCTTTTGAACCCGCTGTCGGCTTCAGGACGATCTTCTCCTTTGACCAGTTCACGCCATCCTCGGAATGCCGGTACCTGATCCAGTCCCATTGACTGGAATTGTTTCCCGGAGAAGAGAACCAGGCATCATAGGAGCCATCTTCGTATTCGATGATCGAAGGTCCATAGCGATAGCCGCCCTTTGAAGCATAGGAAAGGATCTGGCCGTCATCCTTGGCCTTGATCGCCAGTCTGAGTTCCTCATTGACGATCGTCTTCTGGGGCTGCCGATACCCGGCCATCGCCTTGATATGCAGCAGGGATCCGCTGCTGTTGCGGATCTCTTCCCCTGACGCAAGAAAAACGATGCTCAGCATGACGACAAAAAGACAAGCCGGTAATAAGGATGGTGTTTTCTTTTTCCTTCGGTCTTTCAACACACTATAATTTTATAACAAAACGCATTCATATATTAAAATACAAGTAATAGGTATCGATATGAAAAGATTCTTCAAAAACACATTCCTGCGCATCGTCATCATCATTGCCGGCCTGCTTCTGCAGGCGATGATACAGTATTCCATCGTCACATGGCTCTCTGATCAGCTGACCTGGATCGAAGCGATCCTGCACATCGCCGCCTTGCTGATAACATTAGGCATCATCAAGAACTCCAGGCACCTGTCCTCCGATATCCTGTGGGTCCTGGTCATCAACCTCTTTCCGATCCCAGGCACCATCGTCTATCTCTTTTTGGGAGCCAACCTCTTTATCTCCCGCACCTATCGTCAGATCAAAGAGATGACGCAGGATTCCATGCGCTACTATATTCAGGATCAGAGGGTCCTGGACCGTATCCGCAAGGAGCACAAGGAAGATTACGGCAACTTCGCCTATATCTCGGAATCCAACGGCTATCCGACATACAAGAACACCGGCTTTGACTATTATCCGCTTGGTGAAGACGCCTATCCGGTCATCCTGGAAGAACTGAGAAAGGCAAAAAAGTTCATCTTCCTGGAGTACTTCATCATCGAACACGGGAAGCTCTGGGATTCCATTCTGGAGATCCTGGAAGAGAAGGCCAAAGAAGGTGTCGAAGTCAGGGTCATGTATGACGACCTCGGATCTTTCTTCCTGCTTCCGGGCGGCTATTACAGAACACTGGAAGCAAAGGGCATCAAGTGCCTTCCTTTCAACAGGATCTCGATGATCCTTAACATCATCATCAATCACCGGGATCACCGCAAGATCATGGTGATCGACGGCAAAGTCGCCTTCTCAGGCGGCATCAATCTGGCTGACGAATACATCAACGCCATCGTCAGATTCGGCAAATGGAAAGACAACGTCATCAGGATCACAGGTGAAGCCGTGTGGTCCTACACCGTCATGTTCCTGACCCATTGGAATGCCTTAAGGAAAGAAGACAACACCTTCCTCTCCTTCCGCTGCCAGCCTCTGGAAGGAGAAGAAGACGGCTACATCGCTCCATATTCTGAAACGCCTCTGGACAACGAGACCTTCGCCCAGAACATCTACCTCAACATCATCAACAGGTCAACGGAGCACTGCTACATCACGACGCCTTATCTGATCATCGATACCGAAATGATCAACGCCCTCATACTGGCAGCCAGAAGAGGCGTCGACGTCCGCATCGTCACCCCGGGCATCCCGGACAAGAAGATCGTCTTCATGATCACCAGATCCTATTACCACCAGCTGATCGAAGGAGGCGTCAGGATCTTCGAATACACGCCGGGTTTCGTACATGCCAAAGTCTTTGAAGCGGACGACATCCACGCGACAGTCGGAACCGTGAATCTGGACTACCGCAGCCTCTACCTGCATTTTGAAAACGGGACCTATCTCTACCGTTCTGAAAAAATCCTTCAGATCAAAGAAGACCTGCTTTCCATGATGGAAGAAGGACACGAAGTCACTCTCGCTGAAAGCGGCCACGGACCGATCAAGGAATTCTTCCTGGCGATACTTCGCTTAGCGGCGCCATTGATGTAAAATAGAACTATAAACTGGAGGAACAACAATCATGAAATTAAAGGTCGATCAGGAACTTTGCATTGGCTGCGGCATGTGTGAATCACTCAGCCCTGAAGCATTCAGGATGAATGACGAAGGGAAAGCGGAAGCCTACGCTGAAGCAGGATCAGGCGAAGCACTTGAAAGCTGCCCGGTCGGAGCGATCAGCGAAGATGGAGAAGCCGCTGAGGAAGCGTGCGTCTGTGAAGAAAAGCCGGCAGAAGAGCCAGCTGAAGGACCGGCAAAATACACCTGCGGCATCTGCGGATATGTCTATGACCCGGCAGAGAATGACGGCGTTGCCTTTGAGGATCTTCCGGAAGATTGGGTCTGTCCTGTCTGCGGCGTCGGCAAAGACGTATTCGAAAAACAGTAGATACAAAAACCTGTTCAAGCGAACAGGTTTTCATTTGTTTGATCAGCCGAGGTCTTCGCCGTTGGATGCGATGACCTTTTTATACCAGTAGAAGGAGTCCTTTCTGTATCTGTCATAAGTGCCGTTTCCTTCATCATCAGCATCGACATAGATGAATCCATATCTCTTGGCCATCTCGCCCGTGGAACAGGAAACGACATCGATCGCCGTCCAAGGGGTATATCCGATGAGATCGACGCCGTCATCGATAGCCAGACGCATCTGTTCAATATGTTCTTTGATATAGGCGATGCGGTAATCGTCATGGATCTTTCCGTCCTCAAATACGTCTCTGGCACCGATCCCGTTCTCTGTGACCATGACAGGGACACCGTAGCGGTCGTAGATGTGATTGAGCGTATATCTCAGACCGATCGGATCGATCTGCCAGTTCCATTCGGTCGCCTTCAGATAAGGATTCTTTGCCCCGCCCATGATGTTTCCGGAAACCTGATCGACATCCTTCTTCACTGTGATGCAGTTGGACATGTAGTAAGAGAAAGAATAGAAGTCGCATCTTCCCTCTTTAAGCAGTTCATAGTCTTCCGGCTTCGTCTCAAAACGGATGTCATTCTTTTCAAAATAACGCTTCATGTAATATGGATAAACGCCTTTGATCTGAACATCGCCTGAGAAACGGTTTCTGAGCTGATCCTCCTGCTGCGTTGCGAGAATGTCCTCCGGATTCGGTGTCAGCGGATAGACGGTGATGTGGCAGATCATTGTCCCGAAGCAGAAATCCGGATCGATCTTCTTTCCCTCAATGACACATTTTGCGGAAGCGACGAACTGATTGTGAAGCGCTGCAAATCTCTTGTTCGGATCATCGACCTGATTGGAGAAGTCCTCTGTGCCCGGGTTCTTGATCCCGCCATGATTCCAGTTGCCGACTGAAGTCGTCAGGTCATTGATCTCGTTGAACGGGATCCAGTATTTCACGCGGCCTTTATATCGCTTCATGACCGTCACAGCGAAATTGAGATAATAGTCGATGACCTTGCGATCGACCCATCCATCCGTCTCACGAACCAGATTCAGCGGCATTTCGTTGTGATAGATGGTGACCAGCGGTTCAATGCCATATTTCTCCAGCTCATCAAAGACCCGGTCATAGAATCTGAGTCCTTCTTCGTTCGCTTTCTCATCTGAACCATTCGGAAATATCCTCGCCCAGGAGATGGACATGCGATACATCTTCAGTCCCATTTCAGCCATCAGAGCGATATCTTCCTTAAAATGATGATAATAGTCGATCGCCTTGTGGCTTGGATAATAGTATTTTTCCTCATCGATATCCAAAGTGATCTTGCGGGGGACCGAATGGCTGCCTGCGACCATGGCATCGGCCAGGTTGGCACCTTTTCCTTCTTCGTTCCATGCGCCTTCGATCTGGTTGGCAGCAGTGGCACCGCCCCAGAAGAACCCTTCAGGGAATGATCTGATCGTATCGTTCATTTTTCTTACCTCATTACTGTATGTAATGCCCTTTCCAAGATGATTATAGCAATAAAAATGAAAAAGTAAAATATTTTTCATTAAAAAATGATGAAAACGCTTAAAAACTAAAAAATTGTTCAATTTTTTGTTGACTAATGAAAATAAATAATGCTATTATGATCTCGGATAAAAAATATTTTAGTGGAGGGTTTATGAACCAGAAGATCTGCTCAGAAGACGCTCCGGCTGCCATCGGCCCTTATTCTCAGGCTGTTCAATGCGGCAACATGCTGTTTCTCTCAGGCATGATGCCGATCGATCCAAAGACCGGTGAACTCGTTGAAAACGACGTCACCGTTCAGGCGAAACAGATCATGAAGAATATCGACGCGGTATTATCTGCAGCCGGCTATACCGTTGAAGACGTCGTAAAGACGACCTGCTTCCTTTCGGATATCGGAAACTTTGCGGCATTCAACGCTGTTTATGGAGATTACTTCACAAGCAAACCTGCACGCTCATGCTTTGCAGTAAAGGATTTGCCAAAAGCTGCGCTTGTTGAAGTCGAAGTCATTGCTTGTAAATAATCAAGAAAGGGGAAAATTATGGCAAATGCTTCAGTAAAAGATTTGGTTGCAAAATTAGGCGGTATTGAAAACATCGCATCTGCAGCCCATTGTGCTACTCGTTTAAGAGTTACTACCAAAGACAAAAGCAAGGTCGACCTGGATAGTTTGAAGAAGCTCGACGGCGTCATGGGCGTTGTTGATGGCGCTACCCAGACTCAGATCGTCATCGGCGCGGAAGTCGCTGATGTCTACAGAGAATTCTGTGATTACACCGGTGTCAGCGAAGAAGAAGCGATCGATGATCAGAAAGCTCTGAAAGAAGACCTCAAAGGCAGAAAAGGCGCAGGCCTGACGCTGTTCTTCGAGACAGTCGCAAGGATCTTCAACCCGATCGTTCCGGCTCTCGCAGGCTGCGGTTTCCTGTCAGCCATCATCATGGTCGCCATGGCATTCGGCGCTTCCATGCAGTCCGAAACATTCGCGACATTCGTTGCCATCTCCATGGCGGTCTTCACATTCATCCCGTTCCTGCTTGCATCTTCCACAGCGAAAGTATTCAAGATGAACGAGTATGTTGCACTGACGATCTGTGCAGCAATGATGGCTTCCAAGTGGTCAGGCCTCATCGCCAACGGCGTTGAATACTATCACTTCCTGGGCATCCCGTTCAGAGTGGTCGATTACAGCTCCTCTGTCCTTCCGATCGTCTTCGCGATCATCGTTGCTTCCTATATCGAAAAAGGTCTGAACAAGCTCGTCAAAGGCCCGCTCAAGATCATCCTTGTTCCGGCATTCACGATCTTATTCGGCACGATGATCACATTCTGGACTGTCGGTCCTATCACTTACGCAGTCGGCCAGGCTATCGCCAACGGCATGAACTGGCTGTTTGAACACGGCGGCTGGATCGCAGGTCTGGTCTATGGCGGTATCTATTCCTCCATGGTCCTTCTGGGCATCCACCACGGCATGGTCCCTGTTCTGACTCCGCTGATCGCAAACCA
>JAEEGI010009186.1_pt1 | contig 21713 bp, 20 predicted proteins | sample 8958751 | NCBI WGS metagenome assembly JAEEGI01 (sample SAMN16246545, study PRJNA631951) | gut metagenome | biome: gut microbiome; feature: rumen; material: KS-attached | host: Bos | place: Iran: Karaj | collected 2018-10 | reverse complement strand
TAGGCCTGGAGCGCCAGAAGGTCAGCCTTCGCGTCGTTGAAGGCGTCGCCGTGGCCCGTCAGGGAGGCGTCGCCCGGCGTCTCTTCCCGAAGGAAGGAGGCCGTCTCAAAACGCATCTCGTCAAAGTACGGATTGCTGACGGTCAGGACCGCCTTGAAGTCGTAGGTGTAGCGGTAGCGCGGCGGCATGAAGCTCACTTCCTTGCCTTCCGCGTCCTTGGTCGTGATCTCGTCCTTGTCTTCGGTGATCTTCGTCGTGCAGCCCGTCAGCTGGGCATAGTCCAGAACGTCCGGGTTCGTGCTGCGCCAGTCGCTGAAGCGGGACACGATAAACTGCCTTTTTCCCTCGTCCAGCAGGAGCTTATAACCGTTTCCCAGCGTGCGGGTCACGATAAAAGCTTCCACCTTCGCCTTATTGGCTTCGCGGTAGGCCAGCTGCTGTTTGATCTCTTCTACCGTGCTGTGACGGCGGTCGGAGAACCAGGGGGAAAGCAGCTTCTGGCAGTCCTTGCACATGTTGCCGTCTTCCAGCTTTTTGTTGCCCAGAAGGCCGATCTTGCTGCCGCAGATATCGCAGAATTTTTTGTCAAATAAGCCCATACGTCTCCTTTCTCTTAAAAGAGGGCAAGTCCCTCTCCCGTCTTTGGCCGGGGGAGGGACAGCTTATCCGCCTTCCCCGCGAGGGGAAGTTCTTATCTTATTCCGGTCTCTTGGTGCCGCACTGAGCGCAGAAGTTCGTGGTGTTGGCCGTGCCGCAGTTCGGGCAGATCCAGCCGGGCTTCACTTCAGGCTTCTTGGCACCGCACTGCGGGCAGAAGTTGCCGTTGTTCTGGTTGCCGCAGACCGGGCAGGTCCAGGCGTTCGCTGCCGGCTGCTGCGCCTGCTGCTGATACTGGGGCTGCTGATACTGCGCGTACTGCTGATTGTACTGCTGGCCAGCCGCGTACATGTTCGCGATCTGGCCGCCGCCCATGTTCATGCCCATGCCGACGCCCATCAGGCCCGCCATCGCGCCGTTCTCGTTGGCGGCAGCGGTGTTCAGGGCGGAGCCCAGGGAAGCGGTCATGTAGCCGGCGCCCAGGTTCGGGTTGGACAGCGTCGCAGCGGTCTGGAGCATCTTTAAGCGCTCCTGATCCTCTTCGGGCATGGTCACGGTGGACAGAGCCACGCTGACGACCTCGAGGCCTCTGAGCTCACCCCACTTCTGGGACAGGACTTCGTTCATGGCCTGCTCGAGCTCGGTGTTGTGAGCGATGATCTCGCTCGGACGGAGCTGCATCGCGCTCAGCTTGGCGAAAGCCGGCTGCAGGGCGCTGATGAATTCGCTCTTTAACTGCAGATCGATCTCTTCGCGTCTGTATTCGCTGCGGACGTTGCCCATGACCTTGGCGTAGAACAGGATCGGGTCCGCGATGCGGTAGGAATACACGCCGGCGCAGCGGACGGACAGTTCCAGGTCAACGTTCGCGCGCTGGTCCACGATACGGAAGGGGATCGGGTTCTGGGTGCCGAACTTGTTGTCGATCAGTTCCTTGGTGTTGAAGTAGTAGATCCGCTGATCGTGGCCGGTGTCGCCGCCGTAGGCAAAACGCTTGCCGAGGACCTTGAAGGTATCCTTGATGCTCTGCCACAGGTTGCCGGTGAAGATGCTGGGTTCCGAGGAGGCGTCCCAGGTGAAGCGGCCGGGCTCGGCGCAGAATTCCACGACCTTGCCGTCGTCCACGATGATCATGGCCTGGCCGTCGGCTACCGCGATTCCGGAGCCGTTGGTGATGATATTGTCACTTCCTTTGGTGTTCGTGGAGCGGCCGGAGGTGTGCTTGACGCCCTTGGTCATCAGCACGTCCTTGTCCATGGCTTCACAGTAGAAATACTCTTTCCACTGATCCGCGAGTACGCCGCCGATTGCTCCCAAACCTGCACTGATAAGTCCCATTTTGTTCTCTCCTTTACTGAAAATATTGCTCTTTGTATTCTTATTTTAAGCCGCATGCGCGGCATGGATACCGATAGGTCAGAACGTTCTGCCGCCGCCGCCGTGCGAGAAGCCGGACGAGCCGCCGCCCCCGAAGCTGCCGAAACCGCCGCCGAATCCGTCGGATTTCTCCGCGGGCGGCGCCTTGGGCACCTGCGTCACGCTGCTGTACAGATACAGCTCGTTCACGCGCCGCAGCTTAAAGCTTCCGGGCACCGCGTAGTTGCGGGCGGAGGTCGCCTGATAGACGGTCTTGAGCTGGCTCTTCAACACGCCGACCACGATCAGGCCCACCAGCGCGCCGATCGCCAGGCTGAGGATGATCTTGCCGGCGCCCGGCGGATAAAAGCCCAGCCGGTGCTTCTGATCCACCAGCTTCACGAAGGTCTCCGCCGCGCTGTCGTTGTCGTAGTCGCTCAGGCAGGCGGCCACCTTGTCGAGCAGGTAGTCCAGATCGTTCTCGAAGCGGGCGATCTCCTCGCCGGTGGTGGAGACCCACATCTTCCGGTTCATCATGTCGATGCCCAGGATGATGCCGCTCGTCTCCACGCCGCCGCAGATCACGTAATCGTAGAAATCCTCGGTGAAAGCCCGGATGCCCGTGTATTCGCCGCTCAGCTGGCTGTCGGTCAGCTGGTAGGTGGTCAGGATGACGATCTTCGTGCCGTACTTCTGCTCCATCTCGGCCATCTTCCGCTCCAGCGAGTTGTGCGTCGCCATGGAGAAGAGCATCGCGCGGTCGTAGATATGGGTGCTCTCGCCCATCGCCCGGACCGGCGCGGAGGCCGTAAACGGCAGGATCAGCAGGAACAGCAGCAGGGGCAGCAGGAAGTTTCTCAAACGCTTTTTCATACCGTCACCCCCCCTTAAAACACGAAGGTCAGCAGCGCCAGCACCGCTGCCGCCACGCCCAGGGCCGTTCCCAGGAAGGTCTTCGTGATCTTCCCCTTGTCGGAGGGCAGGTCGCCCACGATCTTCCCCGTCTGGCCGTTCACCGCGTAGGTGTAGGTCTGGCCGTCGAACTGCGCCGTGATCAGATACACCGGCAGCAGCACGTAGTTCACGTTCGTGTCCTGCAGCGCGATATGGCTGCGGCTGGACGTCACGGAGGAATAACCCGTGACGGCGCTGTAGAAGGTGGAAGCCACGGAACTCTTGACCCGCGCCGTCGCGCGGCCCAGGCAGGAATCCGCGTCCTCGTCGAAGCGCTCCGCCACGAAGCCGCTTAAGTACCCCTTGGCGAACTCCTGCAGATCCGAGAAATCGTAGGGTTCCACGGAATCCATCAGGGCGTCGTCCATGCGGTGCGAGCCGTCCACGGGCACCTTCTTAAAGTCCATGTCGCCTTCGCAGGTCACGTAGTAGTGGCTGGTCTCCGTATAGGTGTTGCGCTCGTCGCTCCAGATGCGGGTGCGCGTCGCGTCGAAGCCCATAGAGCCGTCCGCATGGCAGTCATACAGCCAGAACGGCAGGTACAGGCCCTGGACCTTTTCGATCTTCTGGGCCGTCAGGAAGTGCTTCGGCAGAAGCTTTTTGCCCTTGCAGTAGTTCTCCACGATCTCGTGCAGCTTTTTCTTGTCGATGCGGAAGGGGATGATCCCGTTCGGCTTGATGAGGCCGGACACGTTCTGCTCCATCACGATCACGTTGCCGCAGTAGGGGCAGAAGCTGGCCGCCGTGACGGCGTCCGCCACGACCTCCGCACCGCAGGATTTGCAGACGTAGGAGACCGTGCCTTCCAGCGTTTCCTGAGAAACGTTTTCCTTATAGTCGCCCCAGTCGAATTCGGTATCCGCGTTGACGTCGGCGTTCTTCACCTCTTCGAAGCTGAAGTCGCTGCCGCAGTATTCGCAGATAAAACGGCCTTTCTCCGCGCTGTAGAGGAGCGGAGAGCCGCAGCTGGGGCATTTGAATGATACTAATTCACTCACGCATTTTCTCCTGTTCCGTCCGGCCTTTTGGACCGGAAAACAACAAAACATCTTTTGCCGATTAATACTATAGCACAATCCCGCGAAAATGCAAGAAAAATGAGACGCGGAGCGGAAAAGTGGGACGGCTGCCCGCCGCCCGCGCGGGAAGAAAAAGCCGGAAAAGTGCTTGTTTCCCTCCCGTCTTCGATTTATAATAAAGTATTATTCCACTATCCTTCGCAGGAGAGGCATCATATGATCATCATTCTGAAGAACAACTCACAGGCAGATAAAAAGGCCCAGCTGATCGACTGGCTCGAAAAGCAGGGTCTGACCGTACATATATCCGAAGGCAAGTACCAGACCGTGCTGGGCCTGGTCGGCGACACCGGGAGCGTGGATCAGGACCTGATCGCGAGCCTTTCCATCGTGGACTCCGTCAAAAGAGTCAGCGATCCGTTCAAATGCGCGAGCCGGAAGTTCCACCCGGAGGACACGGTGGTGGACGTCTCGGGCGTCAAGGTCGGCGGCGGCCATTTCGTAATGATCGCCGGGCCGTGCTCGGTGGAGAGCGAGGAGCAGATCGTCGGGATCGCGAAGGCAGTAAAGGCTGCCGGCGCGGCCCTTCTGCGCGGCGGCGCGTTCAAGCCCCGCACCTCCCCGTACGATTTCCAGGGCTTGAAGGCGGACGGCCTGGAGCTCCTCAAAGTCGCACGGGCCGAAACCGGCCTGCCCATCGTGACCGAGGTCATGTCCGCGCGGGATCTGCCGCTCTTCGAGGACGTAGACCTTCTGCAGATCGGCGCCCGCAACATGCAGAACTTCGATCTTTTGAAGGAAGTGGGGCGGCTCAAAAAACCCGTCCTCTTAAAGCGCGGCCTGGCCGCCACCTTAAAGGAGCTCCTCATGAGCGCCGAATACATCATGGCGGGCGGCAACGAGCAAGTGATCCTCTGCGAGCGGGGCATCCGCACTTTTGACGACTATACCCGCAACACCCTGGATCTGGCCGCCATCCCCATGCTGCGCGAGCTCACGCACCTGCCGATCCTGGTGGATCCGAGCCACGCGACGGGCATCGCCAGGCTGGTGCCGCCCATGGCCCTGGCCGGCGCCGTCAGCGGGGCCGACGGCCTGATGATCGAGGTCCACAACGACCCGATGCACGCCCTCTGCGACGGCGCGCAGTCCTTAACGCCCGAGCAGTACGCGGATCTGGCCGGCAAGGTCGCCGCCGTGAGAAAGGTGGTGGAAGCATGACCGTCGGAATCATCGGACTCGGCATGATCGGCGGCTCCCTGGCGGAGGATTACGCCAAGGCGGGGCATAAGGTCCTGGCCTTCGACCGTTCGCCGGAGGTGCTGGACGCCGCGCGGCTCCTGGATATCGCGCAGGGGGAGCTCTGCGCCGAAAACATCGGCGAATGCGACCTGATCCTGGCCGCCGTGTATCCGGAGGGGATCATTCAGAAGATCACCGAATGGGCCCCGTATATCCGCAAGGACGCCTTCGTGATCGACTGCTGCGGCGTCAAGCGCGCGGTCTGCGAAGCGCTCTTCCCCGTGGCGAAGCAGTACGGCTTCACCTTCGTGGGCGGCCACCCCATGGCCGGCAATCAGTATTCCGGCCTGCGCTACGCCCACAGCGACATGTTCAAGGGTGCGCCGATGGTGCTGGTGCCGCCGGTCTACGACGATATCAATCTCCTGGACAAGGTGAAGGAGCTGCTGGCGCCGCCGCGCTTCGGCCGCTTTTCCGTGACCACCGCGGAGGACCACGATTCGATGATCGCCTTCACCTCGCAGATGGCGCATCTGGTCTCCACCGCTTACATCAAGAGTCCGACGGCGGGCCGCCACAAGGGCTTTTCCGCCGGCAGCTACAAGGACATGACGCGCGTTGCGCGCCTGAATCCCGAGATGTGGTGCGAGCTCTTTCTGGACAATCACGACAATATCCTGCGCGAGCTGGACAGTTTCATCAATGAGCTGACGAAGTACCGCGAAGCCATCGCGGCGGACGACAAGGAGCGGCTGAAGGCCCTGCTGGCGGAAGGAAAGCGCCGCAAGGAGGAGGTGGACGGCCTGTGAAGCGCATTCCCGTTAAGACCGGGTCTCCGTACGACGTGTGCATCGGCCGCGGGCTGCTGGACGAGTGCGGGCCGCTGCTCCGCGAGCGCTTTCGTGCCGACGGACGGAAGGCGGACGCGCCCTGCCGGGCGGCCCTGATCTCCGATACGAACGTTTTTCCCTTATACGGCGCCCGGGTGCGGGCTTCGCTGGAAAAGGCCGGTTTTTCGGTCGTTTCCTATGCGTTTGAAGCCGGCGAGGCTTCCAAAAACCTTAAGACCTACGGCAGTATCCTGCGCTTTCTGGCGGCGGAGCATCTTTCCCGCAGCGACGTGATCGTCGCGCTGGGCGGGGGCGTCACCGGCGATATGGCCGGCTTTGCCGCCGCGACCTTCCTCAGGGGCATTCCTTTTCTGCAGATCCCGACTTCGCTGCTGGCCATGGTGGATTCCTCCGTGGGCGGCAAGACCGCGGTGGATCTGCCGGAAGGCAAAAACCTGGTCGGCGCCTTCCATCAGCCCTGCCTGGTCGTCTGCGATCCGGACGTGCTCAAGACCCTGCCGGAAGCGGTCCTGAAGGACGGCTCGGCGGAGGTCATCAAGTACGGCATGCTGGGAAACGAAACGTTCTTCGACGAGCTGGAGCGGACGCCCATCCGGGAGCAGGCCGAAAACGTGATAGAAACCTGCGTTGCCATGAAGCGGGACGTGGTGGAGGCCGACGAGTTCGATACCGGCGAGCGCCGCAAACTGAACCTGGGGCACAGCTTCGGCCATGCGATCGAAAAGTGCAGCGAATTCGGGATCTCCCACGGGCTGGCGGTCGCCGCCGGCATGGCGATCATCACGAAGGCGGCCGTGGCGAAGGGCTTCTGCGAAGCCGGCGCGCTCCCGCGCCTTCTTTCTCTTCTTGAAAAACACGGCCTGCCGACGGACACGGACTTCTCCGCCGCCCGGCTGGCTGAGGCTGCCTTATCCGATAAAAAGTTTTCCGGCGGCCGGATCCATCTGATCGTTCCCGAGAAGGTGGGCCGCTGCCGCATCCTGCCGGTTCCGGCTTCGGAGCTGGCCGACTGGCTGAAAGCCGGAGGTGTCTTATGAGTCTGACCATCAAGGCCGGCGCCCGCACCGGTCTCGTCCGCATCCCCTCCTCCAAATCCGAGCTGCACCGGCTCCTGATCCTGGCCGCGCTGGGCGGAAAGCCCGTTACGATCCGCAAGCGCGGGGTCTCCGAGGATATCCAGGCGACCGCCCGCTGCCTGACGGCGCTCGGCGCCCGCATCTCGGAGGAAGCCGAAGCGCTCGCCGTCGAGCCGATCCCGCGCGCGGAAGGCCGCCTTCAGGCGTCCGCTTCCGATGCGCCGCTGTCGCTGCCGGTCGGGGAAAGCGGCACCACGCTGCGGCTGCTGCTGCCGCTGGCGGGACTTCTGGGCACTTCCGTCTGCTTCGTAAGGGAAGGGCGTCTGGCTGAACGGCCTCTGGAGCCCTTTGCGAGCGAGCTGGCGCGGCACGGCATGCGCTTCCGCGAGGAGGGCGACCTGCTCTACGCGGAGGGGAGCCTTGGCGGCGGCATGTACCGCCTGCCCGGCAACGTCTCCTCTCAGTACGTTTCCGCGCTGCTGCTGATCCTGCCGCTCTTAAAGGAGGACAGCGTGCTGCGCATCGACTGGCCGCTGGAATCCGCCCCGTACGTGAGGCTCACCGAGTGGACGCTGGAGGCGGCCGGCATCAAGCTGGAGCGCACCGAGCTCTCCCGTCCCGCCCCGAAGGGCGCCGACGGCGGCCCGCTTTCCCTGGTCTTCGAGCCGCTGTACTGGATCGGCGGGGGACAGATCCCGCAGCTGCCGGCGGATTTCAGGGCCGGCGGCGACTACTCCGGCGCGGCGGCCTTCTTCTGCATGGGCGCGCTCTCTCCGACCGGCATCGTCGTGGAGGGGCTGGATCCGGAATCCGTTCAGGGCGATAAGGCGATCCTGGACATCCTGGCCCGGATGGGCGCGGAGGTCGCGTCCCAGAACGGCCTGACCGCCGTGCGCGGCGGAAAGTTAAAGGGCGGCATCTTCAATCTGGCGGATACGCCGGATCTGGCGCCGGTCCTGGCGATGGTGGCCGCGAACGCGGAGGGCAACACCCTCTTCCGCGGGGCGGGACGCCTGCGCCTTAAAGAATCCGACCGGCTGGAGGGCATCACCGAGATGTTAAAGGCGCTGGGAATCCAGGTCGAGACCAAGCAGGACGCGATCCTGATCTACGGCGGGAAACTCAAGGGCGGCGAGGTGAAGACCTTAAGCGATCACCGGCTGGCCATGGCGGCGGCGGTGGCAGCCTGCGGCGCCGACGACAACGTGAGCCTGGACAACGAGGGCTGCGTCGCCAAATCCTACACCGCCTTCTGGAAGGATTTCGCGGAACTGAAGCTGGGCTGATCATCTATGAGCAATACATTTGGCAAAACCTACCGAATCACCATCTTCGGCGAGTCGCACGCCCCGGAGATCGGCGTTATGATCGAAGGTCTGCCGGCCGGGAGCGTCATCGACCGGGCCGCGCTGCAGGCCTTTTTGGAGCGCCGCGCCCCGGGCCGCAGCGCATATTCCACCGCGCGGAAAGAGCCGGACGAAGCGGTCTTTACCGAGGGGCTTGGCGCGGACGGCCGCAGCGACGGCACGCCGCTTAAGGCCGTGATCCGCAACACCGACGTGCGCTCCGCGGATTACGATTCCTTCCGCAGCGTTCCCCGTCCGGGACACGCGGACTATCCCGCTTACGTCAAGACCGGCCGCATCGCGCCCGGCGGCGGCAAGTGGTCCGGCCGCATGACGGCGCCGCTGTGCATCGCCGGCGGCATCGCCAAGCAGCTGCTGGAGAAAGAAGGCATCCGGATCGCCGCGCGGATCCGGAGCATTGGCGGCGTCAGCGAGACCGCTCCGTTTACGCAGGAATTCGACGGTCAGACCGTCCCCGTCACCGCCAATTCGCCTCTCATCGCCAAACGCTTTGAGGAGAAGATCGCGGCGGCCAAGGCCGCCGGCGATTCGGTCGGCGGCGTGGTGGAGTGCTGCGTCATCGGCCTGCCCGTCGGACTGGGCGACCATCCCTTCGGCGGACTGGAAAACCGCATCGCCGAGGCCATTTTCGGCATCCCCGCCGTCAAGGGCCTCGAATTCGGCGACGGCTTCGCGGTCAGCGCCCTGCGCGGCAGCGAGGCGAACGACGCCTACCGCTTTGAGGACGGCCGCGTCGTAACGAAGACCAACCACTGCGGCGGAGTCCTGGGCGGCATGTCAAACGGCATGCCTCTTATCTTCCGCGCCGCCTTCAAGCCCACGCCCACCATCTACAAAGAGCAGGAAAGCGTGGATCTCGCCGCGGGCAAAAACGTGATCCTGAAAGGCAAGGGGCGGCACGATCCCTGCATCGTCCCGCGCGCCGTGCCGGTCGTGGAGGCGGCCGCCGCCTGCGCCATCTACGATATGCTGCTCGGCGAAAAAGAGGGCAAAAAGGAACCGGCCCCTTCGGCCCCTGCCGGCGATCCGCTTTCCGCGCTGCGGGAGCAGATCGATGCGGCCGACCGGCAGCTGCTGGACGCCTTCTTAAAGCGCATGGACGCGGCGGCCGCCATCGCGGCTCACAAAAAAGAGAACGGCCTGCCGGTCTTCGACGGCGCCCGCGAAGCGGCTCTTCTGGAAAAGATCGCCGCCTGTACGCCCGAAGCCATGCAGCCGTACACGAACGAGCTGTATCAGACCCTGCTGCGGGTCAGCAAGGATTACCAGAACGCGCTGCTGCGCGAAGAATAGATTTTACGCGAAACGGAACGAACCAATGGAACGATGCGGACTTCTGGGGCGGAAGCTTTCTCACAGCTTCTCGCCCGCCATTCACGCCGAACTGGGGAAGTATCCCTATGAGCTGATCGAGCTGGAGCCGGAGGAGCTGCCGGCCTTCCTGGCGCGCGGCGAATTTCACGGCCTGAACGTCACCATTCCCTATAAAAAAGCCGTCGTCCCCCATCTGGACGAGCTCTCCCCGCGCGCGCGGATCCTCGGCAGCGTCAACACCATCTTTAAGCGGCCGGACGGCACGCTCTGGGGCGGCAACACGGACTGGGACGGCTTCGCCTATCTGCTGGACAGCGCCGTAAAGGCGCAGAGCCTTTCGCTTGCCGGAAAAAAAGCGCTGGTCCTCGGCAGCGGCGGCGCTTCCGTGACCGTGCAGGCGGTCTTAAAGGAAGCCGGCGCCTGCGTCACCGTCATCTCCCGCAGCGGTCCGGACAACTATACGAACCTGGACCGTCACGCGGACGCGTATCTTCTCGTCAACACCACGCCCGTCGGCATGGCTCCGAAGATCGGGGAAGCACCGCTTTCTTTGAAGGGCTTTCCGCAGCTGGCCGCCGTCATCGACCTTATCTACAATCCCGCCCGCACGGCCCTGCTGCTGGAAGCGGAAAGCCTCGGCATCCCGGCCTATAACGGCCTGTCCATGCTGGTGGCGCAGGCGGCCGAGAGCAGCCGGATCTGGGGCTTCTGCAATAATCCCGCGGCCGAGACGGCCCGCATCCTGCCGCAGCTTCGCCGAGAGCAGGAAAACGTCATCCTGATCGGCATGCCTGGCTGCGGGAAAAGCACCATGGCGCGGATGCTCGCCGAGCAGTTAAGCCGGCCGGTGTACGATTCCGATGCGGAGATCGAAAAAGAGACCGGCAGGAGCATCCCCGACATCTTCGCGAAGGAGGGCGAGGAAGCCTTCCGGAAGATCGAGACCCGCGTGCTGGGGCGGCTCGGCGCCATGAGCGGCATCGTACTGGCGACCGGCGGCGGCATCGTCACCCGGGCGGAAAACTACCCGCTCCTGCACCAGAACGGCCGCATCATCTGGATCCGCCGGCCGCTCTCCCTGCTTTCCACGAAGGGCCGGCCGCTCTCCCAGAGCCGCAACGTAAGCGAGCTCTACCGGGAGCGCGCGGACGCCTACGAGCGTTTTGCGGACGCGGCCGTGGACTCCCAGCCCGATAAAAAAGATACGCTGCAGCGGATCCTGGAGGCGCTGACCGGACCCGCCGCACTCTGACCGCCGGAGGTTACTTATGAAGATCCTTGTCATCAACGGACCGAACATCAATCTGCTGGGCCTGCGCGAGCCCGCCATCTACGGAAAAAAGTCCTATGCGGCCCTCGTTGAATACATACAGAAAAGCGCCGCCGCGCTGGAACTGGAAGTCGAATGCTTCCAGTCCAACCACGAGGGCGCCATCGTCGATAAGATCCAAGCGGCGTACGGGGTCTTCGACGGCATCGTGATCAATCCCGCGGCCTACACGCATACCAGCATCGCGATCCTGGACGCCTTAAAGGGGATCGGGCTGCCCGCCGTCGAGGTGCATCTGTCCGACATCAACACCCGCGAGTCCTTCCGGCGTATCTCCTACGCGGGCCTGGCCTGCGAGATCAGCTACGTCGGGCTGGGCTTCGAGGGCTACAAAAAAGCCCTGCAGTATCTGAAAAAACGGCTGTCCTGACAGCAGACAGCCGCTTTTCCGGCAATAACGGTCTTTCGAAAAACGGCGGTCCTGCCTGAAAGCGGGACCGCCGTCTTTTTTATGCTCCTTACGGGGCGTTTCTCAGCGCTTCTTCCGAGCCGAAGAGCGCCAGCGCCGCCTCCTCGCTCATGTAAAAGATGATGTAGCTCACGGAGCCACGCCAGGACTGCACGCTCTGATCGATATACATGATCCCCTTCTGAACCAGAACGGTTTGCATGAGAGCCTGCGTCCAGCCGTCCGCCGCTTTAAGATCGGGCCCATACAATCCGTTGGGCATTACCGTCAGCTCAGCCTGCCGGATCTTCAGCAGCAGTCCGTTCTCATCCTCTCCGGCGAGCGCCGGACCGGCCATATAGACCGCTCTCGGATTCCTGCTGTTCTCCGTCTCCAGCGCGATGGCTTCCGCCGCCGTTTTGGCAGCCTCCGTATCCCCGCGGATCACGCACAGGTACAGGCGCGGCGCCGTCCAGCTTCCCTTCAGAAAATGGTTGCCGATGATCTGCCACTGGCCGTCCTTCTTTTCCAGCCACACGACGCCTTCGATCCTGTCCGAAGCATCCTCTGTTTCCAGACTCCAGTGCAGGATCCGCCTGTTCTGATCCCACGCCACCGTACAGCCTTCCAGAATCTGCAGCCCGGATCCGCTCAGCGACACGCCCGGAAACGATTCGTCCACACGGTCAGACTCGGAGAATTCCCATGCCAGAAGCGCCGTCATCTCCGGATGCAGAAGGAAATATTTGTTCCATTCCAGTACCTCCTTCTGCGTCAGCATATCATCTTCGTTTCTGACCATAAAGGGCGCTCCGTAATAAATACTCATCCGGCAGCCTGCGCTCAGGGAATAATTAAAGCTCGTTCGGATCGGCAGCGTCTTGATATTGATCGGATAAGCTGCCACATAGTCGTGACTCTGCACGACGTAACGGCGGATATACTCCGCCAGGGATTCCTGCAGCGAAGCCTGATAGGCTTCGGCCTGCGCACGCGCTTCACTTTCCTGCGCCTGCCGAGACGCCTCCGCCACGCGGGATTCTCCGGCCGGAGACAGCGTGGCTTCCGCTGCGGACCCGGACTGTGCCGGCTGGCTCTCCCGGTCCTCCGGCTGCGACTGTGCCGGCTGACTCTCTTCCGGCAGAGTTTCCGTCGGCAGCGTTTCGCTTTCCGCCGGCGCGTCAGGCTCCGTCTGCCGGCCCGGCGCATTGGTGAGGGCGCAGCCGGCCGCGATCAGACTCACGCAGACGGCGGCGGCGATCAGCCAGAAGGCCGGACGGCGGTAGTTCAGGACCGAGCGGATGCGCCGCTTCACGTTCTGCTCGCCGAAGGCCAGCGGGCAGGCCGAGATCCGGCTCTGCGTGACGCTGTAATGCACCAGCGCCTCCGAATAGGATTTCCGATAGGCCGGATTCTTCTCGCAGATCACCTTTTCGTCGCAGGCCGCCTCGATATCCCGGCAGAGCAGCACGTAGGCCAGCCAGAACAGCGGATTAAACCAGTACAGGCTTAAGAGGAAGAAGCCGAACGGCTTCCAGAAATGGTCCCCGCGCCTCAGGTGCGCCCGCTCGTGGGCGAGCACGAAGGGCCTTTCCTCCGGATCCATCTCCGAAGGCAGGTAGATGCGCGGCCGGATCAGCCCCAGGATGAACGGCGTCTCCAGCCCGTCGCAGCTGTAAAGATCCTCCGCCTCCCGGGCGGCGCTGCGCAGCCTAGCCTTAAGCCGCAGATAACTCCAGAGCATGTACAGCAGCATCCCGCCGGCGCCGGCCGCCCAGAGATACGCCAGCAGCGGCACCAGGGTGTCTCCGAGCGTTTTCGGCTTCGCCAGACTCTCCTGCGAAACGACGACGTACTGTTCTCCGGCTTCTCCCTGCACGGTAAGCTCCGGCTCGGAAAGGATCAGCTCCGCAAACAGCGGCTCATCCTCCCGGACGATGCGGGTGTCCTCCGCCGTGCGCTCCGAAATTTCGGTCACGATCTGACCGCTGCCGACCTTCTCCGGTAAAACGGAAAGCTTGCTTTCCGGAAAGACCGGGATCAGAAGGCGCAGCGCGACGAGGGCCCAGAGCGCGCAGATCAGGGAACGCGGCGCTTTTTTGAGCAGCAGCCGCAGGCCCATAACGAGCAGCGCAACGATACTGGCGGAAAGGCAGAGGCTCAGGATCTGTAAAAACAGGGCCTTCACTCTTCCTCGCCTCCTTCCCCGTCATAAGCCTCCAGCATCTGCCGGATCTCCTCCAGGTCTTTTTTCGAAAGCGGCTTGCGGCCGGCGCCGGTAAAGGCAGCCAGAAACGCCGGCAGAGAACCGCCGAAGGAGTCGCGGACGTACTCGTGGCTCTGTCTGGAGTAAAACTCCTCGCGGGACAGGCAGGCGCTGACGCGGCCGCCGTCGTTGCGGAAATATCCTCTGTCGCAGAATTTCTTCAGAACGGTGTATGTCGTGGATTTTTTCCAGCCCAGAGCGGCCTCGGCGTATGCCACCAGGTCCCGGGAGCTTAAGGGCTCGTGCTCCCAGATCAGGTCCGCGAAGCGGGTCTCCACCGGGCCGAAACGCATTTCACTCATTTGACTGTCCTCCTTGTTTTGGTCTATATTGTGTCGACAGCCTCAGTCTATATCATATCGTCCGGGTTGTCAAGAGGGTTTTGGAAAAATTTTTGCAAAAAAAGAAAAGGCCTTTCGGCCTTTTCTTTTACGGCAGCATGGCTTTGATCCGCTCTTCGTAGGCGTCAAGGTCCGCCCCGACGACCGCATCGCCGACCATCTCGCCTTTCTCGTTCAGGAAGATCGTCGTCGGAACGTACATCAGGGAGGTCAGGCTTTCCAGTTCGCGCGTCGGCAGCACGTTCAGATAGCTGACGCCGGCCTTTTGCAGCAGTTCTTTGCCGTCCTTCAGGCCCGTGCTCTCCGCGCCGTCCAGCAGCACGCCGACCACCGCCACGCCCGCGTCCTTATATTTCTGATACAGGGCTTCCAGATCCGGCAGTTCCCGCACGCAGGGCGGGCACCAGGACGCCCAGAAGTTGAGCATCACGACCTTGTTCGCCGCGCAGACGTCGCTTACGTAGACCGGCTGATTGTTCAGGTCCCGCGTCTCAAAAAAGCGCTTTACCGGCGCCGCCGTAGCAGCCGTTTCCGGCACGGCGGTTTCCGGGGCCGCCGTACTGGCGGCAGCGGCAGGATCCGCCGTGCTCTGGGCCGGCGTCTTCGTTTCCTCCGCCGTCTGCGCAGCGGTGCTGCCCTCGGCCGGGCTGCTGCTTTCCTTTAAGGGGACCGAGCAGGCCGCCGTCAGAAGGCTTAAGCTAAGCAGGCCCGCCAGGATCTTTATCGTCAGATTTTTCTTTTTCATATTCCGCTATTCTCCGTTTTCTTTTTCTCTCCCGCCCCGAAGCCGAATTTCAGAGCGCCAGCCGGGCAGGCCGCCACACATTTGCCGCAGCGGATGCATTCCGCGCTGTTCGGATCCAGCTGAGGCTTTACCTGCATATCGCAGCACTTCTCACAGGCGCCGCAGGCGACGCACTTCTCCTTTTCCAGGCGGATCTTCAGGAAACTGATCCGCGAAAACAGGCCGTAGAAGGCGCCCAGCGGGCACAGATATTTGCAGAAGGGCCGATGGATGAAGACCGAGGCCAGCAGCACCAGCCCCAGGATTCCCAGCTTCCACACGTATAAAAAGTGCGCCGCGCTGCGCAGGCCCTTGTTCAGCAGCACCAGCGGCAGGCCCGCCTCCAGTGTCCCCACCGGGCAGAGCCAGGCGCAGAAATACGGGACCGACAGGCCCATCTCGTCCCGCAGGATGATCGGCAGCAGGATCACGAGGACCGCCAGCACCGCGTATTTAAGGTAGCGCAGCGGCCGGTCCCACTTCTCCGGGATCACAAGCTTCTTCGTCGGGATCTTATACAGAAGCTCCTGGATCAGGCCGAAAAGGCAGAGCCAGCCGCAGATAAAGCGGCCGACCAGCACGCCGACCAGGAGCAGAAATCCCAGCACGTAGAAGGGAAATTTCACCTTGCGTCCGGTAAACGAATTCTGCAGCGCGCCGATGGGGCAGGCGCCGAGCGCCCCGGGGCAGGAATAGCAGTTCATGCCCGGCACGCAGAAGCGCTTCAAGGGGCCGTTGTAGATCGTCCCCTTGAAAAAGCCGGCCAGGTGCGCGTTCGAAAGAAGGCCCCAGAGGGCCTGCACGCACTTTCTGATCCGTTCCTGCTTTTTTACCTTATCCAATGCCGATACACTCCAGGCAGATCCGCACCGCCTTCTGCAGCACCAGCTCCATGTCGCCGCAGAGCACGCCGAAAAGCAGGGCCGCGGCCCCGATCCCGAGCAATATAAAAGGCGCTGTTTGGGAAAGCTTTTCTTTCATAACAGCGCCATTATAGCAATTCGGGAGGGGGAAGTCAATTCGGCACGTCGACGAGGGTGAAGCTGTAGCCTTCCAGAAAACCCAGAAGAGATATGATCTCTTCGATCCCCCTGTTGCTCAGTTCCCGCTTGTTGTCGGACGATGCGATCAGGATCTGCAGGTAGCCCCACGAGGTGATCTCCATGCCCAGGTAGTAATCCGGAGCCTGTCCCGGCCCGTACTTTTCTTCCAGCGCCGCCAGCAGCTTATCCGCGATTTCCAGGGATTTTTTCGTGCGTCTTTCGGCAGCGATACGGTTCAGCTCCGTCCACCACTGTCTCAGACCGGCAGCGGCCGACAGGCTGCGGTCCAGTTCCGTTCTTTTCCTTTCCAGAAGCCGCACGTCCTCCCTCATTTCGCTTGATTTTCCCGAAAAGGATACGGTCCTCTCCGCCCCGTTTGCCCGGAACCAGATCTCAATCTCCACGGTATCCGGTCCGCCTGCCGGCGCATCCGACCGCAGGACCTCGGGAAGATCCTTTAAGTCCCGGCAGATCTGATACAATTCATTTCGGATCACCTGCCCCGGGTATACGGTTCCCGTCAGGTTCTCTCGGCCGTATTCCTCTTCCATATGATAGCTGCCCACGAGGGAGTACTCTCCGGTCCGGCTGTCGTAGGTGCAGCAGGTATCGTCCTCGGGAACGTGCCCCCACACCTGATATCGGAAGGAAACGGCAAAGTCCGACGGCGCAGGATCATTTAAGCCGATCAGATCCCGGATGCGTTCCGCCGCCTGATCCAGCGTCCAGTCCTTCTGAAAGCTCGGGAAGGCGTCGGCCGCGAAGCTCAGACCGCCCGCAGTTTCCCAGATCGCAAAGCGCTCGTTGTCGCCGACGGTATAGTCCGCCAGTTCCTTCCGGTACTCCGGGGCATAGTCCTCCATCTCGTACAGCATCAGGATGCCTTCCCGGCCCGTCTGCACGCCGTTCAGCGACTTGCTGAGGCCTTCCAGCGAAGTGTTCGTATAGCGGCTTAGGTACAGGCGGACCGGGCCTTCTTTTTTCAGTTCCCCGCGTATGATCTTTCCCGGCTCCAGTGTGACCACGCAGAAATTCTCGGTCCGGCCTGTCTGTTCGTTCTGAACCGAGAGGTTCTGAACTTCCGTGACTCTGGCCCGAAGCAGGACGTCGCATTTTCCGAACAGTTCCCGCTCCGTTAAGTATCTCAGGCAGTACTCGGCCGTCTGCTCTCCGCCCGACGACTGATTTGCTGCGGAGGATACCACTTCCCGGAGGCGGGCGAGCGCCTCCTGCTGCGCTTCCCACCGGGCCATCTCTTCCTCTTCCGTCAGGATGCGCGGCCCCGGAAGCCGCTGCACGGACGGAAGCGATCCGGATTCCGTCTCCGTTTCCGGCGGCAGTGTTTCGCTTTCCGTCTGCTTCTGCGTTTCTTCCGGCACGGCCGTACTCTCCGGCGCGGCCGTACTTTCCGGCAGCGAAGCCGCCGGTTCCGTCACGGTCTCACTTCCGGCCCCTTCCGGGATGCGCGTACCGCGGCTTTGCATCCAGATCCCTGTCCCAACGGCCAGAAGCAGCACGGCCGCCGTCACGCCGGCGATGCGGAAGATCCGCACCCGGCTGATCTTCCGGCCCGAAGCCTCCGCTCCGCCCGGCTCGGCCTCCCGGAGCATCGTTTCATCAATATCGTTCAGATCCTTAAAAAAATCCAGGCTGCTCATTCCCATACCCCTTCCTTCTGCAGGCATTCCTTCAGCCGCTTCCGGCTTCGGTGAAGAAGGACCTTTACGTGCGAGACCGTCAGCTCTTCCTCCTCCGCGATCTCGCGCACGCTCAGGAAATACCAGTAGCGTTTTAAGAAGAGGCGCCGCTCCCGTTCCGGGAGCCCGGTCAGAAAATCCCTTAACAGTTCCCGGCGGCCGATGGCGTCCGCCCACTCGCGGCCGTCCTCGCCCGGCAGAAATTCGTCCAGTTCCTCCAGGGCGGCCTCCGCCTCGCCGCCGCCCCGCTTCTTCGCGAGGCGCGCATCCAGGCGGTCCAGCGCCCGGCGCCGGCAGATCATAAAGAGATAGCTCTTTAAGGATTCCGGCTCGGCCGGCGGGATCTTGTTCCAGGCCTCCAGATAAACGTCGTTTTCGATCTCCTCCGCGTCCTCCCGGCTGCCCAGAATGCGCAGGGCCAGCGCGCGCAGGCCGGATCCGTACCGGCGCTTCGCTTCGGCGATCGCTTCTTCGGAGCGGGATAAGAATTGTTGTACCAGAGGGTCGTTCGGCATCGTCAGGCGTCCTTTTCGTCCTTCACTCTTTCTATCGGGAGTTTTCGGGGTCAGGTTACGGGAATATTATAGCGGGTCCGGCCTTTTTTTGCAAAAGGAAAGAGCCCCGGTCTCCCGGAGCTCTCTCTTTGAGAATCGTCAGGCAGCTTAGAAAACGCCCTGGCAGATCATGGCATCCGCGACCTTCTGGAATCCGGCCAGGTTCGCGCCGGCGACCAGGTCGTAACCCAGACCGTAGCGGGCAGCCGCTTCCGCGGAGGACTTGTAGATGTTGGTCATGATTCTGTGCATCTTGGCGTCGACTTCCTCGGCATCCCAGTACAGACGAGCGGAGTTCTGAGCCATTTCCAGTTCGGAGACGGACACGCCGCAGGCGTTGACGGCCTTGGACGGAGCAACCAGGATGTGCTTCTGTCCTTTCAGGAAGACCAGAGCATCGTTGGTGGTAGGCATGTTCGCAACTTCGATGTAGTACTTCACGCCGCTGGCAGCGATCTTTTCCGCTTCTGCCATTCTGACGTCGTTCTGGATGGCGGCGGGCATGTACACGTCGACGTCCTTGACGCCCCAGCACTTCTCACCGGCAACGAATTCGCAGCCGAACTTGTCAGCGTAAGGCTTGCAGTGCATAGGATCTTTCGCGCGCATATCCAGCACGAAGTTGAGCTTTTCTTCGGTGATGACGCCTTCCGGATCATGGATGTAGCCGTCCGGGCCGGCGAAGTAGGTGACCGCAGCGCCGAGCTCGGCAGCCTTCTTCATGATGCCCCATGCCACGTTGCCGAAGCCGCTGATAGCGAGCTTCTTGCCGGCCATATCCAGACCGTCGTGCTTCAGGACTTCTTCCAGATAGTAAACAGCGCCGTAGCCGGTCGCTTCGGGACGAAGGATGGAACCGCCGGTCTTGATGTCCTTACCGGTCATGGCACCCAGCTCCGCAGCGCCCTTGATGCGGCGATACTGGCCGTACAGATAGCCGATCTCACGGCCGCCGACGCCTACGTCACCGGCGGGAACGTCCACGTCGGGACCGATGTGGCGGATCAGCTCGGTCATAAAGGCCTGGCAGAAACGCATGACTTCGCCGTCGCTCTTGCCGCGGGGATCGAAGTCGGATCCGCCCTTGCAGCCGCCGATCGGAAGGCCGGTCAGAGCATCTTTGAAGATCTGCTCGAAGCCGAGGAACTTCATGGTGTCGAGCGTTACGTTGGATGCGAAACGAAGGCCGCCCTTGTACGGGCCGAGGGCCGCGTTAAACTGAACGCGGTAGCCGCGGTTTACGTGATACTTCAGCTGATCGTCCATCCAGACAACGCGGAATTCGATCACGCGTTCCGGCTCGACGAGGCGTTCCAGCAGGCTGACCTCTTCATACTCGGGATGCGCGTCGATAAGAGGTTCTACAGAAGACAGAACTTCTTCTACGGTCTGAAGGAAAAGGGGCTCATTCGCGTTCTTGGCCTTGGTTTCGGCCAGAACTCTTTCAAGATAAGCATTCATGGGAAACTTCCTCCTAAAAAAATATTTGTGTTGTATTCCGATGCTTTTTAATTCGTATATAGGATACCACAAAAGCAGCCTCTTGTCACTATCAGAAAAATAAGATTTATTCACGTTGCGCTTTATTTTTCGGGCCCTTATGCTTTTCAAAATTAAATAAAAACCGCAAAAACTTTCGAAAGGAAGGACAGGGGTCCCGTTATTTTTGTTTTTTGTTTTATTTCGCATTGTTATAGTTAAAACTGATGGCAAAAATAAAAAAGCTCTATTAGCCAAAGCCGCGGGAAAGGGGTATGATAAGGCGCGTCGGAGGAAAACCGCTTTGATCCAGATCAGAAATCTTTCCAAAACCTACCATATAAAGACCGGAGACGTGAAGGCGCTGGACGGCGTCAGTCTCGATATCGCGGCCGGCGACATCTATGGCGTCATCGGCTATTCCGGCGCCGGCAAATCCACGCTGGTGCGCTGCCTGAACCTCCTGGAGATTCCGGACGCGGGGAGCGTCACTGTGGACGGAAAGGAGCTCTGCCGCACCGAGAACGGAAAGCTCGTCCGCCTGCCGGACAGGGAGCTCAACCGGGTGCGGCGCGGCATCGGCATGATCTTCCAGCACTTCAACCTGCTGGACCGCTCCACGGTCTTCGACAACGTCGCCTATCCCCTGAAATATACGGGCCTCTCGAAGGAAGAGATCCGGGACCGCGTCTCGGAGATGCTGGCCCTGGTGGACCTTTCGGATAAGGCGGACGCCTATCCCTCGCAGCTTTCCGGCGGCCAGAAGCAGCGCGTCGCCATCGCAAGAGCCCTCGCCGGCCGGCCGAAGGTCCTGCTTTCGGACGAGGCGACCAGCGCGCTGGATCCGGACGCGACGGACTCCATTCTGGAGCTTCTGGCGCGCTTAAACCGCCAGCTCGGCCTCACCATCGTCCTGATCACCCATGAGATGAGCGTCATCAAGGCCATCTGCAACAAGGTCGCGGTCCTGGAGGACGGAAAGGTCGTAGAGGAGGGCAACGCCTACGATGTCTTTGCGAACCCGCAGGCGCCCATCACGCGGAAATTCATCAGTTCCGCCTCCGCGCTCGGCAAACTGGAAACGCTGGTAAAGAAAGGGCAGGTCACGGCGGACGGCGGACGGCTCATCATCCTGACCTTCAGCAAGGACAGCGTGGGCGACGCCCTCATCTCCGCCATCTCGCGGGACTACGGCCTGGCCGTCAATATCGCCCTCGCGAACATCGATATGCTGCACGACGGCGCGCTCGGCCGCCTGGCCTGCGTGGTCAAGGGCGAACCGGAAAAGGTGAACGCCGCGTTACAGTACTTAAGGGACAACAAGGTCGGCGTCGAGGAGGTGGCCTATGCCTGAATGGTTTCAGAAAATCGCTCCGAACGTGGTCACCTACTGGGACCGCTTCGTCACCAGCTGCGAGGCGACGCTCCAGATGTTCCTGATCGCCGGAAGCATCTCCTTCGTGATCGGCTTATTTCTGGGAACGTTGCTCACGGTCTGGAAGAGCGACGGCATCCGGCCGCGGAAGATCCCGTACACCGTCCTGAACGCGCTGATCAACTTTTTCCGCGCGATCCCCTTCCTGATCCTCCTGATCTTCCTGATCCCCTTCACGAGGGCGCTCGTGGGGACCGCGATCGGCGTGACCGGCGCCATCGTGCCGCTCATCTTCGGGACCATTCCTTTCTTCACCCGGCAGGTGGAGACCGTGCTGGCTGGCGTGGATCCGGGCAAGATCGAAGCGGCGCGCAGCATGGGGACCGGGACCTTCGGGATCATCTTCCGGGTGTACTGGCACGAAGCGGTTCCGGGCCTCATCCGGGTCACGGTGATCACCGCCATCAGCCTGATCGGCTTAACGACCATGGCCGGCGCCGTCGGCGCCGGCGGCATCGGGAGCTTCGCCGTCAACTACGGCCAGGGCCTGCACTATCAGGATATCGTCAACGTCTGTGTGATCGTCCTGCTGCTCGCCGTCTTCCTCCTGCAGACGCTGGGGAACTGGCTCGCCAAGAAAACCACAAACAGGAAACTGTTCAACAAGTAATAAAGAAGGA
>JAEEGI010009183.1_pt1 | contig 21716 bp, 25 predicted proteins | sample 8958751 | NCBI WGS metagenome assembly JAEEGI01 (sample SAMN16246545, study PRJNA631951) | gut metagenome | biome: gut microbiome; feature: rumen; material: KS-attached | host: Bos | place: Iran: Karaj | collected 2018-10 | reverse complement strand
TATCTTTACCTAAATCATGTTCAATATTTAGTAATCTATTATACTTAGCAACTCTATCTGTTCTACAAGGAGCACCAGTCTTAATTTGACCTGCATTAGTAGCAACAGCAACATCTGCTAAAGTAACATCTTCTGTTTCACCACTTCTATGAGAAACAACTGCAGTATAACCATTCTTATGAGCTAATTCAATAGCTTCTAAAGTTTCAGTTAAAGTACCAATTTGATTTAATTTAATTAAAATACTATTTGCAGTATTAGCATCAATACCCTTTTGTAAACGTTTAATATTAGTAACAAATAAATCATCACCAACTATTTGAATCTTATCACCTAAACGATCAGTATATTCTTTCCAATTAGCCCAATCTTCTTCAGAAAGACCATCTTCTATACTAATAATAGGATATTTCTTAACTAACATTTCTTGCCATGCTATCATCTCTTCTGGAGTCTTTAACTCATCTGTCTTCCAGAAATAATAATTTCCTTCTTTACCGATCTTCTTAGCTTCCTCATACATCTCTGTACTAGCAATATCCATAGCTAATTTGATATCTTTTCCTGGTTCATAACCAGCTGCTTTAACAGCTTCAACGATATACTCTAATGCCTCTTCATCATTAGATAGGTTTGGAGCAAATCCTCCCTCATCACCTACACCAGTAGATAATCCATTCTTTTTTAATATTCCTTTTAAAGTATGGAATATCTCACTAGCACATCTTATTCTTTCTTTTTCACCTTTAATAATTGGCACAATCATAAATTCTTGAACGTCTAAATGATTATCTGCATGTACTCCACCATTTACTATATTTATCATTGGTATAGGTAAGCTGACTTTATTATATGTTACAAATTCAAATAATTCTTTGTTTTGTAATTTGGCCAAACATTTTAGAGAACATAATGATACAGCAAGCATTGCATTAGCTCCTAGATTACTTTTATTAGGTGTACCATCTAATTTAATTAATAATTTATCAATACTAACTTGATCTAATTTTTGGCCAATTAAAGCACTTCTAATCGTGGTATTAACATTATTAACAGCTTTCAACACACCTTTTCCAAAATATCTTGACTTATCTCCATCACGAAGCTCTAATGCTTCTTTTGATCCAGTTGATGCTCCACTGGGAACACTAGATACCGCACTTATATTATTAGCAAGAATCATTTCTACTTCAATAGTAGGATTTCCTCTACTATCTAATATCTCTCTAGCGTGTAATTCTTTAATATTCATTTTTAACCACCTAATTAAAGTATAACCATTTGAGTATATTTTAACAATAAAAAAATAGGTACTTTACACACCTATTTTACTTAAATTATAGGAAATATTTACTTCTTCTTCTAAGCATTATTACTTCAACTATATTAATAACACCATAGAAGAATAAACATATACCAACCGCTTTAATTAATTCACCATTTTTAGTTAATACTGAAACTATACCAACGATAATAAATAATAGGCCAATCGTTGAATTTATTAACCATGATGATTCATCAAAGTTTCTCAATATTAATCCATAATTAATTCTTTTTACTCCATCAATTACAAAATAAGAAGCAAGTAATATAAGTAATACATTCTTAAATATTAATACTGCAACTCCTAGTAAAGTTAAGATAATTCCATATACTAAGTTATTTCTAAATAATAATTCCCTTTTTAGGAAAGAAAATATTGTAGCAAGTCCTGCTACTATTAAAATAACTCCTGTTGCTGTAGATACTAAATCCTCACTTAACTTAGGATTTACAAAAAACAATACACCTAATATTATAAATACAACTGATATAATCATTTCTATTAATGTTATTGTATTAAATATTCCTTTAACTTCTCCAAATATCTTTTTTGCCATATTTTATCCTCCATTAAAATTATACTAGTTTTTTCTTCCCATATCAAGTAATATGTGCTATAATATTTTTCCTTATGGAAAGGGGAATAAATATGCATTTAAGAGAATTATCTATTGAAGAATTTACTAATTATAGTAATAATCATCCATTATCTAGTTATTATCAAACATTAAACTATGCTATTTTAAAGGCTGAAAGTAAATTTGATTACGATTTAATTGGAATGGTAGATCGTAACGATAATATTTATGCAGCATCATTAATTCTATTTAAACCTATTGGTATATTATGCAAATACGGATATGCCCCAAGAGGATTTTTAATAGATTATGAAAATGATTATTTAGTAAATACATTTACTGATTTAATAAAGAAATATTATTATGAAAAGAGCGTTATTTTTATTAAAGTAAATCCAAACATCAACATTGGTACAATTGATAATGCTTCATTTATAACTAATTATAATGAAAAGAGCAATATTAAATATTTACTAGAAAATGCTGGTTATAGAAGATTAAAAGATAACCTTTATTTTGAAGCTCAATTACCTAGATTTAATGCCATTTTAGATTTAAAGAAATATAATTTTAATAATTTAGATAAAAATACTAAGAATAAGATTAAAAAAGGTATAAGAAAAGGATTAACATTCAAAAAATGTTCCAAAGAAGCATTAGATGACTTCTATAAATTAATTAAGAATAAAAAGAATGCTGATGAATTCTATTATAAAGATTACTATACAGCATTCTCTAAGAATGATAGTATTGATTTATTTATGGTAAGTATTAATTATTTTGATTTTTTACAAAATAGTCAAAATTCATATGAAGAAGAATCTAATAATAATACTAGACTTAATAAGAAGATTATTCAAAGTGAAAAATATATTAATTCCAAAATGCAAAGTGATAAAACATTGCTTACCTATAAGAATGATATAGTTGAAGCTACTCAAGGATTGAATAAGGAAGAAGAATTTATAGCAGGAGCATTAGTTATTAGACATAATAATACTGTTTCTATAGTATTAAGTGGATATGATACTAATTATAAGAGATTTGCTCCCAATTACTTCTTACACTATAGTTTGATAGAATACTTCAAAAATAATTATGACTATCTAGATTTAAATGGTGTTGTTGGTGATTTCACTAATGATAATCCATATTCTGGTTTAAACAGATTTAAACTGGGATTTAAACCAAATCTATATGAATATATTGGCGAATATGATTTAGTAATTGAACCAAAAAGTTATTATATATTATTAAATAATGGAATATTGTCTAAAACATTTGATAAGAAAGATATAAAAAATACACAATATTAATTGTGTATTTTTATTTTATTCCAAAACAGTAAGTACTATTATCTTTATCTATACTACACCATCCATTATTATTACCACACGTAGCACTACCATCAGTATTAATATGACAATATAGATCATTGTTACTATGATCTCTAATGCTTGGCTTCTCTTTGGAGCATTCTAATACTCCATCTTCTGGTATATTTGTAGTCCATTCACCAGTATTATAGTCTTTATATTCACATAACCAACCATTATCTATAAGCATTTTCTTATAGTCTTCTATATTATTCCAATCATTAGGTTTAATACATACTTCCTTATTATTAATTAAAACACATAATTCACTATCTATCTTATTATATTTATAACCTATATCATAAATAGTACATTTTAATGAATTACCTTCTTCAAGATAATATGATTTATCTATTCCACATAAAAATCCATCAATTATCTTATCTTTAAATAATGTATTAAATTCAGATATAGGATAATATCCATATGTATTATATGGTTCATTTATTCCTTCAGAAAATAATACTTCAACTAATCTTTCTTTTGATTTAGTTTTTGTAATATTTTCCTTAATATAATAATCATTATTAAGATTTTTAACTTTTTTTACTTTATTAGCAGTTGAACTAATAACAAATTTATCTTCATAAGAATAATACATTAATTTATTTTTAGTTAATACTATGTAAGTAACAACCCCTAATAATAATATAATAATTATAATTAATAATATCTTTTTCATATTATACTCCTACATTTTTTCTGGTATTTCTATTGCTAATATATTAAGTAATATACTCATAATTGTATATACTTCATTAGTTAAATATAACCATGATTCTTGTTTATCTTTATCATTTTCATTTATAATATGGCATTCTGTATAAAATCTATTAAAACTAGTAGCAAGTTTATATAAATAATCAGTAATATCATTTAATGATTTAGAATTAAATGAATTATTTAAAACACTATCAAGATTATTTAAATTTAATAATACACTTCTGTCAAATTCATTATCGATTACTTTTAATTTATTATATTCTAAATCCATTTCTTGAGCTTTCTTTAATATTGATTTCATTCTCACAACTGTATATAAGATATATGGGCCGGTTTTACCCTCTAGATCACAGAATTTTTCTATATCAAAGATATAATCAGATTCTCTATTTGGAAGCAAATCAGCATATTTAACTGCGGAGATTGCAATTATTTCTGCAACTTCATCTCTATTATCTATTTCATTACTTAATTTCTTTAAACATTCTTCCTTAACTAAATCAAGTAATGTAGAAAGGCGCATTACTCCACCATCACGAGTTTTAAACGGTTTGCCATCTTTACCATTCATAGTACCAAAACCTGCAAATACTAAGTTGGTATCATCTCTAACAATATTTGATTTTTTACTAGCTCTAAATACTTGAGTAAAATGTAGTTCTTGCCTTTTATCTACTATATACCATATTTCATTAGGATTATATGTTTTAACTCTATCATAGATAGTAGCCATTTCTGTAGTACTATAAAGTATTCCTCCATCGCTTTTAATAAGTAACATTGGTGGTACTTCTAATTTGTCAGTATCCTCTCTTACATCAATTACTTTAGCCCCTTCACTTTCTTTTACAATATCTAATTTAGATAGATAATTAAGTAATTCAGGTACTACTTCTTCTGCGTCACTTTCCCCTTTATATAAATTAAATGTTGCATTTAATCTATCATAATTCTTCTTAATATCACTTTTAGATACATCTATTATTTTTTGCCATAAAGCATATATTCCTCTTTCATGAGTTTGTAATCTATAAGTCATTTCTTGAGCTTCTTTTAAGTATGTTTCATCTTCTTTAGATCTAGTTGATGCGTATGGATATATTTCTTCTAATAAATCATTTGTAATTGGTACATCTGGATAAACTCCATTATATTCCTTATCAAAATATTCCCAGTCAGGATATCTTTTAGATAATTCTAAGATTACCAAACCTAGTGGTCTACCAAAATCACCTAGATGAGTATCAGAAATAGTATTATAACCTAGATATTCTGCTAATCTTTTTAAAGCCTCACCAATATTAGTGCTTCTTAAATGACCAACATGTAATGCTTTAGCAACATTCGCACCACCATAATCAAAAAATATTAATTTATTATTTTTAGGATATGAATAATCTTTTATATTGGCAAAATCAATTAAAGAATCATTAGATATACTCATATTAATAAATCCAGGACCCGCAACATTTACATCCTTAAAAAAGCTATCTTTTTTAAGTATATTTACTACATCATTTGCTATCTCTACTGGATTTCTATGATATAACTTAGCAAGAGGCATAATTCCATTATATTGATATTCTCCTAAATCAGGTCTATCTGATTCAGTTACTACTATACTATCGGTATCATATCCTGCTTCTTTAATTGCATTATATATTTTATCTTCTAGTAATCTATAAAATTTCTTCATAATATCACCTTCAAATATATTATAACATACTAAAAATTTGGAATAAACCGAATTTATTATAGTTTAATACTATCTACTTTTTCTAAATCTTGATTATTATATAGATTTAGTACTTCATCTAGTCTATTAACATATCTATTAATATTATAGTCAAAAATATAAACGCCAGTTAAATCATGAATTGATAATGCACCAATTTGGCCATCCCGCACACTTGTTGATAACACTTCAAGAACAGGTTCACCACCATAATAAAACAGTTTTTCTCCTCCATGTGTCCAAAAAATTTCTAATTTGTGACCACCCTTAACTATTTCCTTTGGTCTAATATAACCAGTTAATATTATATCTTTCACTTGATTCATACCCGTTATTCTATAAGTATGTTCACTATCAGTACTCATACTATGTTCTATATATTTTCCCAATATAATATTTTGCTCAAACACTCTATTTCTAACATTATTTATTCTTTCTACTTCCATATTATTTCCTCTACTAATAGTATAACAAAAAAGAACTTATTTGTCCTTTTCTATTAATTCTACTGTTGTTTTACTAATTATATCATGTAATCCTTTTTTATCTTTATTCATTGTTATCATCACAAAATCTATAATACCTATTCCTAAAAATACATATGTTACTACTTGACTAATTTTTAAATAAATTTCTTTACTAAGTAATAATATAAGTGATGAATTTATTATAAGTGGTATTATTCCTCCAACCAGAATAAAATACATCGGTAACATCCTAAGTAAGTATCTCCATATACTTGTTTTATTATCTCCAACCACTTTTATTTTCATTATCTTTTTGCCAAGAGTCTGACCATTATTATATTTTTGAAATATAACAAAATATAAGAATAATACTACTACTATTTCAATATTATTACTAATACTATATCTATTAATATCATAATAATTATCCATATTTTGTTCTTGCATTTCTTCAAAACTAATTTCTTTATTATAATATTTCTCTACTATTTCATTATATCTTGTATATGATTCATTATATTTTTCATAATAAGGATTAAGATATCTAATATTTACAAGCAAAGTAAGAAATACATATATTAAAAATACATCTAATAAATAAGCACATATTCTTTTACCTGTAAGAGACATTAATATTTTTCTCCCTTAAATGATAATTTAACACTTGCCTTTTCTTCTTTTCCGTTTCTTACAAAAGTAATTTCAATTGTATCTCCAACTTTATGTTTATATAATTCATATCTTAAATATGCCACATTACTTATTTTAGTATTATTAATTTTAACAATAATATCTCCTTCTTGTAATTTGCCATGTGCTGGTGAACCATCTTCTACAGATATTATTATTACTCCTTCTTCTAATCCAGAATTCTTAATAACTGAATAATAGCTTGGATAACTAGCTGCTTCATTAATGCTTAACATATAAGCTCCAAGATAAGGATAATTACTTAATTCAGCATGAATAATTTGCTCTGCTTTTTCTACTGCTATTTCAATAGGAATAGCAAATCCCATTCCCTCAACACCAGTTGATGATATCTTAGCATTTACTACTCCAATTACATCACCATTTGAGTTACATAATGGTCCACCTGAATTACCAGAATTAACTGCAGCGTCTGTTTGAAGCACATTCATGACATAATCAGATGATCCAGAGCCATTTAAAGACACCTCAACTAGTCTTTCCTTACCAGATATAATACCTCTAGTTACTGTCCAAGAATAAACATTATCAAGTGGTGCACCAACTGTAAATGTTGTATCACCAACTCTTAACGTTTCACTTTTACCTATTGATACAGCCTTAATTCCTTCTTTAGTTTCAACTTTAAGAATCGCTATATCAGCATAAACATCTCCACCAAGTAGTTCTGCTGGAGCAACACTACCATCTGTATAAGTTATTTTAAAACTTGTTCCATCTTTTACAACGTGGTGATTAGTAATTATATAAGTATTATTTCCATCAACTTTATATATAAATCCACTTCCGCTTGCATATAATTTCTTTTCTTTATAATTAGATACTACTATTACTGAATCATAAACATTATCAACTGCATCAGCAATACCTTCATCAGTAACTGTTACATCTCTTTCTATTTTAGTTATAGTTTCTTGAAACAACTTAGGAAATTTATAAATAAATCCATAAGTTAAAAATACTCCAATTAATAATATTAATAATGTATATACAACTGTTCTAGTTGTACTTTTAGAATTTTGCTTCATTTTAATTCATCCTCACTATTTCTTTATAATTTAATGGTAATCCCATTATGTCTAGTATATCATCTATCTCAATTGTCTCTAATTTACCATCTAAAATATCTAGTTCATAACTAATTTCATTCATCATAAGAATAAAATCTTCTTCTTTTAATATTTGTTTCATTATTATAACAATAGCAAACAAATCATTAATACCATATACATATTCATCAAATTCGTCCTTAGGAATATTTAATATATCATGATATTTAGTGTTATTAATTCTTTTATTAATTCTGTTGTTAAAACACAAATCCTCATGAGCGCACAAATTACGATAATTAGCTAATATTGGTAAATACATTATTAGTGATGTAACTGGTACTTTATATGCATCTGCTATCTCTTCTTGATCTTCTTTTTGCAATACTGAATATAACTCTCCAACTATACCAAAAGATAATACTTTTACAACAACCCATAAGGGTATATATCCATAATTTTTAATATAGTGGGCAGTTGCTTGATGTTGTTTACCATTAACACTTATTTGCCTTTTCATCTTACGAAGTAAATCATTAATCTGTCTATTTCTAGTTCTATCCTGAACAAAATTACTAGCATTCAAATAACTTTGTTCCTTAAATCCATGATTCTTACTCATTACATATGATAGAATACTTTTTAAGTTATTTTCAACAATTAATATATTCTTGAATAATATATTTCTTAATTGCCTGTCAAAGTTAAATAAACCATATAATTCACGGAAATTAGTACCGCGAATAAACTTCCTTGAACCATCACTTCTTAAGAATGGATGTCTATATCCCATTAAAAAGAAATAATTTTCTCTTAATAATACTTCTTTAGCGTAATCGACATCATCAATTACTAGGCCTTTTTGTCTAAGTAGCTCAATTTGTTCATCTAAATTTTTAAATGTTTTAGACCCCATTTTTATTCACCTATATAGAATTATATCACAAACTAAAAGTAAAATATATTATTTTTTAAATATTTGTTATAATTATAAAAGGTGATATTTATGCCAGCACTATTTACTCATTATAAGTTAGGTCAAGATGTTTTAAATAATACAAAAAAAGAAATAAAAGACGAAATACAGTCTAATATAAAATACTATAATATGTTTAATCAAGGATGGGATAATTTATATTATCACTTTCCAAAATGGGATTATTATAAACATGTTGGTTATATGTCCCATGATCAAAAAGTGAAGTTATTTTTTAAGAATGCAATCAAATATATTAAAGATAATAAATTAGAAAATAATTCTAAATACACAAATCTTCTACACGGCATTATAAATCATTATGTAATGGATACAATAATACATCCTTATATAAATTATCAAGTTAAAAGCCTTAAAATTAATCATACAAAAATAGAATATATGTTAGATAATTGGATTAGAGAAGATAAAAATAACAAGATTTATAAAACAATAATACCTAAAATTAAATTTGATAAAGAATATATTACATATATTAATTATATTTATAAAAACACATACAATTTAGATAACATGGGTAAAGTTTGGAATCGTAGTCATAATAATGGCTATATATTATATAGATATTTTATAAATGATAGAATTGGTATTAAAACATTTCTTTATAGAATAGTAGATTTATTTAATCCGTCTAAATTTAAATTTCACGAAAACACTTTTAGAATTAATATGTTTGATAAAAGATTGTTAAATATAGATAAAAAAGAATGGAATCATCCAAAGAATAAAAGTGAAAAATATAATTATAGTTATGAAGAATTATATAACTATTCTTTAAAAATTTGTATTAAATTAAATAATATAATATATAATATTTTTCATAATAATAAAAATGTTAATTATTTACTAAATTATATAGATAAAATAAATATTAATAATATTCAAGAACTCCTTCACTAATAGCCTTTGCTATTAATTTTTGATATTCTTCATTAACTAATTTTGCTCTTTCTTTTGGATTAGATAAAAACCCACATTCAATAAGTACACCTGGCACTTTTAATTTACTATACATATAAGTATTATTAGGTATAGTTTTTATTTTTCTATTATTATTAGTATATTTATTTAATGACTTTTGAATAGAATCAGCAATTATTTTATTATCATTGTTATAAAAAACTTGAGGCCCATTATATAATGAATCTTTCAAATAATTTAAATGAATACTTAAATACATGTCAGCATTAGAATTATTAATTAGGTTAATTCTATTATCAAAATCACTTTTCTTTCTATATCTAGCATTGGGAGTAGACAAATCATTATCTTCAGTTCTTGTTAGAATAGTAGTGGCACCAAGTCTTCCTAATTCTTTTTCTAAATATAAACTTATTTTTAAATTAATATCTTTTTCATAAATATTTCCTACATTCGCACCAGAATCTTCGGAACCATGACCAGGATCAATTATTATTACCTTTCCTGTTAAAGGCATAATAGCCTCGACTTTTATAGCATAAAGTGTTAATACACAAATAAAAAAACTAAATAGGACATAAAAATGTTTCTTCATATTACATTTTATGTACTCTATTTAGTTTTTATTATAATTACTTAATTTGAATATGTTTTGATTCAGGTAATTTTTTAACTTCTTCTTTTTTAGGAATAGTTATTTTTAAGATACCGTTTTTGAATTCAGCATCAATATCTTTTTCTTCAATATTATCTCCAACATAGAAGCTTCTTGAACATGTACTATAGAATCTCTCTCTATGAACATATTTTTCATCTTCATCTTTATGAGATTCTTTATTAGCCTCCGCTCTTATTTCTAGATATCCATTATTTAGAGATAGGTTTATATTATCTTTTTCAAAACCAGGTAGATCAATATCAATTAGATATTGATCTTTCTTCTCTCTAATATCTGTCTTCATTAGATTTCTTTCTCTCTTTGTAAAGAATCCATCATCAAAGAAGTCATCAAATACATCAAAACTATTTCTTCTTGGTACTAACATATATATCATCTTCCTTTCATAACGTGTTACGATTGGGTAGCACTAATATAAATTAATACCTTATAGTAAGTATTATATCCTTACTACAACTATGTTATACCACTATAATTAGCACTTGTCAATATAAAGTGCTAAATATTATCAAAAACAAAATAGTATTTGTAAATACTATTTCTTTTTGTTTCTAAAATATGCTACTATTCCCCAACCTAGTGTTGCACCACAAGAAACAAATAAATCATCCAATAAGAAACTTGAATTAAATATAAATTTGTTTAAAGCCAGTCTTGCTATTAAATAAGCAGCAAAGCAAGCTACAAAAAATACAATTAACTCAATTATAAACTTCTTCATACTATTCCTTTCTAGCTATTATGTTTAGCTTCTACTTCTTCAAATATAATACAAGTTGTTCCCTCTAATCTACTATTATGTTTTTCACATATATAGCCTTCTGTTATATCTTTAACATCCTTTTGATTAATGCATCTTCCACTTTCAGTAAATGAATATCCCGTTTCACATACTCTTTCTTTTTCTGGATCTTCTATTTCCTCTATAATGCATTTATTTCCTTCCAATCTCGCATTTTCTTCTGAACACTTATATTCAGTTACGGTTGGTTTAGTATATTTAATTGAATGTTCACAATATTCGCTTCGACTTTTATATTGTTTTCCATCACGGTAACCTGCGCAAATAAGTATATTACTTGCATCATCCCAACAGAAACCACCAACTTTTATTTTACCAGGGCACCCAGTAGCAATTACTGGTGCTTTATGCCAATAACATTTACCTCCAGATGACATACGTTCAGTCGGATCACTTGCTGGTAATTCACATGGTGATACGGGATGCGTTGCTTTTGAATAATCTACACACGTAATATCATTAGCATCACCATCATTTGCGCTAGATAAACCGAGTTCTAATCTCGTTTTTGCTTCGCCACTAGAACATGTATATTTTACTGGAATTGCATTATATGAATGTGTTCTTATGCATTTGCCATTTACCATATTGAATTCATCATGACATATTAAATTACCAGTTTCAATACTTTTTCCTTCTTTATAACACTTTCCATTTTCTTCTGTGTATTCTCTTGGACATACCATACCTTCCTTGGCATTTTCTCTACCAATTTCTTTTATACATCTAGTACCTTCTAATTTGTAACCATTATCGCAATAAAAACCCGTATCTTTAGATTCTTCTAACTCTTCAATTGGTTTTTCTACTAATTCTTCTTTAGAAACACCAATATTATCTGCTATTTCATTAATATAAGCTGCTTTAGCAGGACTTATACCATTTCTTCTTGCATATATCTCATCTTCCAATGTTATATTATTTATTTCAACAACTTCAACACGATATCCATCAAATTCTTGAGATAATCCTTTTTCAATTTCATCTTTATCTACTTCTCTAGTAGCATGCATTAATAATACTAAATTATCATCTTTAACATAATCTTTTTCAACTGCTTTTCTTGTAATAGAATTAATAGTATCTCCAAGATTACCACCTTTTTCTATTCCTTTAATAACTTCTTTAGCATCACTATTTAAAGCTTTTATTCTTTTAACTTTTTCATTTCTATCCATATCAATTTGAATACTTGGATTTATATCAATTGTAACTATGTAATATGGTTTATTAATAAAATAAAAAACTCCTAGTAAACCAAAAATAACTAAAATACAAATAATAGATATCAAATATTTCTTGTTCATTTATTATCACTCTATTCTCAGTTAAATATTATCATAATACGTTTCATTTTACAATAAATAAAGAACTTCAATTATTTGAAGCCATACACTATGCTTTTTTAATATTTTTAATTGATTTTATTACACTTATCACACCTACTATTAATGATAAGACACCTGCTACAAATAATATAATAGGCAAAGCAATAGTATTTAGCTATAATATTTCTCTAGGATTATAAGCAAAATAATTATTGATTATTTTCAAATATTATTTCATAACTGTCAAACATTGCTATTCCATATTTATCATCTAAGCACAAAGAATATAAAAAAGTCCGAATAATCGGACTTTTGAAACAATGAAATAATTAACGTTTTGAGAATTGTGGAGCACGACGTGCTTTCTTTAAACCATATTTCTTACGTTCTTTAACTCTTGGATCTCTTGTAACAAATCCAGCAGTTTTAAGAATATGTCTATAACTATCTTCTCTTGTTTGATCAGTATTTTTATCAAATTCTAATAATGCTCTAGTAATAGCAAGTCTTATAGCACCAGTTTGGCCACTAAATCCTCCACCAACTACTTTAACATCAATGTCAAATCTATTTTCGTTATTAGTTGCTACTAATGGTTGTTTTAAATCCATTACTAATGTAGCATAAGGCATATATTCATTAACATCAACACCATTAACTGTAATATTTCCTGTACCACCAACTAATTTAACTTGTGCAACGCTTCTTTTTCTTCTTCCTGTTGCAGTCCATACTTGTTTATTTGCCATAAATCCTCCTAATCAATTTCTACTGCTACCGGTTTTTGAGCTTCATGCTTATGATTTTCATCAGCATATACGAATAATTTCTTGCCCATAGCATCACCTAATCTGTTATGAGGAAGCATTCCTTTAACTGCTCTTTCAAGCATTTCTTCAGGATATTTTTCAATCATAACTTCAGCAGTTCTTTCTCTTAATCCTCCTGGATATCCAGAGTGATTATAATATTTCTTATCTTTTAATTTGTTACCACTTAATGTTACTTTACTAGCATTAATAATAATAACATAATCTCCACAATCAACATAAGGAGTATAAGTTGGTTTGTTTTTGCCTGCAAGTATATGAGCAGCTTTAGTTGCAACTCTTCCTAATGTTTTACCATTTGCATCAATAACATACCAATTTCTTTCAACTGTTTCTTTTTTTTGCATAAATGTTTTCATATTTTCTTTTCCCTTTCATTACTTCATCCATTACACTTTCCCAGGGTGTAATAAACTCCGTAAATAAAATGTACCATTTAAAATTATATGTTAAAGGCCTTAAAAAGTCAACAAAAACCTGTATTTTATGGTGTAAAATAACGTTTTTTTAAAAAATATTAATTTTTTGTTTTAAAGAACTTATAATTGTGATATTATTATATCGAAAGGAGATTCTTTAAATGTATTATACTAGTGGTTATAGTTATGGTAATGATGCAGTTCGTTCTGCCAGCAATATTGCTGGAGCAGGTATCTGGACTCTTATTGCTGCACTTTTAGCTCTTATAGGCGGAATTATTGCTTATTATCTATTTGTTAAACCAGAAAAGAAATATGATAGTAAATTCTTAATGAAGTTAAGAGACTTTTTAAGATTTAAAGTAATGATTATTGAAGGAATACTTAAAGTGTTCTATGTAATTGCAATAATATTTACTACATTATCTGCATTCAGTTGGTTTGCAATGGGATTCCTAGGCGTATTATTCTTCTTACTACAAATTACTTTAGGAAATGTAATGGTTCGTGTTGTTTACGAAGCTGTATTACTAAAGATAATGATTTGGAAGAATACAAAAGAAATCAACGAAAAGATGAAATAAAAAATCCACATAATGTGGTTTTTTTATTTCTAATAATTTATCTTATATAGATATAATCCTTTAGGACTACTTGTAGGTAGTCTTTTTTTATTATCTTTATTGTTTAATATATCATATATTTCTTCTTTAGTTATTTTACCCTTACCTACTTCAAGTAATGCTCCGACCAAATTACGTACCATATATCTATAAAATCCATATCCTTTAAATTTTAAATATAATATATTATTAAATTTAAATATTTTAATATATATTATCTTAGTAATATAATTTTCTCTAAATCCAGCTACAAAGTTTTCAAAATCATGGGTACCAATAAATACTTTGGATGCATCTTTCATTTTGTTAATATCTAATCTATATTTAATGTTTAAAAAGTAATTGCTGTCTCTTTTGTTAGATAAATCTATTTTATATAGATATATTTTACTTTTAACACTATGTCTAGCATGAAAATCGCTATTTACTCTTTTTATTTTCTTAACTTTTATATCTTCTAATATATTATTCATTTTATTCTTTAAGTTTTGAATATTTTTGTTTGTTTCAAAATGAACAACTTGATAATAAGCATGAACACCTCGATCAGTTCTTCCTGATCCTTTTACTTCTATTTTATCATTTAATATTTTACCTAAGGTATCTTCCAAATACCCTTGGACATTTCTAACATTATTTTGTCTCTGAAATCCATTAAATTTAGAGCCATCATAACTAATTACCATCATATATTTCATGATACACACCTAAAGATATCTTTAATAAGTTCATAAATATCTGTTGTTTCATTTATTCTTTTATTATTTCTATTTATATAATTAATAAAACCCACTATTCTTGGAGCATTAACATATTTATATAAATATTCATCAAAATAATTATCTGTACTGTAAATAATACTGTTATTATCTACTACACATATATATTTAACTAAATCAAAAAATGCTCTTAAATCTTGGTCTATTACTACAATCTTTTTATTATAATCTTTGTTTAATTTAATTAATAATTTCTTAATATATTCTCTATCTTTATATATTAATGTATTAGATAGATTACCTATAATAATTACATCATCTTCCAATTTAGACATTAATAATATTTTAAAATATTCGCTAATACTTAAATCATCTATATTCTTATCTAGATAATCGTCATCAAGTAATACCATTTTTAATGCTTTGCTAATATCTTTTAAAGGTATATCTTTTACTTTTCCTTTTATATCTATCTTATTTTGATAATTACCTATTACTCCTACTATACCATGAGTATTTAGTACATCTTTTAATTCCATAATGCACCTTCTAACTCTTTATAATCTAAATATACCTTATCTACTAAATTATAATCCCTTAATAAAAGGGATAATTCAACCATAAATGGTAATTCAAAACCTAACCTTTTAAGTAATTTATCATTTTTTAACACTTCAATTGTAGATCCTTCAATAAGAATATTCTTTTCATCCATTACTATTAAATAGTTTGTATATAAACATAATTCTAGATTATTGGCTATATTTATATATTTAATATCTTTTTCTTTTAAATAATTAAATAATTTATCTAATTCTACCTTATCTAAATTATTAAGCACATTAAAGAATATTACTTTCTTATAAGTAAGTAATTCTTGATAAGTAAAATTATCATCAATAACATGATAATCTTTATATTTATCTAATATATGTTTATTTAAGTTTGTACTAATTATAGTAATAGATGTTTCAATATTCATATACATTCTTTCTTTCTTTATTTGTTTTCGTGATTGTCTCTTATTTTCTTTAACGCCCTAAATTGATGATTTATTCCTGATTTACCTATCTTATAATCTGTTTCTAAAGAGATAATATCTGCAAGTTCTTGATATGATACATCTGGATATTTTTTTCTATATTCAATTACTATTTGCATTTTTTCATCAATAAGAGGAAGTAAGTCATTATCTTCTAAATATTTAATATCATCTAATTGTTGTAACCCACTTTTAATAGTCTTTTCTTGATTAGCTATTTCACAATTATTAAGTCTATTAACCATGTTTTTGTGATCTCTATATATTCTAGTATCTTCAAATTCAAATAAAGAATTTGTAGCCTTAAACATTTTTATTAAATCACTTATTGATTCACTCATCTTAATATAAGATATATATTTTCTACCTCTTTTAATTACTTTAGCATTTAATTTAAAGTAATTGAGTAAGCTACAAATATACTTTGCATCACTTTCTTTATCACATATAAACTCAAGATGATAACCAGATGTTGATGGATTAGATACATTACCAATACCAAGAAATGCCCCCTTTAAATAAGCGGATTTTTCTTCATCGCTATCAAGTATTGGTTTATTATCTAAATCTAATATTTTTTTTATATAATCTATTCTTTCATTTATTTCAATAATATATATTTGCTTTACATGAAATCTTTTTTGAACTCTTATAATTATTTTAGGAGATATACCAAATACTTCTTTTAATATCTTATAGATAAATCTTGCTACTGAAGCATTTTCTAAAGTAATTGTAATATTATTATTTATATCAGCATTATATCTTAAAAAAGCATCAACTATACTTCTTGACTCAATTTCGTTATTAGATAATTTACTAATTTCTTCTTTTAGTCTAGTAGTAAATGTCATTTTTTAATACCATCCATTAGATATGAAAATATTAAATATCCTGTTTTTAAAGCATCATGACGATAGTAGTTATCCTCAATTGTATATAATCTATCATTAATTACTCTTTTACCCATATTATCTAGCACATCTAAATCTAATTCAACTTGATCTTTTTGCTCTTCAGTTAGATATTTTTGCATTAACTTAGTATTTAATCTTACATTATTAGCAAGTACTATATCAATACTATCCTTACCTAAGTAACTTTCCAGCATTTTAACATGATCACTTACTTTAAAGTTATCTGTTTCTCCAGGTTGAGTAAATAAATTGCAAATATACATAGTTTTAGCCTTACTATCTCTAATTGCATTATTTAATTTACTATCAAGTAAATGCGGAATTATACTAGTAATTAAACTTCCAGAAGAAAGAATTATTAAATCAGCTTCCTTAACTGCATTTAATACTTTTGGGTTAACAGTTATCTTATCAGAATATGTTATTCTTTCAATCTTTCTCTTTGTCTTAGTAATTTGTTCTTCACCAACTAATTTTTTGCCATCTTTAGTTATACCAACTAAATCAACATTGTCCTCAGTTAATGGTAATACATTTCCTTTTAAATCCAGAATATCCTCAAGAATGGGTAAAGATTTATCAAAATTACCATGTAAATCTAATAATGCAGTCAAAAGCAAATTCTTAATTGAATGATTACCTAATGATCTGGATTTAGTAAAACGATAATTCATTAACTCTCTTATATCATTATCACAATCACTCATTGCAAGCATAACCTTAGTAATATCTCCAACTGCTGGTATATGATAATCTTTACGAAGTCTTCCTGTACTTCTTCCATTATCAGATACAGATACAACTGCAGTTAAATCAATTGGAAATAATTTTAAACCTTTAAGTAGTTGAGATAGACCACTACCTCCACCAAAAATAACAACTTTTTTCATATTTCATCACTTAATATATTTTACCATATATAATAAATATTTAAAACTTTATTAATAAAAAAGAACTAAATCTAGTTCCTTATATTTCTCTTTGGTGGAGCAGACGAGAATTGAACTCGTGTCCAATATAATCTATTAAACAATATCTACAAGTTTAGTTGGAATTTATTTTATTATATAGCCAGATCCAACGCACTTTCTATATAACTAGATTAATTAATATTCGTTATTATACATTAATCAAATATAATAATATATCTTATATAAATTACCCTTATAATAGTCCTATAAGAGAGACTAGTATAAAGTCACCTAACGACTAAGCGTATACTGGTGCAAAACTATAATTAGTTTCGTTATTTATTTTTTTGCGCATTTTAGGTATGCCTACCACTTGCAATCATTTCTAGTTTTTATATGTCGAAACCAAACTGCCCCGAGTGATGTATATTATAACATATGTTTGTTTTTTTGTAAAGAAAACTAAAAATGTTGACAACTACCAAGTTATCAACATATGTTTGAATTACTAGATGCATTTAAGTCTAGATCCGCAAAATCTTTCTTCAAATATAATGGATACGCTGCTGCTCCTATCATCGCTGCATTATCAGTACAATATATAAAATCTGGTAAATCTAAGTGTGCATTATATTTTTCACATAATTTAGCTATTTCACTTCTTAGGTATTTATTTGCTGATACTCCACCAGCAACAATAACATTTTTTATCCCTGTATTTCTAATAGCAAGCTCAGTCTTTTTTACCAATTCTCCAACTGCAACTGTTTGAAATGAACAAGCAAGATCTGCTTCCCTTATTTTATTTCCTCTTTGACGTTCATTATTAACCAAGTTAATAACACTACTTTTTAATCCACTATAACTAAAATTATAGGTATTATCATTAACTGGCATAGGAAATTCATAAGTATTACTTCCTTCAGTAGCAAGTTTGTCTATTTTTGGACCTCCCGGATAACCTAATCCAAGTACTCTTGCTACTTTATCATAGCATTCACCAATTGCATCATCCTCAGTTTCACCTAAGAGTTCAAATTCATAATCTCCCGTCATTTTAATAAGTTGTGTATGGCCTCCACTAACTACTAGCGCTAGATTTGGAAACGTCATTTTATCACCTATTTTATTAGCATATATATGTCCAATCATATGATTAACTTTAATAAGTGGCTTATTATATACATATGAAAGAACCTTAGCAAATTCAACTCCTACTAAAAGTGAACCTAATAAACCTGGGGCATAGGTAACTGCAATAGCATCGACATCTTTGACCTTCATTTTTGCTTTATTTAAGGTTTCTTCCAATACCATTGTTATATTCTCGCAATGCATTCTTGATGCTATTTCAGGAACGACTCCACCAAAATTAGCATGAGTATCCATTTGAGTAAGTATTGTTAGTGCTACTACTTCTACACCGTTTTTAACTATTGCCATACTTGTTTCATCACAAGATGACTCTATTGCTAATATAAATACATCTTTCATTTAACCACCCTTTGCATAATATAGGCATCTTTACCCCTATAATAACCTTCTCTTGTATTAATAATTATAAACCCAAATTTATCATATATTTTAATTGCGTCATTATTGTTAGTATCTACTTCCAATAATATATTTTTTTTCTCATAATTATCTAAGAAATAATTTAACATATTTGTTGCTATCCCTTTTTTTCTAAATTTTTGGCCTACCACAATTATTTCTAATTCATAGTAATCAATATTACTATAGATAATTAATAATCCATTAATGGATTCTTCTTCGTTAACTAATATAATATAATTTGAATTATTTATATATTCTTGAATATTATAAGTATTAATAAAATTTGGATTAACAAGTGATCCTAATTCATTAATACTACTAATATCTTCTATGTTTGCTCTTCTTATCATTTTTCCACATCCAATTTTTTAATATAAATTGGATTAGCACTATGTGGATTTATATCTTTTTTAGTTAAAGTATAACTAATAATCTTTTCATAATCATAAGATATATCTGTAATAACATTATGTTTAGCTGAATATTCATTATATTCACTATTACTTAAATAAATATATTCACCAATTAAGTTGTTATCTTTATCAAAAGTTCCAACATAGTAACCATTGTTATCACTAAAGGCAACAGTCTTTTCTCCATCTAAACATACTGCCATCATTTCAAGTGACGTAATAGACCTAATAGGTATTTCCATGGTATAAGCAAGAGTCTTTGCAATTGTTACACCAAGTCTTACCCCAGTAAAAGATCCAGGACCATTTACAACAATAATACTATCTGGTTTTATACCATCTAATACTTTTTTAATTGTTGGCATAATAACAGTACTATTTTGCCTTTTATCACTTATAATGGATTTTCTAAATACTTCACCATTATTTTCTAATAATATTACCACATCATTTAAATGTGTATCTATAAATAAATTCATTTTCCCCCCACCATTTTATAAAACTGATTCAATTAATTCTTCGTATACTCTTCCATATGGTTTGAATACTAATACTCTCGTATTTTCATCAATTACTTTAAATTTAACATCTAATCTCTCTTCAGGAAGTTTATCACTAACTAGTTCAGACCATTCAATAATAGTAACTCCACCTTTATTGAAATAGTCTGTTATCCCAATATTTTCTTCAACTTCATCGAATCTATAAACATCCATGTGATATAAAGGCAGTTCACCATTTAGGTATTCTTTTACTATTGTAAATGTCGGACTTGTAATGTTGTCTTCAATTCCTAATGCTTTTGCAAATCCCTTGACAAATACAGTTTTACCACACCCAAGTTCTCCATCTAAACATATAACCATGTTAGGGAATTTTTCACTTTCTATATTTTCTGCAATAGTTAAAGTATCGTTTACATCCTTTGAAATAAATTTAAAATCCATATGTAATCACCTTTTATAATTATAAGAAAAAAAAGACTTTTTAACAAGTCTTTAGTATATATATAATGTAAATTATTGCAAAAAAAATATTGGCAACTACCTATTTTCGCATTCACTATCTTCGGCGTATTAGTGCTTAACTTCTCTGTTCGGGATGGGAAGAGGTGTGGCCACTAAGCTATCGTCACCAATAAAGGATTTTGTCCTTTAAAAACTTGATAATGCAATTATACATCAAATATTAAATAAAATAAAGTTAAATTGTCGTATTATTAGTACTAGTCAGCTCAACGTATCACTACGCTTCCACCCCTAGCCTATCAACCTCATAGTCTATAAGGATACTTAATTCTTAAAGAATGGGAAAATTCATCTTGGAGGAGGCTTCCCGCTTAGATGCTTTCAGCGGTTATCCCGTCCATACATAGCTACTCTGCACTGCAACTGGCGTTACAACAGATACACCAGAGGTATGTCCGATCCGGTCCTCTCGTACTAGGATCAGCTCTCCTCAATTTTCCAACGCCCACGACGGATAGGGACCGAACTGTCTCACGACGTTCTGAACCCAGCTCGCGTGCCACTTTAATGGGCGAACAGCCCAACCCTTGGAAGCGAATCCACCTCCAGGATGTGACGAGCCGACATC
>JAEEGI010009182.1_pt1 | contig 21719 bp, 12 predicted proteins | sample 8958751 | NCBI WGS metagenome assembly JAEEGI01 (sample SAMN16246545, study PRJNA631951) | gut metagenome | biome: gut microbiome; feature: rumen; material: KS-attached | host: Bos | place: Iran: Karaj | collected 2018-10 | reverse complement strand
GGAAATGCGGCGAAATTGGACATGGAGCCGACATCCCCGAAACCGGGGCCGACATTGCCGATACAGGCTACGGAGGCTGTGACGCCCGTGATGAAGTCCTGGCCGAAAACGAGATTGACCGCAGCGAAAACGACCACAACGAACAGATAGCAGAAAATGTAGCTGAATGCGTCGTTGACCTGGTCGTCCGTACGGGTGCGTCCGTCCACCCGGACGGCCTGGACCCGGTTCGGGCTTACGGTGAGCCCGACCTTCCGATGGATCCCTTTGGCGGCCAGGATGGCCCGGTCTATCTTGATCCCTCCGGAAGTGGAGCCGGAACAACCGCAGATCAGCGAGCATATGATGAGCACCGACATGCTGAGCGGGGGCCACAGCGTCGTGTCCTGCGTGGCAAATCCGGTCGTCGTGGCGATGGATGCAACCTGGAAAGACGCGTCCCGCAGCGCGCTTCCCAGCGATGGATAGTTCCCTTTTACCAACAGGTCGATCGTGATAAGGATCATGGCAAGAGCGACCAGGGACATGAATACCTTGATGGTTTCGGATTTCCAGAGATATTTGGGCCGTCCGGAGAGGAACGCCAGGAAAAGGATGCCGAAATGGACTCCGGCAGCAAGCATGGAAACCGTCAAGACTAGCTCTGCAGCAGGGTTCGCATAATATGCGATACTCGCATTACGGACGCAGAAGCCGCAGGTGCTGCAGGCGGACATGGCGTTGGTAAGCGCATCGAACCAACCCAATCCCGTGAATTTCAAAGAGAAGAAAGAAATCAGGGTCAAAACGACGTAAGTGATGAGCATCCGGTTGGCGAAACTGGCATTCCGCTCTCCCGCGAAAGGCTCCCGGGCCACGCTGGAGATTTCCGCCCCGGACAAGGTCGATTTATCCGCACCTTGCGTGATCATGGAGAACAAGGTAACGATGCCTACGCCACCGACCCATGCCGTGGAGATGCGCCAGAACTGAAGACCTCGCGGAAGCGCTTCGATATCATTCAAGATGGAAGCTCCGGTCGTCGTAAATCCGGATACGCTCTCGAAGATGGCATTGACAGGAGTAAACTCGCCGCCATAAAACAGGAAAGGAAGCATACCGAAAAAACATGCGAACAACCAGGCCCCCACGACGATGCTGTTCCCCTCCCGGAAAGACAGGCGATGATGGGCCTTCCGGGCAAAGATGAGCGGGAATAAACCGACGCTGCCAGTAAGGAGAGCCGAGAAGAAAAGCGAAAGCCGGCTGTCATCCCCCGGTGTCATTAAGGCAATCATGCCCGACACGGTCATAAGCGCCGCGACGAGCAACAGGGAGATGCCGATAAACCAGCTGATAACCTTCCAATTCATGTTCACCGTTCTTACGTGGCAAAATTATTCCGTCCGATATCATTTATCAATACAATATTTTTTATATTTGCATTGAAATTATCAATATACAACATGACCTTGCAACAATTGCGATATGTCATCGCCATCGATGACTATCGGAGTTTCGGCAAAGCAGCCGAAGCCTGCGGCCTGACTCAGTCAACACTGAGCCTGATGGTCAAGAAATTGGAAGAAGAGCTGGATGTACAGATCTTTGACCGGGAATCCCATCCCGTCGCGCCTACAGAAATAGGGCGGAAGATCATTGACCAGGCAAGGATTGTTTTATATAACGCGGACCAGATTTCTGACTTGACCCGTTCAGAGAAAGAATCCCTGTCCGGTCCGCTCAGGATCGCTCTCATATCCACCACGGCCCCGATTCTGATCCCGGGCCTTTTCAATTATTTCGGAACGCATTATCCCGCCATTTCCCTGCAGGCGGAAGAGATGCTCACCAGTACCATCGTGGATAAGCTCCGGAAGGCCGAGGTGGACATCGGCATCATGGCAGGTCCCGTACATGCAGCGGACCTTTTGGAAATCCCTCTTTATCACGAGAGATTCCTCGCTTATATTTCACCGGACCATCCTGCCTATGCCGAAAAGGAGATCACTCCCCGGCAGTTATTCAGGTATCCGGTTTGGATCATACGCGACGGCGTCCGGCGACTGGATCCGAAAGACCTGAAAAAAGACGATTTCACCTATGAACGCTATTTCGAAGGCGGACGAGTGGGTATCCTGGTCCAGGTTGTAAACGACAATGGCGGCATCACCATCATTCCCGAGACACATGCCAGACTGATCATGTACAGCCAGCAACAAAACCTCCGCCCTATCGTCGATCCCGTGCCAAGCCGGACGGTTTCTCTCGTAATCAGGAAGGATTATATACACGAAGCCAGATTGAATGCTGTGGTGAATGCGGTCAAACAGGCCCTCCCCGGCAACTTGCTGGAAAGCGTCATCCGGCAAGGTCGGCTGATCCTGTAGAGAATATGGGAAAGGCGGTCGCTTACCGGGCGATCATGGCCCGGTTAGACTTACCGTCTATGCAAATGCGCAGGGGTTCAGGGAAGCGTACATGACGCACATAAGGCGTTTCCGAGACAGCCGGGAGCGCATCCAGGACCGCAAAATCAAGGCCTTCCTCCTTGCGCGCGAATTCATTGACATTGATATATCCGACATTGAAGGAAGTCAGGTTCTGGAAAAAGTGCGTCCCCTGGCTAGGGTCGATCTGGAAATGCTCCAAAGCACATTCTACGATGGCTTTTGCCTCGGAAATATCGCTCCAACGGACCGGGACGCCCAACGAAGGCTGCGTCGTCCCCCAGCGTCCGAATCCGATAAGGACATACCCCAGCCCCTCTTTCTGCATCTGCGCATTGATGGCAGACACGTCGCGAGCCATATCGTAAGTCTTCAAGACATCCCAGGCCGGCGGTTTGATATAAACGACGTCCTGCACGCCTTCCACCCATCCGGTACCCAGCGCGCAACGGGAAGTCAGGATGGATCCTGACTGGTCAACCTGATCCCAGTTAACCTCCGCATAACGCGTATCGACTGAAATCGGGCGCACCTGCAGGACGGAGAAAACCGTTTCGCCGGAGGGTTCCACCTCCGCCGCGAACTCAATCTCCACGTCGCATTTCATCTCATCCTTCGTAATCTCCAACAAGCGGGCCGTGATCTGCGCCAGCGGGACCGTGTTGTATTTCAGCATCTGGGCGAATGTGATATACTTCGGTCCTTCGGGGAAAGCGGAATCCACGATCCGCATGTTGGCCATATCCCAGGTGGAAGCGACCTTGGCGAAGGACGGAAATCCGTAACACTCTGTGACATTGAGCTTTTCGAGGTTGACGGCATCGTCGACGGACGTCCGGAAGCGCTCCGGCCGCAGGCTGAGCGTATAGACCGTCTTCTGCGTGTCACTCATCGTCAGGTCAGGCGTCGAAGTCTGCAGGACATGCTTCGGATACCGGGGTGAGAAACGCAGGACCTGCTCGCCGTCCACGACCGCTTTGCCCAGGCCATAGGCAAGCTTCACGATCCCCTCTTCCGCCTTCTCATGCCCGACGGGATAGAAGTTGAGCGAACGGGCCACTCCGGACAAAGTCGGGAAATACAGGCCGCCCTCCACGCTCCCACACACTTCCTGGATCACGATGGCCATCTTCTCCTCGGAGATGACATTGCCGGAGGAAACGACATAGCCACGCGCAGAAGCGAAGAATGTACTGGCATACACGCTCTTGATCGCCTTGGAAAGGAGCCGGAGCTGCTGGTCTTCATTCTCCACGTGCGGGACCATATAAGTCGAATAGACGCCGGCAAAGGGCTGATGGTAAGAATCTTCCAGTTTGGAAGAGGAACGTACGGCCAGCGGCCGCCTGGAAACCCGCGCGAAGATGCGGAGCGCGTCCATCAGATCCTGCGGCAGGCGCGACGCGACAAACTCGGACAGGATGTCGATGTCGGAAGTGTCGGAATTGACGATATAGGTCAGACCGTTTTCAGCGATGAAACGGTCGAAGAAATCAGTCGTAATCACCAAGGTCCGGGGCACGGACACGCGCACATCTTCCCACTGGTCATACAGATTGTATTTCTGGAGGATGTGGTTCAGGAAGGCCAGGCCGCGTGCCTTGCCTCCCAGTGAGCCGCTGCCGAAGCGGGAGAACCAGACCGTGTCATTGAATGTCTCCGGATTGAAAGCCGCGACGACGCCCAGCGCCTGGGAGATGCGGAAATCATGGATCAGCTTGACATCGTGGTCCCGGTGCGATTCGAAGGTGGAATAATCCGTCGCCCGGATGGGCTTGAGGATGCGCGCCAGCGGGAAAAGCCCGCGAGCGTACAGCCATTTGGAAAGATAGTTGTTGTCCGAAAGATGACGGAAAGCCCGGGGCTGGATCTCCCGGATGACCATCTCGAACTCATACAGGTCCCTGGCCCGCGCGATCTCCTCCCCGCTGTCGGGATCCTTGACGACAAAGTCACCGAATCCGAATTCCCGCTCCATATAATCTTCCAGTTCCTGGGTCAGGATCTTGGAGCGCTTGTTAAGGAATCCAACGCCCAGTTCCCTGGCAACCTCACGCATGTTTTCCTGTGAAGACTGCATCAGGAAGGGCATTCTGGGATCGTCCGCACGGATCATCTTGCAAAGGTCCACGCCCGCATCCGACTTTTCATCGGCACGTTTGTCTCCTTTCTTCAAGACAAAGCCTACGTCGGAGATCACTCCCAACAGGTTGTTCTTGTACTTCTGGTACAAGGCGACCGCATCGGCGTAATTGTTCGCCATCAGGAGCTTGGGGCGGGAACGTTTCCGCTGGATCTGCTCCCGCTCGTTGAGCGTGTCCTTGATGGAAGAAGCGTTCTGCTGGAGGACGATCTTGTACAAGGCGGGAAGATAAGTGGAGATATAGCGGATGGAATCTTCCACGAAGAGGATGGCGCGAACGCCGGATCCCAGGACATCATCCTCCGCATTCTTCCGGTCCTCGATCAACTTGATGATCGCGATGAGGAGGTCGGCGGAATTGTTCCAGCGGAAAATGTAATCAATGCAGGAGGTGTCGTAGTTCTCAAACTTGCGGTACACCTCTCGCGAAAACGAGGACATCAAGACAATCGGCATCTCAGGGTCGTAGGCCTTGGCCCTGGTCGAGAAATCAAATACGCTGATCTCACCCACGAAATACATCGTGATGACGAGGTCGAAACGTTCCCCTTTTTCAAGGAGGTCCAGAGCCTGCGCGGTCGTCTCCACACGCCGGATCTCGGGCGGGTTACTCAACTCGAGCTCCGCATACTCCTGGGAAATCTGTTTCTCAATACGACCGTCCTCCTCCAGGGAGAAACGGTCGTAGCTGCTGCAAATCAGCAGGATCCGGCGGACCCTGCGAGCCATCAATGCCGACTGTTCTTTCATTCTTTATACGAGTCCCTGGTCCATCATCGCATTGGCGACCTTGATGAAGCCGGCGATATTGGCACCCTTGACATAGTTGACATAACCGTCCTCCTCCGTGCCGTACTTGATGCAAGCCGCATGGATATCGGACATGATCCGGTGGAGCTGGGCGTCCACTTCCTCGGAAGTCCAGCGCTGACGGATGGAGTTCTGGGTCATTTCCAGACCGGAAGTGGCCACGCCGCCGGCATTGGACGCCTTACCAGGGGAATAGAGGATCTTCGCGGACTGGAACACCTCGATCGCCTCCGGCGTGGAAGGCATGTTGGCGCCTTCCGTGACGCAATAGCAACCGTTCGCGACCAGCGTACGTGCGGCATCGCCGTTGAGCTCGTTCTGGGTCGCGCAAGGCATGGCGATATCGCATTTGATGCCCCATGGCTTCTCTCCCGGGAAATACTTCGCATCCGGATATTTCACCGCATATTCCTTGATACGGCCGCGGACCACATTCTTGAGATGGAAGACATAAGCCATCTTCTCTTCGTCGAGTCCGGCAGGGTCATAGACGAAACCGTCGGAGTCGGAAAGGGTTACGACCTTGGCTCCCAGCCGCATCGCCTTCTGCGCGGCATACTGGGCCACGTTGCCGGCGCCCGAGATGACGACCGTCTGGCCCTCGAAGCCCTTGCCGCGGGTTGCGAGCATTTCCTGCGCGAAATAGCAGGCGCCGTAGCCGGTCGCTTCCGGACGCAGCAGGCTGCCTCCCCAGGCCTGGCCCTTACCGGTCAGGGTGCCGGTAAACTCGTCACGCAGACGCTTGTACTGGCCGAAAAGGAAACCGACTTCACGGCCACCCACGCCGATGTCACCGGCCGGCACGTCCGTATCGGCACCGATATACTTTTGGAGTTCGCTCATGAAGCTCTGGCAGAACCGCATCACTTCCGCATCCGACTTGCCGCGGGGGTTGAAATCGGAACCGCCCTTGCCGCCACCCATGGGAAGCGTGGTCAGGCTGTTCTTGAAAGTCTGCTCGAAAGCGAGGAACTTCATGATACTGAGGTTCACGCTCGGATGGAAACGGATGCCGCCCTTATAGGGGCCGATCGCGCTGTTCATCTGCACACGGAATCCGCGGTTGATGTGGATCTCTCCGCTGTCATCCATCCAGGGGACGCGGAAAATGATCACCCGTTCAGGCTCCACGATCCGCTCCATGATCTTGTTCTCGATCAGATGCGGATACGCTTGCAGGTAAGGAGCCACGCTGGTCAGGACCTCCCGCACAGCCTGATGGAACTCAAGCTCACCGGGATTCTTCGCAATCAGGTCGGACATGAATGTCTCGACGTACTTCTGGGCAAATTTCTCCATAAGAATCAGGTTTTACACTAAACTAACAATAAAGAAAAACTACTAACATCTGACAAGATAGGAAAAAATGCCCAAATCTGTTCCGGAGACGGGAACTTTTTAAAAATATTTTAATAGTTTTGCCGTCCGATGGCACACCTGGGGGAAATACTTTCGCTGATTGTCGCATTCTGCTGGACCGCTACCGCGTTGGCTGCCGACGAGGCCAGCCACCGCATCGGAACCATGAGCGTCAACGTGATCCGGCTCTTGCTCGGGTCCGTTTTCCTGGGCCTGATCCTTTGGCTGACCACCGGAACCCCCTATCCTGCCTTTGCCGACGGCAAGGCATGGCTGTGGCTTGCCTTGTCTGCCCTGGTCGGCTATCTTTTCGGCGACTGGTGTCTCTTCAACAGCTATCTGGTTATCGGCGCCCGCTTCGGGCAATTATTCATGACACTTGCGCCCGTGATGGCCGCCATTTCCGCCTGGGCGCTGCTGGGCGAGACATTGAGCCTCAGATCCATCCTGGCGATGGCGGTCACCCTGAGCGGTATCGCCATCTCCATCCTGAGCCGGGACAAAGACCACCATATCCGCTCCACTCTGCCGTTGAAAGGCATTTTGCTGGGAATCGGTGCCGGAACCGGGCAGGGTGTTGGCCTCGTACTCAGCAAAATCGGCATGCAGTACTATTCCGCCGCCATCCCGCCCGATGCGCCTGCGATGATGGAGACGATGATGCCCTTCGCGGCCACGATGATCCGAGCTCTGATAGGAGGTTTCAGTTTCTTGCTTGTCATGACGCTTACGCGGCAGAGTCACATGCTCCGAACCGCATTGAAGGAGAAGAAGGGCATGCAATACACGGTCCTGACCACTCTGTTCGGCCCCGTGCTGGGAGTTTCCCTCTCTCTGATGGCGGTCCGCTATGCCAACGCCGGCATCGCTTCCACCCTGATGGCTTTGACGCCCGTGCTGATCATCCTTCCTTATGCCCTGATCCACAAACAAAGGGTTCGCGCGCGGGAATTAATAGGAGTTGCAATCAGTATGACCGGTGTCGCCCTGTTTTTTTTGCTGTAAAAAATCCGATTTTTTTCAAAAAAAGGCTTGCAGATAAAAAATTATTCCCTACCTTTGGTACCAGCAATGAGAAACAACGCAGCATATTCTTTCTTCTGGTGGCGCCTGTTTGATACGATCGGACAGGAGTTATCGGTATAGATGTGTCTGCGCTCAATGCGAGCCTAAAAAAGACAATGTTCAACTTGATGCTGTCCGGTCAGACCGGGCAGCATTTTTTTATAAACCGACAAGTATTTAACTTTACATAAATTTTCAAAGCGTTATGAAACAGAAAAAATTCATCCTCCCCGAGAGTGAGATCCCGCAGGCATGGTTCAACATCCAGGCAGTGATGCCCAACAAGCCTCAGCCCATCCTCCATCCCGGCACCCGTCAGCCCCTCAAGGCGGAAGACCTTTATCCGATCTTCTGCGAAGAATGCTCCAACCAGGAGCTGGACACGGTCCACGAATGGATCCCCATCCCGGAGGAGGTCCGACAGCAATATGCGGCCTATCGTTGTACTCCGCTGGTCCGCGCCTATGAACTCGAAGAAGCCCTCGGCACTCCGGCGCACATCTATTTCAAGAATGAGAGCGTCTCCCCTGCCGGTTCACACAAACTGAACTCCGCTTTGGCGCAGGCCTACTATGCCAAGAAGCAGGGCATCACCAATATCACTACGGAGACCGGCGCCGGCCAATGGGGCGGTGCCCTTTCCTACGCGGCCAAGAAATTCGGCATCGAATGCGCCGTCTACATGGTCAAGGCGAGCTATAACCAGAAGCCTTACCGCCGTTCCATCATGCAGACCTTCGGTGCCGCGATCACTCCTTCGCCGTCCATGTCCACCCGTGCCGGAAAGGACATCCTGACCGTCAATCCCAATGACCAGGGTTCCCTGGGCTGCGCGATTTCCGAGGCCATTGAGCTGGCCGTTAGCACGCCGAACTGCAAATACACCCTCGGTTCCGTGCTGAACCACGTCTGCCTGCACCAGACCGTCATCGGCCTGGAGGCGGAGAAGCAGATGGCCCTGGCCGGAGAATATCCGGACATCGTGATCGCCTGCTTCGGCGGCGGTTCCAACTTCAGCGGCATCGCGTATCCTTTCATGCGCCACAACATCCAGGACGGAAAGAAGACGCGTTTCATCGCGGCTGAGCCGGCCTCCTGCCCGAAACTCACGCGCGGTAAGTTCGAATATGACTTCGGTGACGAAGCGGGCATGACTCCCCTGCTGCCCATGTATACGATCGGACATACCTTCAAACCCGCAACTATCCACGCCGGTGGCCTGAGGTATCACGGTGCCGGTGTCATCATGTCGCAACTGATGAAAGACGGCTTCATGGAGGCCGTGGACTTCGACCAGACGGAAACCTTCAAGGCCGGCGTACTCTTCGCACGCACCGAAGGCATCATCCCTGCACCGGAATCCTGCCATGCCATCGCCGCGACGATCCAGGAAGCGCTGAAATGCAAGGTGACGGGCGAGCAGAAGACGATCCTCTTCAATCTCTCCGGCCATGGTTTCGTGGATATGGCGGCGTATGACCAGTATTTCTCCGGCGAGATGATCGATTACCGTCCTTCCGAGGAGGAACTGGCAAAGTACATGGCCAGCGCCGACGCGCTGAACCAGTAAGTTCTACACCCGGGTAGCGGACGCCGTCCAGGCCTGTCAGGAGCGATTGTTTGACCCTTCGGGGAATGCTCCTGCCAGTCCTGGGCGGCGCCCGCTTTCAATCGCTTCATCCCCGCAAATGCGCCCCCACATCCCGCCACCGGCCCCTTAGCGCACGGGACGGATGAGGAAGGCAAAGGTGGCGTCGGAGTGAACGCGGTCTTCGGGAAGCGGGCTGGGGCCGCAGCTGTTTCCGCCCAGGCCGGTTACGGCAGCGTCCAGGCAGAGCCAGGTATCGCCCGGCGCCGGCAACTCATGCTGATGCGCCGCCGTTACCAGATCGACCGCCGCATAGGGCAAGGCACTGACAGACATGACGGGCCTGAGAGCCTCGGATTTGCGTAAGTCATTGTCCAGCACATCGAAACGAACCCCGCGTCCAGAACGGCGCGTCAGCGAAGCCCAACGCGTCTCCTCGTGGTTGCCCGTCTCTTGCGGCTTGGTATAATTGCCAAGCTGTTCTGAAACAGGCGACTCGTAGATGCCGACGAAAGCGCAGGTGTAACGGTCGGAATAATTCTCCATCGGGCCACGGCCGTAATAAGAGAAACAGTCGTACGACGAAGGCAACTGCATCTGCAAGCCCAGGCGCGCCAAGGGGATTTCTGGATGGTCCGAGACCACTTCTGAGCGAAGACTGATCCAGCCGTTGGGATAGACGGTCCATCTGACGCGGGTCGTGAACTGCATCAGGTCGGTCCGGGTCGAATCCTCGACTATACGGCAGGCAGCGCTGGCTGGAGTTCCCTCGAGATGCGCCCCGTTCGTCGCCTTCGATACGACGGTGTACCCGATACTGATACCACCGTTGTCCAAGGCAAGGATGGGATCGGGAGCGGCCGTATGCTGCAAATGATGCAAGCCCTGGGCGAACCACTGTTTGTATGCCCATCCATCATTGTTGGTCAAGGCACGGAAGGCATTCAGCCGGGGGCCCTGTCCCGGAACGAAAACATCCTGCCCGCGATAGCGAAGGCGGTATAAGGTCCCCTGGGAAGGATCGAACTCCGCCCGGAATCCCTTTCCCTTCACGACCAAGCGGCCGGACTTATCCAGGCGTCGCTTCAACGGCCTTCCCGCAACGGCGGAAGCATCCAATGAAATCAGGCCGGACGGCTGCAGGAACAATTGTTCCTTGCACGCCTCGTAGCCGGCTTCCGCCCAAGGCAAACCCTCTTTCAGGCAATAATAAAGATTCAGATAGCATTCCTTCCCTTCCGGCAGTTCCCCGATCTCCACGGAGCGGACAGCCCGGGAACGGGGAGCGATTTCACCCGTATCAAAGGCCCCGCTGCGGATTTCCTTTCCGTTCGCCAGCAGAGACCAGCGTGCCTCATAGCGGCAAGGTTCGAAATAGTTCCGGTTGAACAACTCCACGCAGACTGCCTTCCCGTCGCAGCGCACGAGCGAAGTATAAAGATTCTGATAGACCTTCTTGACTTCATAGTATTGCGGTTTCGGACTGCGGTCGCCGTTCAGGATGCCATTCATCACAAACTGGCCGTCATTGGGGACGTCTCCGAAATTGCCTCCGGATGCCAGGTACCGGATGCCATCCGGTGTCCAGTTCCAGAGCGACTGGTCCACCCAGTCCCAGATTGCGCCACCCATGAAGAAATCGGTCGAATCCATGCTCTTCCAGTATTGGGCGAAATTACCCAGGGCGTTGCCCATCGAATGGGCGAACTCATTGATATGGTACGGGTACTTGACGTCGCCCTTTCCGGTCGCAACCTGCTGGACCCAGCGCACGCCGGGATACTGACTGCATCCGATGTCGGAGAGGTCGTTGTTGCGCTCGTACTGGATCGGACGCATCGGATCGATCGCCCGGGCAGCGGCATAGGTCGCCTTGAAATTGTCTCCGGGCCCCGCTTCGTTGCCCATGCTCCAGATGATGACCGAAGGATGATTGTAGTCAGAGGCGACCATCTCCACCATACGCGCGACATGGGCGTCCTTCCACTCCACGGGATGGGAAAGGGACGCTTCCCCGTAGCGGTAGTGATGGCTTTCGATGTTGGCCTCGTCCATCAGATAAATGCCGTACTTGTCACAGAGCCAGTACCAGTACGGATCGTCCGGATAGTGCGAATTGCGCACGTGGTTGATGTTCGCGCGCTTCATCAGGCGCAGGTCCTCCTCCATCACCTCGCGTGTGATGGCGTGCCCCATGGAAGGCTCGGTCTCATGCCGGTTGACGCCGCGCAGCTTGACCGTCTTTCCGTTCAGATAAAAATAGCGGCCGGCCAGGCCGAATTCATCCTCGGCAGCCGGCGTATCCTTGATGCAGACCTCCCGGAAACCGACGATGGTCGAAAAGACGTCCAGCGTCTGTCCGGCGGCATCTTTCAACTCGCCGACAAGGGTATAGCGCCAGGGCGCTTCAGCCGACCAGGCTTTCGCTTCGGGATAATCCAAGGTACAGGTGCTGCCACATCCTTCATACTCCGCGACAAGCCGGTTCTCATCTTCAAAGAGCGGATGCTCATACAAACGATATGTCAGCGTTGCACCGGCAGGACCGTGGATCTCTGCTCCGACGAGGAGCGACCGCAATGCAGGCGTGACTCGGATATCGCGCACAAACGCCCGGGGCTTCGCCTCTAAGGCGACGGTCCGGAAAATGCCGGGCAACCGGAACATGTCCTGGGCCTCCAGGTTGCCGGCATCCGAATGACGGTACACCTCCACCGCGAGCAGGTTCTCACCCGGCTGTACCCAATCCGTAATGTCAAACTGGGCGAGGTTGCGGGAATTCTTGGAGAAACCCACGTATTGACCGTTGACCCAGAGATAAAAGAAGGAATCGACTCCGTCAAAATCCAGGAAAACCCGCTTTCCGTCCCATTCCGCAGGGACTTCGAAGGTACGGCGATAGGAGCCGACCTCATTCCGGACCTTATAGGTCATCCAGTCCTCGGGCGGTGTGCGCATCACGCCCAACCGCCAGTCATCCCGCTTGCATTCGGTCCACCAGGGCACGCCGATATTGACGTAAAGCGGCATCCCGTAACGCTGGCTGCCGTCCTTTCCGAGGCCGACGACGTTCCAGTTGGACGGGACCGGGATAAGGTCCCAGGTCTCATCATCGAAACCGGTCTTGTAGAAATCCACAGGCCGGTGATCCGGATCCGGAGCCCAGTTGAACTTCCATTCGCCGTCCAGGCTCTTCCAGAGAGCGCTGTACTCCGGCAAGACCTTCCGGGCGGACTCGAGGTCAGCAAAGGAAAAGAACCACGCGTGCGGAGCCTCCTTATTCAAGGAAAGACATTGCGGCGATTGCCATTCATCCCCGGTCGGCGCCGCCTGACGGCCATAGCCGAAACCCGACAGCACCGTCGCCAGAACAAAACAAAGAAGTCTCATGGTATCACAATAGATCGTAAATCATTGCAATTTACCAAATAATCACGTATCCGCAAAGGATAACGGATGGCAGGACCGGGATTATTTTTTCCGGCAGAAGGTCCTGATGGCGCAGCCGTCGCAGCTGGAACGGGACGTCCGGCATAATTCGCGGAGTGCCAGCACCAGCAGGATCAGGATCAACAGGATGACCAGGACAGATGCGAGATTCATAGCGGGGTCAGATAATAAGCAAGGCCAGACGATAAGCCCCGAAAGCGACGAGCCAGGCGACCAGGCATTGGAATAAGACCATGGCAATCGCCCATTTTCCACCCAGCTCGCGCTTAACGGAAGCCACTGCTGCGACGCAAGGCGTATACAGCAGGCTGAACACCAACATAGGAATGGCCGTGGCGACCGTCAGGGTCGACAGCACATCCAGGATCTCCATCGTGGACACGACGCTCTCCTTGGCCAGGAAGCCGGAGATGAAGGCCGTCACGACCCGCCAGTCTCCCAGCCCCAGCGGAGCGAAGAGCGGCGCGAGCAGGCCGGCCACCCAGGCCAGCATGCTCCCTTCCCCGTTCTCCACCATGTTGAAGTGGAAGTCGAGCGTCTGCAGGAACCAGATCACCAGCGTGGCTACAAAGATGACGGTGAAGGCGCGCTGGAGGAAATCTTTGGTTTTATCCCAAAGCAGATGGCCGACATTGCGCGCCTGCGGAAGACGGTAATTCGGCAGTTCCATGATGAACGGCGCCGGTTCGGAATGCTTGCCGGCGTGCCATTTATCCAACAGCGCGACGAAAATACCGGTCACAATCGACAGAAGATACAGGCATATCAGCACCAGTCCCCCATGGCCGGGGAAGAATGCACTGGTAAAAAAGGCATATATCGGCAATTTGGCCGAACAGCTCATGAAAGGGATAAGCAGGATCGTCTTCATGCGGTCCTTGGCGGAAGGCAGCGTACGGGTCGCCATCACGCCCGGGACGGAGCAGCCTAAACCGATCAGCAGGGGCACGATACTCCGGCCAGAAAGGCCGATCTTCCGGAGGGCATGATCGGTTACGAACGCCACGCGCGCCATGTATCCGCTGTCTTCCAACATGGAAAGGAAGAAAAACAGGATAATGATGATCGGGACGAAACTGACCACCGATCCAACGCCGCCGAAGATGGCATCAACGACCAGGGAACGCACGACTTCATTGACATGCCAGCGTTCCAAAGCACCCCCGACCACAGCCCCGAGCCAGCTGATGCCCTGGTCGAGCCATTCTTGCAACGGGGCTCCGAGCACATCGATCGTCAGCCAGATAATGAGGGACATGACGAGCAGGAAGATCGGGATCGCCGTCCACTTCCCGGTCAGAACCTTATCGATCCGGCGGCTCCTGAGGTATTCCTTACTCTCCCGCGGCTTCACTACCGTTTCACGGCAGAGGCGCTGGATGAAATTGTAGCGCATATCGGCGATGGCGGCGGCACGGTCGAGACCGCGTTCCTCCTCCATCTGCAAGATGATGTGCTCGATCATTTCCTTCTCATTCTGATCCAGATGGAGAGCCGTCTCCACCCAGGTATCCCCTTCGATCAGTTTGCTGGCCGCAAAACGGACAGGGATGCGGGCAGCCCGGGCATGATCCTCGATCAGATGCATCACGCCATGGAGACAGCGATGGACCGCCCCGCCATGGTCATCTTCGGCGCAGAAGTCCGTGCGTGCCGGCTTTTCCTGGTAACGGGCGACATGGACTGCATGCTCGACGAGCTCGTCCACGCCCTCTTCCTTGGCGGCGGAAATGCCGACGACCGGAATGCCCAGGATCCGTTCCATCTCGTTGATCCGGATGGATCCGCCGTTGCCCCGGACCTCATCCATCATATTGAGTGCCAGCACCATCGGCACTTCCAGCTCCATCAATTGCAGCGTCAGGTAAAGATTCCGCTCGATGTTGCCGGCGTCAACGATGTTGATCAGTCCCTTCGTTTTCTCATCCAGGATGAACTCCCGGGAGACAAGTTCCTCGGCCGTATAGGGTGTGAGGGAATAAATACCGGGAAGGTCGGTAATGGTCGTGTCGGGATAACCGCGGATCACGCCGTCTTTGCGGTCCACGGTGACGCCGGGAAAATTGCCCACATGCTGGTTGGACCCCGTCAGGACATTGAACAGCGTGGTCTTACCGCAGTTTTGCTGGCCAGCCAGGGCAAAACTGAGGACCGTTCCCTTCGGGAGCGGATTCTCATGGTCACGGGAATGGTATTTGCCCCCCTCACCAAGACCCGGATGGGCATTGTGCTCATGCAGGTAGGCATTATATCCTTTATCCGTCGGATTATCGGCAGGGTCCTCCGGCGTACCGGCCTCGAGAAGATGCACCTCGATATCAGCCGCATCCGTCTTACGAAGCGTCAGCGCATAGCCGTGGATCTGGATTTCGATAGGGTCACCCATCGGAGCACGTCCGACAACCTTGAGCCGGACGCCCGGAATCAGGCCCATGCCCAGAAAATGCATCCGGGTGGAACCCACTCCTCCGACACTCAAGACAATGGCCTCCCGGCCGATGTCCATCTTATCTATGGTCATACCAATCTCTCTTTGACTTTACAGCTGCAAAATTACAGCATCAGCCAAAGGGTGTCAATCGCCATTTATAGGGATTATTCGTGCGTGGCGAAACGCTGCTCCGCCAGGGCTTCGTACTTCGTACCGGGCCGGCCCCAGTTGGCAAAGGGATAGATGGAGATACCTCCGCGGGGGACGAAGAAACCGGTCACCTCGATGTATTTCGGCTCCATCAAATCACGCAGGTCCTTCATGATCGTATTGACGCAATCCTCGTGGAAATCGCCGTGATTCCGGAAACTGTGCAGATAGAGTTTCAAGCTCTTACTCTCCACCATTTTCACGTCGGGAATATAGCTGATGCGGATCTCGGCGAAATCCGGCTGCCCTGTGATGGGGCAGAGCGTGGTGAACTCGGGGCAGTTGAAACGGACCCAATAATCATTGTCCGGGTGCTGGTTCTCAAAGGTTTCCAGCACTTCCGGGGTATAATTGTCGGTATAGGCGGTCTTGTGGCCCAGGGCCTCCAGGCCTTCCTTGCTTCTGTCACTCATATTATTCGATGTCTGAAATCTTGAAAGGATTATAATTGATGCCGCGGTCATATGTATCGATGCCCTCGACCTTCTTGACATAACGGACGAACCAGGTCGTGAACGGCAGGACGATGATCTCGTAGAGGACTTTGGCGAGTACCTGCATGCCTGCGATCTTGAGCACGGCGGGCAGCGGCATGATGTTCCAGAACACGATCGGGAAGAAGATGACGGAATCCGCCAGCTCACCGGCGATGGAAGACAGGATGGCACGAAGTCCGAAAGACTTGCCCTCACTGTTGACTTTCATCCGGCTCATCACCCAGGCGTTGACCGTGGAGCCACAGAGGAATGCGACCAAAGAAGCGGCCGTCGTCTTGGGGACCATCGAGAAAAGAGAATTAAAGCTCTCAGCGATGGGTTTGCTTCCCTCTTCGAGCGGAGCGGGCAGCCAGCAGACCAGCTGGGACATCACGGCGACGAAGGCACTGAGGGCGAAAGCCAGCCAAATGACGAAACGCGACTTCTTGTAGCCGTACACCTCCGTAATGCAGTCATTGAGGATGTAGGATACAGGGAACAGCAGGACGGCGCCGGAAAGCTGCAAAGGCAGCCCGGCAACCTGCCAGACGCGGGGAACGAAGAAATTGGAGGTGATCAGGCAGACGATCAACGTCACGGCCATCACCAGGAAACGGGTGCTGAATTTTGACATGTCAAACTCTTGTTTTTTTACGTGGTTTCAAGAACACGGGGTGGAGCGCTTGTCAGGCGGGCTCCTGTCCCCACGGGACGGTCGTCTCGATTTCGGCGGCAAAGGTACGATTATAAAATGACATCGGCAAATGATTCGAAGGCAGACAGTTCCGGACTGCGGAAAGTTTAACCCCTTCGGGGGAATGCAGTCCGGAATTGTCTGCCTCCGAATCCGGCGATTGTTTCTTAACGCAAATAATCGTAGCTTTGTATAAAATGTTGGTTAGTCATGAATGTAACGATCATCGGAGCCGGGAATATCGGCGGGGCGGTGGCCATCGGTCTGGCCCGCAGCTTTGATGTCCCTCAAGTCACCGTCACGGCGCGGCATGCGTCTTCCCTCGAAAGGTTTCTCCCCTACGGCATACGGACTTCCACGGACAACCGTGCTGCGGTCCGGGATGCGGAGATCGTCTTCTTTGCGGTCAAGCCCTGGCAGATGGAAGAAATGCTCGCCGGGCTGCGCGATGCGCTGGATTATGACAAGCAGCTGCTGGTCTCCCTGGCCCCCGGTATCAAGCCGGAGCAATTCCGTGAATGGCTGACCCTGGACGGCAGGATGCCCGCCCTGGCGTACCTCATCCCGAATACGGCCGCAGAGATCGGCGAAAGCATGAGCTACATCGCTTCCGTCACGGCCTCCGAGGCGCAGCTGACGCTGCTGAAAGGCCTGTGCGACCGTTTCGGACGCAGCGAAATCGTCCCCCTGGAGCACTTGCTGGCCGGCACTTCCCTGGCCTCCTGCGGCATCGCATACGCGCTGCGCTATCTGGGTGCGGCGACAGAGGGCGGCGTGCGACTGGGACTGGATGCGGATAAAGCCGGCGAGGCGGTGTGCCAGACGGTCCTGGGGGCTGCCGGACTGGTCCGCGCCAATGGCTCCGACCCAGAGAGCGAAATCCGTCGTGTCACCACTCCGAACGGGCTGACGCTTAGAGGCTTGAATGCGATGGAAGAGGCCGGATTCAGTGATGCTGTCATCAAAGGTCTTACGGTCATCAATGCCCCGAAGAAAAGACGCATCGTGGTCAAGGTGGGCAGTAATGTCCTGACCCGCGCCGACGGTTCGCTCGACACGACACGGGTTTCCGCCATTGTGGACCAGCTGGTCACGCTTCGGAAGGAGGGTTATGAGACGATCCTGGTGACCAGCGGCGCCGTCGCCTGCGGACGCTCGCTCATCCGGGAGGACAAGACCCTGTCGGATGTCCAGCAGCGCCAGCTCTATTCCGCGATCGGACAGGTCCGGCTCATGGACCTTTATTATAAGCTGTTCCAAGGCTACGGGATTACCGTGGGGCAGGTACTCACGATGAAAAAGAACTTCGAGCCCGGCCAGGAATACGATAACCAGAAGAGTTGCATCGAAGTAATGCTCCGGCGCGGCGTCCTTCCCATCGTCAATGAGAATGACACGGTCAGCATTACCGAACTGATGTTCACCGACAACGATGAACTCTCCGGCCTGGTCGCCGGGATGACCGCGGCCGAGGCGCTCATCATCCTGACCAATGTGGACGGCCTGTACGACGGCTCTCCGGACGATCCTTCTTCCAAGGTCATCGCACATGTCCTCCCCGGCGAGGAAGTGGAAGGATATCTCAGCACGGCGAAAAGCCGTTACGGTCGGGGCGGAATGGCCTCCAAGTGTTTGGTGGCCAGGCATCTGGCCGAGCAGGGCATCCGCGTCGTCATCGCCAACGGACGCCGGGAAGGCATTCTCACGGATGTGCTCTCCCGTCCGTCTGAAACGATCCATACCGAATTCGAACCTAGCGCAAAAGACTGAGCCCCATGCACGATACCTGCTTCCCGTTATTCGAGGCGGCGAAAGCCGCCACCTTATCTGTCCAGGAGCTGGATGAGGCACAGCGTGTCGCCGTGCTTCAGCGTTTGGCTGATTCATTATCCAAAGAAGCGGATACGCTGCTGGCTGCCAACGCGGAGGACCTCGCCGCGATGGACCGCTCCAACCCGTTGTACGACCGTCTATTGCTGACCCGGGAGCGCCTGGACGGGATTGCCGGGGACATGCGGGAAGTCGCCTCTCTCCCCTCTCCCTTGGACAGGGTACTGGATGCGCGCATCTTGCCCAACGGCTTGCAGCTTCGCAAGATAAGCGTCCCGTTCGGCGTGATCGGAGTCATTTATGAGGCGCGGCCGAACGTCACCTTCGATGTTTTTTCACTTTGCTTCAAGAGCGGGAACGTATGCCTGCTCAAGGGCGGACGGGATGCCGACCGGTCCAACAGGGCAGCCGTATCCCTGATCAAAAGGGTACTCGAAACAGAGGGCGTGGATCCCGATGCCGTGAATCTCCTTCCTGCCACCCACGAAGCTGCCAGCGAACTCCTGGACGCCGTCGGTTACGTGGATCTGGTCATCCCGCGCGGAGGCCGCCGTCTGATCGATTTCGTCCGGGATCATGCCCGCATCCCTTGCATCGAGACCGGCGCCGGGGTTGTCAACACCTATTTCGACGCATCCGGAGACTTGGAGAAAGGCAGGCGCATCATCACCAATGCCAAGACCCGCCGCGTCAGCGTGTGCAACGCCCTGGATTGCCTGATCATCCACGCGTCCCGGCTGGACGACCTGCCGGCCCTGGTCCGGGAGATGTCGGATCGCGTGACGCTCTACGCCGACCCTCGCGCCTATGCCGCCCTCGAAGGCCGCTACCCTGCTGACCGGCTCCAAACTGCGGGCCCGGACGCTTTCGGGACCGAATACATGGACTATAAGATGGCCGTCAAGACCGTGGACAGTCTGTCCGAAGCCCTGGACCACATCCGGCGCTACGGCTCCGGTCACAGCGAGGCCATCGTTACGGAAGACCCTGCCGCGGCACGGTCCTTCCAGCGTGCGGTCGATGCCGCATGCGTCTATGTCAATGCACCGACCTCCTTCACGGACGGGGCCCAGTTCGGATTGGGAGCCGAAATCGGCATCAGTACCCAGAAACTCGGCGCCCGAGGCCCCATGGCTCTCCAGGAAATCACCACCTACAAATGGCTGATAGAGGGCAACGGCCAAATCCGGCCTTGAAGCACACTCCAAGGCTTGGAAATAAGGGCGAGAGTGTGTACCTTTGTGCCGGCCTGCAAGGTGCAGGCTAAGGGGTGCTGAGGTGATACTCACCGAGGCTGAGATGATACCCTCTGACCTGATCGGGATAATGCCCGCGTAGGAAACCGCTATCTTCCCATCCCCTTATTTGTATTACCATACATTTAAGGTTTACTATGTCTCTTTTATGGATCTTCCGCCGGCCGGCCGCGCGCAAAGCGCCGGTCCTTATGCTGGCCATCCTGTCCGCAATCACATCCCTCCACGCGCAGGAGTCCACTCAGCGCGACGTCTCCGACTCGCTTCTCGTCGAGCAGCTCCAGGAGGTGATCGTCAGCGCCGTTCGCGCTGCCAAGGACGCGCCCTTCGCCGTGTCCAACATCGACCGCGCCTCCCTGAAAACCTTCTCCAACACCGGGAAGGAACTGCCCGCGCTTTTCGCCCGCACCCCCGGCGTCCTTGCCTGGAGCGAGAACGGCGTCGGGACCGGCACCAGCTACATGCGCATCCGCGGTGCCGGCGGCTCCCGCATCAACGTCACCCTCGACGGTGTGCCGCTCAATTCGCCTGAAGACCAGACCGTCTTCTGGGCCAATATGAACTCCTACGCCTCGCTCCTCGGGAGCGTCCAGATCCAGCGCGGCGTCGGTACCTCCACCAACGGCGACGGCGCATTCGGCGGCACGGTCGCCCTTGGCTCCAAGGCCCCGTCCCTTATCCCCACGGCGGAATTCACCGGCGCTTTCGGCTCCTTCGGCACCTGGCGGGCCGGCGGCAGTTTCTCCACAGGCCTCCTCCGGAACCATTTCGTCCTCGAAGGCGCACTGCACCAGACCGCCACGGACGGCTATGTCCACGGCACGGCCGGCACCTCCGGCAGTTACCTGGCGGCCCTGACCTGGCTGGGCATCAACTTTACCCTGAGTTACAAGCTGCTGGGCAACTATGAGAATACCGGCCAGGCATGGAACGGCATCACCTGCGGCAACGACGGCTACAGCCTTAACTCCTACGACGGCATCAAGACCTACAAAGACCTGTACGACGCCGGCCTGGGGCAGTACAACAATCTTTATGAGATCCTCCCCGGGGCGGAGGATTACACCGTCCTCCACAACCCGGACGGCTCTTATCTGGTCGAGCGCTATCACCTCGCGGATGATGTCCCCTGGCCCCGCACGACGGACAATTTCTGGCAGAACCACCATCTCCTCAGTTTTGCCTGGGAGCCCGGTCCTTACTGGAAATTCTCCGCCGTCGGCCACTACACCCACGGTTACGGCTACTACGAGGAGTTCCGCAAGAACAACAAACTGGTCAAATACGGTCTGTCCACCTTCATCGACAAGGGCGGCGATGAAGTCAAGAGAAGCGATTTCGTGCGCCAGAAAGGCCTGGACCAGGACTGCTTCGGCCTGGTATCCAACGTCAATTACAAGCGCGGCGCCTGGAATGCGCTCGCCGGCCTCTCCGTCCAGCAGTTCAAGGGCAACCATTTCGGCTACCTGGTCTTCGCCTCCAACGAGGAGCTCGCTGAACGGATCCTCAGCGACGGCAACTACCGGTACTATGATTCCGACGCCTCGAAATTCGACGGCAGCGCCTTCGCCAAGGCGACCGTCACGCTGGCCCCCTGGCTCAGCGCCTTCGCCGACGTGCAGTACCGCCGCGTCCGCTACAAGACCGGCGGCTACAACGACAAATACATTGACAACGAAGACGGGACCGCCACCAAGCATCTGCTGAACGTCGACGAGACCTACAATTTCTTCAACCCCAAGGCCGGCCTCACCTTCAGTTACGGCCCACACCGCCTGTACGCTTCCGCCGCGATGAGCCACCGCGAACCCGAGCGCAACAACTTCACCGACAACGGAAAATACCCCGCCCCGAAGCCCGAGCGCCTGCTGGATTTCGAGGGGGGCTACCAGCTCCAGACCCGTCCTTTCAGGGCCGGCGCCAACTTCTACTACATGCGCTACAAGGATCAGCTGGTCCAGACGGGGCAGTTGAGCGA
>JAEEGI010009181.1_pt1 | contig 21719 bp, 17 predicted proteins | sample 8958751 | NCBI WGS metagenome assembly JAEEGI01 (sample SAMN16246545, study PRJNA631951) | gut metagenome | biome: gut microbiome; feature: rumen; material: KS-attached | host: Bos | place: Iran: Karaj | collected 2018-10 | reverse complement strand
CTTGGTGGGCCGTTACCCCGCCAACTAGCTAATGTTACGCATGCCCATCCTTAACCAACGGATCTTTATATATGAAGAGATGCCACTCCATATACACATGGGATATTAGCGCCAATTTCTCGGCGTTATGCCCCGGTTGAGGGTAGGTTGCATACGCGTTACGCACCCGTGCGCCACTCGTCGCCCCAGTATTGCTACCGGTCGTTACCGTTCGACTTGCATGTATTAAGCCTGCCGCCAGCGTTCATCCTGAGCCAGGATCAAACTCTCCATCCTAATTAATCTCTTTTTCTTTTTTGTCTGTCCCGACTTTATCGCTTGCGAATCTCTCAAAGTCTATTTTGAGCCATTTGCTACATCATTCCATTCTTTCAAAGAACTTCCCAAAACCTCTCCCTTTTCCTCGAGCCCCGTTCCGTTCGTTTTGGGATTGCAAAAGTACCACCTTTTTTTGATTTGGCAATACCCTGCGCAACTTTTTTTGCATTTTTTTGCTATCTCGCTGATTATCAGTGAGAAAAAATTTATATTTTCAAGATTTTTCGGTTAATAACTTCCATTTTTTGTCGATTTTTTGGCATAATAGGGGTATTAGTTTGGAACAATTTTCGGAGTTTTCGGAGAAAATTTGATTTTTTGCCGCAAAATGAATGAGACGACAAGTATATTTTGGGGACAAAAAAATATGGGATAAGGCACATATTTTCTTACAAAAATTTGTACGTCTGTGCTAAATTCAAGAATTATACGTACTTTTGCACCCTCAAAAACGAAAAATTTGAAAAAAGCCCTTATATATATAATATTGTTGTTTTTTACCATTCCGTTGTGGGCTACTCATCAACGGTCGGGGGAAATCACATACGAGCATCTGTACGGGCTAACCTATCGTTTCACCATCATAACCTATACCTATACGCCAAGTCCAGCCGACAGACCTGAGATTGAGGTGTTTTGGGGTGATGGGAGCACTTCCATCATTCCGCGTTACGCCAAAAACAACATGGAAAACGATATCAGCCGGAATGTTTATATAGGTGAACATACTTACGCGGGTAACGGCATATATACCATTTCTTTTGAAGACCCCAACCGTAATGCGGGTATTGTAAACATTCCAAATTCCGTCAATATTCCATTTTACATAGAATCAACACTTATTATCAATCCTTTTTTAGGCAGTAACAATTCCCCGGATTTGCTCAATCCCCCTATAGATAACGGATGTACAAACATACCTTATTACCACAATCCCGGCGCCTACGATTCGGACGGCGACAGTTTGTCATTCAGTCTGATCACTTGTCGCGGATACGAGGGGGAGGACATTCCCGGCTATACGCTGCCTCACGCGTCCAGTCATATCAGCATCGACCCTGTTACAGGTGATTTCGTATGGGACAGTCCCACCATGGCTGGCGAATACAATATTGCCATCCTCATTCAGGAATGGCGGCAAGGAGTGCTGATTGGCAGTGTGGTGCGCGATATGCAAATCACCATTAGTGCATGCAACAACAGACCCCCCGTAATTGAAGCGTCCGACACTTGCGTTACAGCTGGAACTCTCATTCACATGCCAATAACTGCAACTGACCCTGATGGTGGTGAAGTGACCTTGACAGCTACCGGATCATGCTTCCAAATCCCATCGCCCGCCTATTTTCCAGGCAATAGCAGCATCTCGCCCGTAAGCTCTTTCTTCACCTGGCAGACCTCTTGCGGCCATATCAGTGCCAGTCCCTACTCTGTTTTTTTCAAAGCGGTAGATAGTGGTCCCCAAGTGGCATTGAGCAATTACAAAACCATCTATATCACCGTAGTCGCTCCCAAACCGGATAATCTGGAGGCCTTTGCAATTGGCAATTCCATTCATTTATCATGGGATTCCTATAACTGCACCAACGGCATAGGCTTCAAAATATATCGACGAAACGGAAGCAATCCATTTGAGCCCGCCGAATGTGAAACAGGCATGCCTGACGACCAAGGATACTATCTCATCGGAACAATCAATAGTATATATGATACTAGTTTTATTGATAATGGTTCCGTAAGGCCATTATACCATGGTAATGAATACTGTTACCGCATCACCGCTTTCTTTGCCGATGGGGCTGAGAGTTACGTGTCTGACGAAGTATGCACACGCCTACTCAACGATGCTCCCCTTATCACACACATTGACGTTGAGGACACCCATGAAAGCAATGGCAGCATTTATGTCTCGTGGCATAAGCCCACCGAGTTTGACAGTCTTCAATTCCCAGGTCCAGAATATCAGTATAAAATATTCAGAAAAACACGATACGGTTCAAGTGCATATTCACAAATTGGCACTACTTTCTCGATGAATGACACCAGTTATACTGACTTAGGATTAAATACGACAGAACAGGATTATTTGTACATGATTGAATTCTGGGGTATGGCCAATGATTCCATGCAATTCATTGAAAAATCCGATGTAAGTTCTTCCGTTTATCTGAACATAGAATCCATGGATAAAAAGCTGAAATTGTATTGGAATGAGCAGGTATCATGGGAAAACCAAAGCTACACTATTTTCAGGCTGAGTGAGGACCTGCACAGCTGGGATTCCATTGCCGAAACCTCTGAACGATTTTATATAGATGAAAATCTGGAGAACGAAAAAGATTACTGTTATTATATACGTTCGAAAGGTGGTTATTTTATTTCTGACAGTTTGTATCCCCTATACAACAAATCACAGAAAAACTGTGGCACACCTATTGACAACATTCCGCCTGAAATTCCCGATTTGGAGGTTACGACAGACTGTCAATCAGTTTTTTTGGAATGGAAATTCAGTACTGCGGAAGCAGCTGCCGAAGCGGAGACCTTCTACCTTTATTATAAACCGACTTTAGACGAGGATTTCCATTTGATTGATTCTTTGGACTATTCCTATTGCAACCAAGCACAATGCAGTTATGCCATCACCTATCTGCCTTTTGTCACCGGTTGTTTTGCCTTGGCATCAGCTGATTTTAATCATAATATTTCAAACAGGACAGATTCGGTTTGTTTTGACGTGGAAGACTGCATGGATTACCGATTGCCCAATGTGTTCACACCCAATGGTGATGGAGTAAACGACCTGTTCCAGCCCTATCAACCATACAGCAATGTGGAGAAAATCGACATGACCATATACAACAGATGGGGACGCAAAGTGTTTCACACCGAAGAGCCCAATATCAACTGGGATGGGCGCGACTATTTATCCAAGGAAGCATGCTCCGACGGAACCTATTTCTACAGCTGTGATGTTTATCTGCATTCATTGACAGGCATTGTCGTAAAGCCATTGCACGGAAGCATTACCCTGATTACCAGCAGATAGTCAGCAGGTGGTCAGCAGCAATTACTAATATCGGAGACGTAGCACGCTACGTCTCTACATTACATTTTTAATGGGCACAGGCCAGCGTGGCAACGCTCACACGTACTCCTTCAATTTTTTCAAGTTGAGTAATTGCAGCCTCCATAGTAGCGCCTGTCGTCAGCACATCGTCGCAAATCAACACATGCTTTCCTGTTATTTTTTCAGTATCGGCGGTGACAAACACACTCTTCACATTCTCCCACCGGCTGAAACGATCTTTTTTGGTTTGTGTTTCTGTAAATTCACTTCTGAGCAACACGTCCGTAAAGTATGGAATATTCAAACTTCTGGCCAGTCCCATGGCTATCCACTCACTCTGATTGTAGCCACGCATCCGCAACTTCTTAGGATGCAGGGGGATCGGCACGATGCAATCCACAGACTGATAATATGAACTTCTCAGCAGTTGCCGACCATACATCTCACCCAAGAAACGTCCCACTTCCTTGTCTCCCCTGTATTTCAACGCATGGAGAATATGCTGCACTTTATTACCTTTTTTGTAAAAAAGCATGGAAGCCACTTTTTCAACTGGCACTCGGCCCATGAAAATGTAATCCAGGGGAGAATTATCCATTATATGATAATTGGTTTCTGGCAGATGCATCAGACAAGACAAGCAGAAGTGTGATTCATTCTGCATCAAAGCATTACCGCAGGCCACACAGGAACGAGGATAAAATATCGAAACAAAATTATTCAGAAGTTGTTTTATTTTGTTCATAGAGCACAATAAATTAGTATTTTTGCGTTTTAAAATTATCGGATTCAAAAATACATAAAAAATGGAAAATAATAATCAAGAAAAAGAAAAAAATCCCTTAAAAAAATGGGTAATTATTTTAGGAGCCTTGTGCGCGGTACTCTTATTCACCACACTATACTTCGGTTTCTTCGCCAAACCAGTTTTTAACACTGAATACACACAGGTTACAAAAGAGAAGGATAATCTTCAAGCCGAATTGGACGCCTTGTTGGCCGAACATGAGCAAATCAAGAGCGAATATGGTGAACTTTCAGAATTACTGAGCGAGAAAGACAGCACCATCATGGCCAATGCCGCCGAAATTCAGAAATTGATCGCCTCACAAGCCGATTACAACAAAATCAAGAGACAGCTGCAACGACTCCAGAACATTGCCCAGGAATATGTTACTGAAATTGACCAGTTATATACTGAAAACAAAGCTTTGAAGGAAGAAAACACGCAGGTGAAAGAGACGTTGGCACAAACACAAGTTGAAAAAGCCCAACTTGAACGACACAAAGACAGCTTAAACACCAAATTGACAGGTGCTGCGGTATTCAAAGCATATAACATCAAGAGTAATGCAGTATATTACAAAGCCAAGGGTGATGAAGTGGAGACAGAGAAAGCCTCACGTGCCGAAGCCCTGAAAACCACATTGACATTGGCTGAAAACTCACTGTTACCAAGCGGTCCAGTGAATCTGTACTGTCGTATCGCCATTCCTGAAACGGGAAGAGTCCTTACTCCTGGCGCAGGAGATGCCTACACTTTTGTCAATGATGGCCAGCGACTGCAATACACTGCCAAAACCACAGTGGATTACAACAACAAGGCACAGAATGTGACTTTGAAATGGGACATTCGCGACAACGACAAAGCCGTCAAGGGCAGATACATTGTCCAGTTGTTCACCGACAACGCCTATTTGGGAGAAAGCTATATAACGCTAAAATAAAACCTTAAGACTAAGAGGTTTTACTTCCACCAGCAAATCCTTATCCATCATAACAGGTTCGCCGTCGATATTCACGACGGCGTTTTTTTTGCGTTGCACAAAAATCTTTTTAGCCTGCAGAGACTGAAAATACGGGGAGAAATGGATATGTCCCGCCAGCAATTGGGTAGCCACAAAAGGAGCGGCAGGAAGAATAGGTTTCTTCAGAATGCAAACATCCAGCAAACCATCGTCCAACACCGCCTTAGGCGCGATTTTCGCCTCGTAACCGAATTGATTTGAATTAGCAAAAGTGACCATCAGCGGCCTACTGTCGAATGTGACATTATCATTCAAAGTGATGGTGCAACTGTCAATCTGTGCATGGAGATACTTTTCCACAGCTATTTTGGAATAAGTCAAAAAACCACGATGTCCATCTTTGGCAAAGGCATCGGCAGTTTCGGCATCCAGGCCAAAACCCGCAATGCTCACAAAAGGAACCCCATTGACGAGAGCCGTATCAATACTTTTCGACCGGCATTTATTGATCACCTTTTTGATGGCATTTGGAGGTTGTAACGGAAGATGCATCATACGTGCCAAGCCGTTGCCGGAGCCAAACGGCACAATTGCCAAGGTGCAATCGCTTCCGATAAGAGTCTGCGCCACCTCATTCACCGTGCCATCACCACCCACAGCGGCCACAATATCGATCCCTCTGCCAATAGCTTCCTCTGCCAGCTGCTTACCGTGGCCTTTTGCCTGGGTGTATAGCAACTCGTAATCATAAAGCGATTTATCCAACAACGCTTCCACCCATGTAGGAAACATCTCTTTTTTCCCTTTTCCGGCAATAGGATTAACGATAAACAGAATCTTTTTCTTTTCCATAATGCAAAGGTACACAAAATTCCCGAATTACACACAAACAGATGAAATTTATCGTTGGAACACGATTCATTGCGCCTGAAGGGAAAAATAGGAAAAAGGAAGAAAAAAAAACACGACATGGCATCGGCAGAAGAAAATTTCCCGCGGCTACCGCTTGATTTTTTGCATTTTGTATTTCAAGATTTTTATGTAACTTTGCAAGAATATAATGTTCAACTTCCAAAATCAAGAAAAAATATGAGGAAATTTTTTCAGAATGATTTTATTGTACTGATTTTCAGATTATTAATACTATACCTTATCTTGCTTATCACGCAGGTGGTTTTTTATTTCTACAACCAAAGTATTGTAGGAAATATCCAACTGTCGGCATTACCCATGATGTTTAAAGGGGCCTTGAAATTCAACACCATTTCCATACTGTACCTCAACACTGTTTTTCTTGTCCTTTCATTGATTCCGTTCAAATTCAGGGAGAAAAAATGGTATCAGCAAATGCTTTTTTGGATATATACCATTTCGAACTCCCTTGGAATCGTGGTCATGAATTTAGTTGATGCCGTATATTATCGTTACACATTCAAACGTATCACCTCGGAAGAGCTGCATTTTTTCAAGGAAAACGACAATACGGGAGACATCATTTGGAAATCCATGGGTGAGAATTGGTATCTCGTGCTCATTGGCATTGCCTTGATAGCCCTGATGGTATTTTTATACAAAAAGATAAAATACTCCGGGTCAGTTATTTCCAAGAAAGCCATTTATTATCCCCTTCACATCCTATTGTTGGGTGTGGGCGTATTCTTTTACATTTTTGGTATCAGAAGTTCCTTCGACCTAAAAGCGAGACCCGTAACGCTCAGCTATGCGGCATTTTACACCCAATCGGCTCCGCAGACCTCTGTTATTTTAAGCAATCCGTTCTGCACTTTACGGACCTTGCGCATGAAGGATTTTCAGGTATTGGAATACTTTGACGAGCAAGAAGCCGAAGCTATTTTCACGCCATACCACTACCCTGCCGGTGATTTCAAATATCAGATAGGCAAGAAAAACATTGTGCTTTTTGTTTTGGAGAGTTTTAACAGGGAACATTCCAAATTCATGATGCCTCACCTCAATAAAGGCGATGGCTACACCCCGTTTTTGGATTCCCTGATGCAAGAAGGTTTCGCTTTCACCAACACCTTCAGCAATGGCCGGAAATCCATTGAATCGCTGCCTTCTATATTGGTTTCCATACCATCCTATAAAAAGCCTTTCCCCCTGCTGCCCGAATCGGTAGGTGAAATGCACGCCTTGCCAGCCATTTTGGAGAAAGATTACGGCTATAGCACTCACTTTTTCTGCGGCACCACCGAGAACCAGATGGGTTTCGAGGCCATCGGAAAAATGGCAGGCATCCGTAACTTCTACAACCGTACCCATTTCGAGAAGTTGCATCCCGGAGAAAACCGTTCTAACGTATGGGGAATTTGGGACATGGATTTCCTACTTTATTTCGAACAGGAATTAAATAAGATTGACGCCCCGTTTTTTGCCACTTTTTACACGCTGACCTCGCACCATCCTTTTGTGCTTCCCGAAGAATACCAAGGAAAGATGCCTACTGGCGTGAACCCTTTGCAACCGTGTGTAGCCTACACAGATTTATCCATCCGCAAGTTCTTCGAGAAAGCCTCCAAGGAGCCCTGGTTTGAGAACACCCTGTTTATTTTCGTGGCCGACCATGCCAGCGGATACAATGCATACGAGGAATCGCAGACCGCCAAGGGAAGCACAGCCATCATCTACTTCTTGTACACTCCGGACCATTCGCTTCAAGGCATCAGCAACGAGGTGGTACAGCAGTTGGACATTATGCCCACCGTTCTGGGACTCATGGGCTATGAAAAGCCCTATTTCGCCTTCGGCAGAGACCTGTTCAACGAACCCGAACGTAAAGCGATTGCCACCAATTGTGTGAATCAGATTTACCAATGTATCACAGACTCTCTTAGCCTTTATATGGACGATGAAAACACACTTTATGCATACACTGCCACGGACACACTACAACAACACGACATTCTTGATTTGACCAATCCCGGACAAAAGACGATAGACGACTATTTCAAAGCCATTCTTCAGTCATACACTACGCATATCCGTAAAAAATCATACGTTGTTCCCCAACAAAAATAACAAACGACATTCATTATTTCAATCTAAAAATAAATTGATGAAACAAGTAGATCCGAAAAACATACAAATAGCGAAAAACATATTGTCGCCCAAGGTTGACAGCAAGTTGGTCACCCATCTGAATTCCTGCGTACACTGCGGACTATGCGGTACCAGTTGCCTCTTTTACAAGAGCTATGACGACCCTAAATTCATGCCCGGCAAGAAGGTCGATTTGGTGGCTTCCATCTACCGCAGATACTGCACTTTCATCGGGAAAGTGGCTCCCGCATTGGTTCACGCCAGAGACTTGGACGATGACACCATCGCCGAAATGGTGGACTCGCTATACGGAGCCTGCACCATGTGCGGACGCTGCGTGAAGCACTGCTCAATCGGCGTTGACATACCCTTCGTGGTGCGCACCGGACGCCGCATGTTAGCCGCTATGGGCTATGTTCCCAAAACGCTGCAGGCCACAGTAGATGCCGCCATCAACACAGGCAACAACATGGGTATTCCCGAAGAGGAGTACGTTGACACCATCCAATGGATGGAAGAGGATTTGCAAGACGAGTTGGAAGACGAAAACGCACGGATTCCGCTGAATGAGACAGGCAAGGAAATGCTTTATACGCTCAACCCCCGTGAACCCAAATTTTTCCCGCTGTCCATTGCCGCCGCAGCCAAGATTTTCTATGCTGCCAAAGCCGACTGGACCCTGTCGTCAAAGATGTACGACGTGACCAACTACGGCTATTTCTCGGGCAATGACCAAGAAGCCACCCAGATTGCCAAGAACATGTTTGACGAAATGGAGAAATTAGGCTGCAAAACCTTGGTATTAGGCGAATGCGGCCATGGTTCCAGAGCCTTGCGTTGGGAAGCTCCGAACTATCTGAAAAATAAACCTGGCTTCAAAATGATTACTTTGGTGGAACTCATTGAAGAATACATCAAAAGCGGCAAAATCAAGTTGGACAAGACGTTGAACACAAAAAAATACACCATCCACGACCCCTGCAATATCACTCGAAATGGAGGTTTGTTCAACAGCTTGCGTTTTGTGACGAAACAGGCGGTTCCCGAGCTTATTGAAATGGACCCCTACGGCAACGACAATTTCTGCTGCGGTGGCGGTGGCGGCATGCTGGCCATGAGCGAATACAACGAGCGCCGACTCAAAGTGGGCGAAATCAAAGCCAAGCAAATCAAAGCCACTGGCGCCAATGTTGTGATTACTCCTTGTCACAACTGTGTCGATCAGCTAATGCAGATCAACCATCACTACAAGCTCAACGTGGAGATTAAATCGGTGGCGGAGATTGTGGCGGATGCCCTGGTTATAAGTTGAAAACTGAAAACTGAAAGTTGAAAGTTGAATTAATACTAATGAGACAATGGACTAATTGAATTATGGGGAGTCTCGCACTTCGTGTTCGAGGGGAGTTGGGTTTCACCCAAGGGGAGTTTCGCTATGCTCAAGGGGAGATTATCAATGTGTAAATCAGCAAATTCATATAAATAATTACTAAAACATAAAATTATGAAATCAATTGACCAGACCAATTTCAACGGCAAGAAAGTGTTGATCCGTGTGGATTACAACGTGCCATTAAACGAACAATTTGAGGTGACCGACACCACCCGTATCGAGCGCACCAAAGAAACCATCAGCAACATCACCGAAGAAGGCGGTATCGCTATTCTGATGTCCCACCTCGGCCGTCCGAAAGGCGAAGTAAACGACAAGTATTCACTGAAACACATTGTGAAAACTGCTTCGGCTATTTTGGGCAAGGAAGTGCATTTCTTAGGCGATGTACTGGATCCAGAGACTCCCAACAAAATCGCCGCTTTGAAACCCGGTGACATCGGTTTGTTGGAGAACCTGCGTTTCCATGCCGAAGAGGAAAAAGGCGACCTGGAATTCGCCAAAGCCATCGCCAAATTAGGCGACTGCTACGTCAATGACGCCTTCGGAACCGCTCACCGCGAGCACGCTTCCACCGCCACCATCGTGAAATGCTTCCCTGGCAAGAGCTACGCCGGCTACCTGCTGTATAACGAGGCTGCCAACCTCGACCATGTGCTGCAGAACCCTGTCACTCCTTTCACCGCTATCATCGGTGGCTCTAAGGTTTCCAGCAAGTTGAACATTCTCAACAACCTATTGGACAAAGTCGATAACCTCATCATCGGCGGCGGCATGGCCTACACCTTCCTGAACGCTCTCGGTGTTAAAATCGGCAATTCATTATTTGAGGAAGACATGGTTCCTGTGGCCAAGGAAATTGTCAAAAAAGCTCACCTGAGAGGTATCAACCTGTACTTGCCTATCGACAACATCTGCGCCGACAAGTACGCTGAAGACGCCAACACATACACCACCACGCAGAACCACATTCCCGACGGTTGGGAAGGCATGGACATCGGTCCGAAAACCATCCGCATGTTCGCCGACATCATCAAGAATTCACGCACCATCCTGTGGAACGGACCTCTGGGCGTGTTCGAAATGAAGAAATTCTCCAATGGCACCCATGCCATCGCTTTGACGGTGGCCACCACCACCATTTCCGGTGCGTACTCACTCATCGGCGGTGGCGACTCCATCGCAGCCATCACCAAATTCGACTTAGGCGATTACATCTCCTACATCAGCACCGGCGGCGGCGCCATGCTGGAGTATCTTGAAGGCAAGGCTTTGCCCGGTATCAAGGCGCTGAACGAGGATGAATAGTCATAATTCCGCAGAATAGTTATTCTACGGATAAAACTCAGCCGTTTTCAAGGATTTTCTTGGGGATGGCTGAGTTTTTCTTTCGATACTTTTTTCTTGATAAAAAAATATTTTTTTATGACTTTTTCTCTCACACTTATTCTCATGATAGAAGAGTATCCAAAAGATTTATTTGACCTTTTTTCTGTTACTTTTCGCTTGATCGAAAAGTAACCAAAAGATCAAGCCGACGGTAAGTGCAGCCGCACAAGCCCGCTCCCCCCAACCGTCGGCCTTGCCCTCACACGCAGCATCTTAGTATCGAGCAGGCCAGCAGCCTACAGGATTATAATCGTCCATTCACACCGCATCCGCCTCGCATGTCGGCATCGCCTACGCACGCAGCCACATAGAATCACTTCCCCATACTCCGCATTTTTCTACGCAAGAGATTCGCAATAGCGGTATTAAGGTAAAAATTTCCATTCAGAAATTTTTGACATTGATATTATATGCTCCGTCGGCATCGCCCACGCACGCAGCAAAATAGGCTGATACATGCCACATTATCCCGTAAGGGATTCAATACCAATAGAGAACGCAATCCCATTGTATTGTCGCGGCACGGGTGTGATTTGCGCCGAAGCACAGCGTGAGCCTGCCGCGAAAGGGAGTGAAGAGGAAAAGAGAGTGTTTGTATGTGCATTTGCTTTAAGGTGCAAGTAATTTCTGCGATTTGAAATCAAGTCCCTTGATTGTCCTCAATTGATGTTCTGCAGTCTCCCTAAGCAATTCGAGACGATTCTCTTGTGACACACCATGTACAATTAATATAGCATTATAGCTTTCGAGATTTGAAAGTACTAGGAGTTGATGCAAATCAGCATAGTCACGTATATTTCCTTCTTTATCGGGATTTCTGTCACGCCATTCTTTAGCTGTTTGACCAAACAATGCCACGTTCAGCAAATCAGCTTCATCCGCGTAAATATATGATTTCTGTATTTGAGTGAGTTCTGGTAAAACGAGGTTTTCTCTAATGGCATCTGTATGGATTTTGTAATTCAGCTTGGAGATTTCGCGATTAAGATTCCAATTGAGTGATAGCCGGGAATTTTCATCAGTTTTAAGTCGTTTATAATCAAGAATTATATAGAGTTTAAACTCTGGTGAAATCCAACCGGCAAACTCTAGAGCAATGTCAGAGTGTGCAAAAATGCCGCCTCCATAACGACCCGATTTTGTGAAAACACCTTTGCCTTTCAATGTTTCGTTCCATTCTTTGATAGAGAAAGTAAATGCATTAGATCCTGCATCTTTTCTAAACGTATCGAATTCGATACGTTTAAAATCAGGATTGTGCAAAAACTCCCATAGTCCGACAAATTCAACAACATCACGACCTCTTAGCCAATTATGAATGGTTATACGTGGTTCAGAACTACGATAACGAGCAATATCAGTAAGTGAAATATACTCATTTTTTAAATCTGCTGTATAAACTGAGATATCTATACCCTTAGCATGAATTATTTTTTTTTCTTTCATTCTCTATTTTTTTATTTTCCGCCGACAAAGGTACAATAGAAAAAACTTAAAATCAAGTATATAATTATTCTTAATTTACTAAAAATCAAGATTATACAAGATGCGAAAAACACACAAAACGATGACATTTTTGTGCAATAAGATGCACAATTCGCAAGATTTGAATTTTTCACATCATCACAAAATTCAAGACTATCGCACGAAAGTTTAGAAATTTTTCCATCAAAATATTGAATTTTGAATTCTGAATTTATTATTACGGTGGCAACGCAGTCTCCGCACAGAACCCCGTCAGGGGTTCCATCTCTGTAGCCGATGCCGTGATCCCATTGTATTGTCGCGGCACGGGTGTGATTTGCACCGAAGCAGAGCACGAGCCTGCCGCGAAAGGGAGTCATTACAGCCTGACAAAACGATTGTGCAACGTGTGTTGCACAATGCCATGGAAACAAAATATCTGTTTAATGAAAAAATACCCTAAAAATCTTGTAGATTGCAAAGCAACTTGATGTTAAAATTTTGCACATCAAGATTTTGTGAAACACCCCTGTTTGATGTCGAAAATTTCGACATCAATACTCCAAACGCGGGTCTCAAGGTTAAACTGTATGCAAAGTCACAAAGGAATTTCTTCGAGAAATGGGTAAAGCACATGACACATCGTATTTCCAAATTTCCCATTTGGAGTTATAGAGAGAAGAGGACGCTGCACTACATTTCCTCTGCTGATAAGGGAAATTGCAGATTTGTTTTTATTATTTCATCCAAGTTTATTGGAGGTAAGATAAGCTGATCAAACTTTGTGTTGATGGTTTTCTCAAAAAGAATACCTCTTGTTGTCCCAATAGTTTGATCGGCCATATATTTAAGAAACGAAGAAGGAACCGTAAGTTTTGATTTGGTGATCATATTCTTCCATGAAGTTTGTTCTATCTCAAAATCACAGGATATCATGATTAGCAAATCCACCTTACCTCTGTTTTTGTATTGCACTTTATATTGACAACCCAATTGTCTGGATTCTTGCATCATTTCGTAGCGTATGGCTGTTTCTATGTTATATTTACGCTTTGGATCTGTCTGTTTGTCGTTCGAAACAGCGAACTGTTCTACCTTGATATGGTTCATGCGGAAGGCAATGTTTTTTTTCATGGTTGAAAGCTTTTGTTATTCATTTATTTAACTATACAGACATACTTGAATATGCAGGTTCTATACATGAACTTTCCATATTCGCCTGTATCCATGGTGAAACACATTGATTGCTCGTTTCTTTTTCCAAACGAGGAAGGCTTCCCACATGAATAAGCCTGATTCCAAGTGCCTTTTCGAGTCTCGAAATGGTTTTCAAAGTCAAATTTTCCTGACCCTTAAGCAGTTTGGTAATGTATTGTGGATTAACATCCAATTTCTCTGCAAGAGATTTTTGTGTCAAATTCTGTCTTGTGTTCAGTTCGTCCAGCACAATGGCTGCAATTTCTTGCGAATAATTGAGCCATGCTTCATTCTCAATCATGAAGCCCGCAACTTCTTCCCATTTTGACGGAGTGTCTGATTTCAATGAATTGATGTTTTTCATTTTAGTATTTTATTTTTTTGTTTTTATTTCGCTTCCAAGAAAACTTTCTTTATCGAATACTCCTGCATTAATCAGAAAATTCCTACATTTTTCTAAATTTATCAACTCGGTCATTGTGTGCTCACTGTCCTGCATGGCTTTTGTGAGTTTTATTACACAACCAGTAACAATGTAATAAGCTGGTTCAAGTTTTAATGCATATACTCTTAATAGCCCTTTCCCTTTGGCAGAAGACAAATAACCTTTGTTTTTCAATAGTATGGTATGGTCATCATCCACTTCGGTGTCGTTAAGAGGATGAAAAAATTGGTCTATCTCAAATGTATTGTTATATAACGCTTTTATGATGTCCATTAATTCCTGATAAATTATTGAAGACGCTTGTTGAAGTGATAAATGGTAATATGCCAATTCGTTTTTATGTGCATCAAGAAATTCCCACCTCCATTGTGTGTCCATAATTTCTGTTATTCGCTTGACTAATATGTTGTCAGTGTCACCATCATATCGTATGGCCCACAAACTCTCTTTTACAATTTCATCTACTGTCATCATTAATTCGATTGCAAAAATACAACTTTTTTTAATACAATAAACTTTTAAGATTGCATTTATTAGAATATAAACTTTAAAGTTTTTTATATCTTTCTTTGATAGGATATAAACCTGACTGCAAAGTTACAATAGAAAAAACTTAAAATCAAGTGTATAATTATTCTTAATTTACTAAAAATCAATATTATACAAGATACAAAAATCATACAAAAAGAAGACATTTTTGTGCAATAAAACGCAGAATCTGCAAGATTCAAATTTTTCACATCATCACAAAATTCAAGACTATCGCACGAAAGTTTAGAAATTTTTCCATCAAAATATTGAATTTTGAGTTCTGAATCTTGAATTTATTATTACGGTGGCACCGCAGCCTCCGCACAGAACCCCGTCAGGGGTTCCATCCCTATAGCCGATGCCGTGATGCCATTGTGTTGTCGCGGCACGGGTATGATTTGCACCGAGGATATGCCAAGAATGTAGTCATGTGCAAATATAGCCAAGACCTCGAAGAGGTCATACGCACGAAGTGCAATTAACCCCGCATAAGCGATAGCGCAATGTGGGGCTAAGGACATCCCTGCCTCTCTCCTCGCGGCACGGGTATGATTTGCGACGAAGCACAGTGTGAGCCTGCCGCGAAAAGAGGTTTCGTGAATATTTCGTATCTTTGCACTTCACAAATTCTATAAAAAGATGAACGACAAGCCGACATTTATTTCACGTGATATAATGACCGCCGACGAAGGCTATGTGCAATGGATGGCTGACATCAAGCAGCGTTTCCGCCAAAGCCAATTGAAAGCCTCCGTTCGAGTGAACACCGCCATGCTTGAGTTTTACTGGAGCATGGGAAGAGACATTGTTGAACTACGTGCAGAAAGCAAATGGGGCAGCGGTTTCTTTGAACAATTAAGCCTTGATTTGAGAACGGCCTTCCCCAATGAGACAGGTTTTTCTGTGACCAACCTCAAATATATGAGACGTTGGTATGATTTTTATAATGAAAGAGTTGCAATTCGTCAACGGGTCGTTGACGAAATTGGTCAGCAAGCTGCTGAAGAAATTAAAGTCCTTGAAAAAAGCCACCTACTTGGTGGCGAAATGTTAATAATAAATCGTCAACGAGTCATTGACGAATTAGGCAAACAAGCTGCTGGCCAATTGGAAATGCCTGAGATTTTCGGACGAGTGCCCTGGGGACAACATATTGATATTATTTCTAGATGCGAGACATTAGAAGAAGCATTGTTCTACGTTCAGCAGGTTGTGGATAGAGGTTGGTCTCGCCCGACACTCAATACTAATATTGACAAACATCTGTATCAATCCCAAGGCGCAGCCATCACCAACTTCGCAAACACTTTGCCCGGCACACAGAGCCAATTGGCGAAAGAGATACTGAAAGACCCCTATCATTTTGATTTCCTTTCGATGAATGAGGAATATGAGGAGAAAGATCTGGAAGATGCGCTCGTTTCGAAGGTTACACAGTTCCTATTGGAATTGGGGAAAGGCTTTTCATACGTGGGTCGGCAGATGGAGTTGCAAATGCCCGGAGGGCAAACCTTCTTCCCCGACTTGTTGTTCTATCACATACCTCAGCACCGATATGTAGTTGTTGAGTTGAAGATGGGGAAATTTATCCCCGAGTATGCTGGCAAACTGAATTTCTATGTCTCTGCCGTTGACGAATTGTTGCGTAGCGAAGGCGATAACCCGACTGTGGGACTAATTATTTGCAAATCGAGCGACAAGACTGTTGTGGAATGGTCGTTGAAGGACATCAATAAGCCGCTTGGCGTATCCACCTACCAGCTTGAACAAGTGGTGGCACGCACGGTGAAAGAGTTGGAACAAAAAAAAGAAAATGAGCGAAAATAGGTTGCGCAGCGCCGTTGTATTTTTGCAGGCGAAAAAACGAAACAGTTATCAAAATTTTACGGTGGTGCCCTAGCCTCTGCATCAAACCCCGCTAGGGGGTCCATCTCTGTAGCTGATGCCGTTATCCCATTGTATTATCGCGGCACGGGTGTGATTTGCACCGCAGCAAAGCGTGAGCCTGCCGCGAAAGGAAGACATTACAGCCTGATGAAACAATTATGCAACGTGTGTTGCAGAAGTGCATGTGAACTCCACCTGTTATATTTTGTCCAAGTTACAAAAAGTCAACGGGCTGTTGATTTCAATATTTCTTTTAATTTATTTTGTGCATCATTGTTTCCCATGTTTGCAGCCCAACCAAAATATTTAGCAGCCTTATCAAGGTTCTTTTCTACGCCTCTGCCATAATAATAGCAAATCCCTAAATTATATGGTAAATACGAATCTTCCTTTCCTTCGCAACAAGCCCAAAAAATATCATCCTCTATTGCCTTTTGATACCATTCAACAGCCTCTACATAATTCTGTTTAACATCTTTACCATAATAGTATATGTTTCCCAACTGATAATGTATATCATAAATAGCATCATAATTGACATGTCCTATTATTGCTTTTTATACCACTTAACAGTCTCGAAATAATTTTGTTTTACACCATTCCCCAAATAATAACAACGCCCCAATTTATATTGTGCATTAGCATGACCTTGCTCTGCTGCCATTCTATACCACTTGACCGCTGTTGTGTAATTTTTTCCAACTCTATATCCTTTATAGTAACAATTTCCCAAATAATATTGTGCATCAGCATGACCATTATCTGCTGCCTTTGTATACCATTTATTAGCCTCTTTTGGGTCTTGGTTTACACCAAACCCAAAAGAATAACAGTACCCCAATTCATATTGTGCATCAGAATGACCTTGCTCTGCTGCTATTCTATACCACATAACCGCTTTTGTGTAATCTTTTTCAACTCCATGCCCTTTACTGTAACAGTTTCCCAATGCGTATTGTGCATCAATATTCTTACCACCTCCATGTAGACTTTCGTCATTTGCCGCATAACGATACCATTCAACTGCTTCTTTGTAGTCTTGTTCTACCCCTCTACCATAATAATAGCAATTTCCCATTCTATAATATGCTTCATTTTCTTCATCATTTGCACATAACATTGCCTTTTTATAATATTCTATTGCCTTAACAAAACTTTGTTCAACACCCTTACCATCATAATAGCAATTTCCTAATAAAATAAATATCTCCTCTATATTTCCACATTCCTCTGCCCTTTGCCATAACTCTATAGCCTTTGTATAATCTTGCTTTATACCTCTGCCATAATAGTAACAGTACCCCAAAAGACATTTTGCTGAAAAAAAAGTCTCTTTTTCAATCGCTTTTTTCAACCATTTAACCGCCATTTCATAATCTTTACTTACACCCTCTCCATTATAGTAGCAGTATCCCAAACTACATTGTGCATCAGCATTTCCTTGTTCCGCTGCTTTTTTGTAACAATTGACAGCTTTTGCCATATCACCATCCACACCTTTGCCACAAAGATAACACTCTCCCATTTTATTTAATGCATCTGCATTACCTCCTTCTGCTAACTTTTGCCAGTTTCTAATGGCTTTTTCATAATCTTGCTTTACTCCCTTGCCGTAATAATAACATAATCCTAAATTATATTGTGCATTTTCGTTTCCATTTTCAGCCGCTTTTTTAAACCACATCGCCGCTTCAACATAATCCTGTTCAACACCTTGCCCAAGATAAAAACAACTTCCAATCTTATTTTGAGCATAAGCATCCTCTTTCAATGCAGAAATTAACAAATCGTATGTATTTTCAGATATATACCTAATACTATCATCACTTGCCCCGCATTTTCCGCAGAACTTATATTCTTCACCTACAATATTTCCACATATTATACAAACACGTGTGCCTTTTGTACTTCCGCAATAAGGACAAAAATTATTGATATTCTCAAACTTTTTACCACATTTGTAACACTTCATACAGACTACTATTAGGAATAGAGTTAAATTTTATTATTGCAAAAATACTCATTTTTTTCGACAAAAATTGTATCTTACATATTTTGAAATACATTTATTGCATCAATCGCTCATGCTTTGAATACTAAACAACTATAATCTAAACCATAAGCAATTTATAATATGTTTTTACATTCGTTTTTCACCAAACCCCATTGTACAAAACGCCCTTCTTATTGTATGAAATAAAACACGCATGTGATTGAAAAAGTGTATTTTTGCATGTCAAATAAAAAACATAAAACAATTATGCTTTCTGAAAATGATAAAACCTTAAAATGCCCCTGTTGTGGTACAGAAATAAATTTGATGACTTTAGAGTCTAGAAACTCTTGTAATGATGAATGTTGGTCTGACAGCAAGAGGATAGCCTGTCCACTGTTTGATTTGGTAGAACCTTTTTCAGAAGAAGGTATAGCAATTGTTAGAATAGGGAATGAAAAAACAGGCAAATACGGATATATTGACAAAGAAGGCAAATACATTATCCTTCCAAGGTTTGATCATGCAGAAGAGTTCTATGACGGTTTAGCCATAGTTGGCGTGGACGGAAAATATGGATACATTGACTAAACGTGCAACTATGTTATTTCTCCGCAGTTTGACCATGCATGTGAATTTTCCGATGGTCTTGCATTGGTTAAAATTGGAAATAAATGGGGTTATATAAATTCTGAAGGGGAGGTGGTCATAAGTCCACAATTTGAAAGTAGTCGTGCTCCAAAATATTTTCTGAAAGATAATTATTGTACGGATTTTGGAGGTGGATTAGCTGCCGTTAGAATCAAAGGCAAATTCGGATACATAGACAAAACTGGCAAATTTGTTGTTGAACCCCAATTTGATGATGTGTGTTTCTCTGAGGGCTTGGCGATAGTTTACATAAAAAGTGAGAAAAAAGGCAAATATGGAATTGTAGACAAAAATTTCAAATATATTGTCAAACCTCAGTTTGATGAAGCAAATGAATTTTCTAACGGCTTGGCTGCCGTGAGAATTGGAGATAAATGGGGATATGTAAATAGAGAGGGCAAAATAGCCATTAAACCACAATTTGATGTTGCATCTGATTTCTCCGAAAAATTGGCGAAGGTTAAAATTGAAGGCAAATGGGGATGTATAAATACTGAGGGTGAGATTGTCGTCAAACCTCAATTTGACCATATTGGCGAATTTACTGAAGGATATGCGATAGTTCGAATAGGAAACATTTATGGCTATTTGAGTCAAGAAGGAAAATATGTCGTTAAATCACAGTGGAATGATATATTTTCTTTTCATGAAGGACTGGCAATTGTTAGAGTCGGAGATGTAAAAACAGGCAAATATGGATATATAGACAAGGATTTCAAATATGTCATCAAACCTCAATTTGATAAAGCGGAATGGTTCTCTGATGGTATGGCAAAAGTTCAAATCAGAGGCAAATGGGGATATATAGATAAAAAGGGTAATTATGTGATTTTTCCGCAATTTGACCGAGCTTATAATTTTTCTGATGGACTTGCCGCTGTAGAGATTTTTGATAAATGGGGATTTATAGATAAATCGGGTAATTATGTGATTCCCCCTCAATTCGATTATGCGGATCCTTTTTCCGATGGTATAGCCGTTGTTCATTTTGATTGGGATGAAGACATTTATGGATACATCGATAAAAATGGTCAAGTTAAGTTTATTGCCAAAGAAGTGTGGTAATAATGAAAGAATGTATTTTTAAGCAATATCCTATTTTTCAAAAAAATGACTAATAAATACTATCTTATAACTCTTTTAACAGTTTTGTTGTTATTCTTGACAAAGAGCTGTGCAAATAAAAACAACGCCATTTCAGTTGAAACTGCAAGAGAATATGCTACTGATACTATAACGGTGGCGGAGACAGATTCTGCGATAGATGATGATGTTATCCAGCAGATGATTGACAGCATCCAATCGAAAGAGAAAATAACCCAGCAAGACATTGATTTTGTAAAGGAACATTTTATTTGGGATGGGGATTTGGCATGGTGCATCAATATGGAGAACAAGTTGAAATATGACAACTTAAGCATCATGCGGAAGAAGTTATACAAAAATCAAAAGACCAGTGAACTTGCTCCGCTTTTTGAGGAAGAACAGAAGCTTTTTGAAAAATATAAGGAAGCGTGCAAGAATGCGTTTTGTACTTGTCGGGAAGTTTATCTGATAGGTTCGGGCACAGGTAGATCCTTGTTTATGAGCGATATTGAAGATGAATGCTGCCACCAGTTAATGCTTGCCGATGAAGATATGTTGATGCAATTATGCGGGGAAAAGCCGGTTGTAGAGAGTCATCAGAAAATTACGCCACAGATGATAACCAAGGCATACGCTAAAATGATAGAAGTTCAGCAAGATTGTGATAATGACAATTCGGAGGAAGCGCAAAAGGAATATTCTCGGGAAAACAAGCAAAACCTGTTGCGCAAGGAACAAAAAGCGTGGAACCAATGGATGGCATACAGAGCCACAATGTCGGAGAAAATACCAGCAGAGGCTCGGAAATATTTTGATAACGGCACCAACAATGTCATGAGACATAAGTTGATACAGTTGAAAAACCAATATGCAAATATTGGAATGGTTGGTAATGATGTAATCTTATGCACTCTGCCTTACGATTGCACGGATAGGGACTTAATGGAATACTCCTCGTTTGACCATGTTTGGTCAATTTATGAACATCATTCGGGTGACCCGAAATGGGCGGATTGGAGGAGGAGCCTAATATATAAAGACAGGGTGCCCGAATGAGCACCCTGTCTTGTTTTCAGAAAAATCTAAAGAAAACTATTTCTTGAAATAGCGGTTGAAGAGGCCTTCGAAACCTTTGCCGTGGCGGGCTTCGTCTTTGGCCATCTCATGAACGGTATCGTGAATAGCGTCCAGGTTCAGTTCTTTGGCACGGCGGGCAATACGCATTTTGTCTTCGCAAGCACCGCATTCAGCTACCATACGTTTCTCCAGGTTGGTTTTGGTATCCCATACCACCTCACCTAACAATTCGGCGAAACGTGCGCAGTGGTCAGCTTCTTCGAAAGCGTAGCGACGGAAAGCTTCGGCGATTTCGGGATAACCTTCACGGTCGGCCTGACGGCTCATGGCCAGGTACATACCTACTTCCGTAGCCTCGCCCATGAAATGAGCGTTCAAATCCTTCTTCATCTCATCGTCAGTATCTTTGG
>JAEEGI010009177.1_pt1 | contig 21723 bp, 16 predicted proteins | sample 8958751 | NCBI WGS metagenome assembly JAEEGI01 (sample SAMN16246545, study PRJNA631951) | gut metagenome | biome: gut microbiome; feature: rumen; material: KS-attached | host: Bos | place: Iran: Karaj | collected 2018-10 | reverse complement strand
ATATCGTTAATTCTTTAAGACTTTCTTAAGATTAGTCCAAAACTCTTCACATTGAAAAAAATGGTGTTTATAATTGCAAGTAGTTTAAAGAAGCGAGGTTTTATGATATGAAGAAGAAACTAATGACTGCAGTTGCGCTCACCATGGCCTTTTCCGTGATGATCACCGGCTGTTCCCTTGGAAAAGATGACACCAAGGAAGCTACAGAATATATAAATGATGAAACTCTTAATGCCACTGATGATAGTTCTGCTCTTGAGAGTGCCACAAATATAATCGTTGCTGAGGATCTTGCAACACCTGATTTTGAAGATTACACAACAGCAGCTGCAACTACAGAAGCTACAACAGAAGCAACTACACAGGAACCCGAGAACGAAGATAAGGTTGTGATGGTATTCTTCGGAGATTCCCAGATAGCCAATGGTAGAAACGATGGTACAGATATCCCAACACTTGTAGGACAGAGAGTTCCTAATTCCGTTTCAATCAACCTGGCAATCGGCGGAACAACTGCTTCCCTGGAAGCTTCAACAGCCAACTATCAGGACTATGAGAACTGGACCTCCAACAGCTTTGTAGGTATGGTTCACGCCTTCACAGGCAAAGTTAAAAAGGACAATGTTCTTAGTTCAATGCCAGACCTCATTACAGCAATGGATTCAGTTAATCCTGCTGACGTAGATTACTACTTCATCGAGTATGGTGCCAACGATTTCTTTGCCAAGGTTCCACTTGATAAGTTCAACACAGAAGAACACTACGAAGATATCTACACCTACTACGGAGCGCTTCGTCTTGGAATTTCAGAGCTCAGACAGGCAAGCCCTAACGCGAGATTCTTCCTGATCTCTCCTGTGTACGGAATCTACAAAGACAACAGTGGTAATTACCTCGGAGATTCCTATGTTGTAAGTAATGGTTTTGGAACACTTTCAGATTATGCCAAGAAAATGGGAAATGTATCAGCAGATGAAGAAAACTGTTTCCTTGTAGATGCAATGTTCATGTCAAGATTTGACTTATACCTTGATACAGCTGATCAGTACCTGATGGACAACGTTCACCTTACAGAAACCGGCAGACGTATCCTTGCAAGGATGTGTGCCCACTGGCCAAATGGATTTGAGTTCAATGAGCCTAAGGCCTACAGAGAATCTGACTTCGTCAACATTGCTACCTTTGATCCAGATGAGTTCTATCGTCTCGATGACGGTGTCCTCATGGATGCTTTCCCAGATCAGTTCGAGCTTCTCCTTAATGGAGAGTACAAGCTCGTTAAACCTAATGAGAACACACCAACACTCGAGCAGGCCAAGGAGGCTTGGGCCGCTAAAGAATCTCAGGGCTCTCAGGAAGCCACTCAGGAATAATAATAATAAAAGCTTTAACCCTCGCGGGTTAAAGCTTTTTTAGTCCAAAGCCTGCTGTAACCAGTAATCGAATCAGAGATACAACGACCAGGCCAACTGCCATACCATCAAGGCCAAACATCACTGTCGCAGGAATAACAACTACTGCGAACGCAGCGATGTAGATGATATTGATAATGAGCTGCAATTTCTCCTTGGTAAAGCTCATAACGATTACCATAAGTGAACCGGAAATAAAGTACAATATCTGTCCCAGATTAGCCAGGAAGAAGTACTTTCTTGTTTCATCGAATACATCCGGATACATGATCTTAACAAACACCATGGAAACCAAAGTACAAGCCAGTGCGCCGATAACTGACAAAACCACCATCAGTAAGCTAATAAGTCCAAACTTCTTTTTATCAAGCTTGATCTTGTAGTTAGTAAAATAACTGATGATAACGCCATTAAGAGGTGTTGTGAGCATCGCTACAATCTTACCTATAAGGCTTGCTGTATAGAACACAGTAACCTCTCTTGCTCCCACAAGGAGTCTTAACAAAATCCTATCCGAATTAAGAATAAGAGCCGATATCAGATTGCTGGCTGATATCACCCAGGCAGACCTTAGATTCTCCCTGTAGCTGGTAGAAAGCTTAGTGAAAGGCGCCCTGAATATTCCGCCTCTGATCACTGTGTATATGATACCAAAGAGTTCTCCCATGAGTATGGTCAGAACCCAGCTCTTGGTATACGGGAACAGCAGGAGTCCTACAACATATCCAGCAGATACGCAGATAAAGAAAGCGAAATACCTTACGAACCTGATATTCATACGGTATTCAACATCTGCATAATACCTGAATACTGTCACGATCATGAGAACTGCAATCTGCAAGTAGGCTGCAATCGTCAGCTCTTTTAACACGAAAAGAGCTACGAAGGTAACTACGAGAGAAATCCCTGCGATCATAGTCAGGAACAGGTTGTAGTCACCATTCTCCTGAGTTCTGTCCTTCTTGGCAACCATGCGTGAATAGCTGGCAGCTGTACCAAAGCCGGCGCCCATGACAGATACAACAGAAATCAAATATAAAACGGTGCCAAAAGCCTCTGCACCCACCTGGGCATTGAGCCCAGGATAGATGAGTAGCTGCAGGACACCGTTATAGATGACCAGCGCAAGTACGCTGAATATAAAATCTTTGGAAGCACTAAGTGCAAGGCTTTTCCTCTTAGAATCAGCCATTATAATCATTCTCCTTGTGTCTCTGGAGCATGTTCAGCTGCATCTCAAACTGACGTCTGTCGCCGATTGCCATTGTGGAGAGAATAACTCCGGCAAAGAATGCCTGAACAGCTGACAACATAATAAAGCAGCAAACAATAAGTGTAGGGAATCTGGGAACCATGTGTGTTGCCCAATACTCCTGAAGAATTGGAATAAAGAATCCAATTGAAACAAGTGCAAGCACAATAGCGATCATAAGGAAGAAGCCAAATGGCTTGTAACTTCTGTAAAGTCTCATGATTGTTCTGAGAACCTTGAAGCCGTCTGAATAAGTGTTGAGCTTACTAACTGATCCTTCTGGACGATCTCTATAATCAATGACTACGTTCTCGATCTGCATGTTGTTGTAAACGGCATGAATAGTCATCTCTGTCTCAATCTCAAATCCCTTGGAGAGAACTGGAAAGGTCTTAACAAACTCATAGCTGAATGCTCTAAAGCCTGTCATGATATCTCTGATGTTACATCCAAAGAGCTTGTTAATACTGCCTCTTACAAGGTTATTACCAAAGTTATGGAATGGTCTCTTATTCTCCTGATAGTAGGTTGATGACAATCTGTCTCCAACTACCATGTCAGCATTGCGATTGAGAACCATGTCTACCATCTCTCTGGCTGACTCCATAGGATATGTATCATCTCCATCAACCATTACATATACGAGAGCATCGATTTCACGGAACATGCGTCTGATAACATTTCCCTTGCCCTGCATATATTCATTTCTGACAACAGCTCCAGCTTCAGCAGCAATCTCTGCTGTTCTATCCTTGGAATTGTTGTTGTATACGTATATTGTAGCTTCAGGAAGTGCCGCCTTGGCATCCCTTACAACCTTACCAATAGTTTTTTCCTCATTGTAGCAAGGAATAAGTACTGCTATTTTATCCATTTATTACCCTCTCTTTACGAACTGTAATCCCCTAATTATTTGATCTTGTCATCAGCATTATTCTGATTACCGATTTTCATACGCTCATGACCACCAAGCTTATTGGCTGCGTCCTGATCACCACGAAGAATAGCATTTACAAGCTGCATACGGAAGCCAGCATCGATGAAATCGCAGTGCTTACAGAATGGATAGTTCTGACGTCCCTCTGCAATGCTGCGTCTAACTGCCTGGAACTTCTCGCTTCCCCAAGCCTCTTTAAGAGTCATCTTAGTAAGATCCCCGAAATCTGTTGTCTCAAAGTTGTCACAGCAGCAAAGTCCCATCTTACCATTAGGCATGATCCACATATCTGTGAAAGGAAGAAGACAAGTCTCCTTGATGATCTTCTTGGTTTCTTTCTTATTAGGTGCACTTCCGGCTCTGTTAGTAAGAACCTCCTGAAGATATCTCATCTGAATCTGGATATCGAGATTCTTGAACTCTTCCGGATGAGCCTTAACATAATCATAGAGCTCCTGAATATTCTTGTGAAGCTTCATCTCCATTGAATAGTTGTTAATAATGAGCTGGTTAATATAAGGAGCAACCTCTTTAACCTTATCAATTGTGAGAATAAGGCCGTTAGTAGACATAAAGATAAAGCTATCAGGAAGCTTCTCTCTTGCATACTTGTGTCTCTCTACAATCTTGGTGTCGAGAAGAGGCTCGTTGTTACCATAAAGTGTAAGGTGTCCCTTGTAGCCCCAATCAGCAAGCTGATCAATAATACTCTTGTAAAGGTTGTCGTCAATCTTGGCAAGTGGTCTGCACTCGGCGTGAACATTAGCTGTGCAGAAAGAACATGTTGAATTACATCTGTTGATAGTCTCGATATTAACAACATTAGGCATTGGAACTTCCTTGGAATTAAGGAAGTAATCACAATAAGCCTTCTGTGACTTACTTCTTGTAACAAACTGTAACTTCAGATAGGCGTTACTTGCAAGCATAGGAAAATGCTTCCTCGCAAACCATCCAAACTTCCCCATAAAACTATTAACTCTAATTGGCATTTCTATTTCTCTCCTATTACTACTATATATATCTTTTCAAAAAATTGCCTATAATGCAAATTTTGTTTGCATATTCATTGTCATCTTCTTCGAAGTGAAATCCTGTCCAGAATACTCTTCATTCCACAGGCTGCAAATGGCATCCAGTACACATAATATCTCATAGTGTATCTTGATGATCCCTCCCAGAATTCATGGAAGATAATACCTCCAAAAATCATTATCAAAAGAAGCATCTCCTGCTCAGAAAGCTTGCCTTTTCTGATCCTGGTCAAAAGATGTATAAATACGCAAAGGTAACAAACGCTCATAAAGACATTCATTATCTGACTGGTGATAATATTACCATCACCAAAAACAATATAATACATCAAATCCGTCGGATTCTCAACATGCCTGCTCACAAAGTCCAGATTGTGGGTTGAAATGCACACCGGATCTGCCCACTGGGTCAGGAATTTGCGTCCAAAAAATTTAAAGGCATACCTTGGGTGATGAACAAAAGTATCAACTCTGCTTCTGATCTCCTCCATGGCAACAGCCTTGGTCTTCTCAGTATCATAATCATTTTCTATAAAAATCTTATAGTTGTAACCTGTGTACCAGCCATCCTCAAGTTCAGACTCCTGAAGTCCCATAGCTATGTGGGAAGCTGAAGGGCTTCCTGATGGAATAGCCTCTATGCCAGCTCTTTCACAGTAATAGGCATTAACTGCCCACTTTCCAAGCATCACTACACCGATCATTAGAACAGATAAAAGAATTCTAACCACCAGCCTATGTGCAAACTCATAAGCATAGTAACCTTCAGTGCTCTTATCCTTCCACGCGCTTAATATCATGATCATCACTATTGCGATCAGCGTGATCTCGCTATTAGTCTTGATGATAACTGAAAGGCCCATGCAGATCGATGTAATAACCGCATAAACCACTCTTTTTCTTTTCACAAACAGAATTGTTGTATAAAGAGCTATGGACTGAGGCAAAAGACTGTAAACATCTCCGTACACATAGGTTGAGTAGTTGTAAAAGAAAAGCATCCCAAGGCTCAAAAGTGCCATGATACTGCATACTGCCCTGTCTTCGAATATCTCCCAGGTCATCTTGTAAAGAAAAAATACTGTGACCAGAATTGATAAAAGGAGCAACATATCCCATGCCATATAGTTGGCATGACCAAAGATGGAATCCATCGTTTCGCCAAATAACACATATCCAAGCTGAAATGGCCAGGTAAAAAGATATCCGCCCTTCTCAGTCAAATTGCTGTAATCGCCACTTGCAAACTCAGCAAAAATCTTGTCCAGAGTCATTGCATCCGTGACTGGAATAGGCTTGATAGCCAGTATCAGCGTAAGACAATAGGCTGTGCAGAAGATAAGCGCCAGAATAAGAAACCCTTTACTCCACTTAGTAAAAGCATCCTTCCTGTGCAAGATAAAGAACACTCCAAACACCACCGCCATACACAGCAAAAGAAGTGGAATATTCTCTCTACCATAATGAGGAAAATCCACATCTTCATGCATATCATAATATATAGTTGTCAAAAGACTTGTGACAAATACTGCACATGCGGCTATTGCCAGCAGCGCCACAATAATCTTATAAAAAACACTCTTTACTTTCATTATTAGTTTTTCCTAAGAAGAACTGAGTTCTTGTGGTAATATCTGGCAACTACTGTATTGATCCAAAACTGCGTATCATCCTCAATATCACTAAAGAACAGCATCTGAGGCTTAACCGAATATTCATCCAGAACTACATCTGTAACAGAAGTATCCTTAAGAGCCTGAAGCCTATTAAGGTTCTCTGATCTATAAACGTACGCATCACCAGATACTATATCAGCGCAGGCTGAAGTAACTGCATAATAATGAGGATCAGCCTTGATGCAAAGTATTGATCCAAATGCCAAAATGAATACCAGTGCAAAGATCCAAGTAGATGAACGCACTGATAATTCTACATCCTTCTCACCACTTCCAGCCAGGTTCTGTCTAACCGAGGCAGTCACATAAAAGGTAATGAGTACCAACATCACAACATACTCACCCCAAATGATTGACTGAATTCTTCCAGCCTCGATATTCGCTGTAGCAAAAAGAGGTGGAACCATATTAGAGGCTGTCATTCCAAGTGCAAAAAGTGTAAAGATAAAAGGATGCTCAAATCTGTGCTCAATGCTCTCTGACAGCTTCCAGAACACTGGAACCAGAATCATCAAAGCTACAATAACTTCCCATCTGGTGTACTCATTAACACAGATATCAAACACATCATAAATTGCTATCATTATGGACTTGATAGCTCCAAAACCCTCTACCTGGGAGCCTCTTACCCTGTTGCCAGGAGCAAGACAGGATAATACAAAGCCTAGAATATTAAGACAGGCAGGGATCCATAAAAGCCCTACATATTTCTTTTGCTCATCAGAAACATTCTCAAGCTTTATAAAAGAAATTCTGCTAAGCCCTAAAATAATCAGCACCAACACGGAAATAATAGCAAGCTCAAGGGCTGTCATATAATTGGCGCCTCCGAGAAGAAAGCCCCAGATGCAGGCCCAGATAAGCTTACCTCTTCTCTTGTCCGCTTTATCATAAACTGCTCTGATGAGAAGTCCTACCCAGAACAGTCCAAGTCCCAACATAAACATGTAGTTGATCGCACCACTATGCCAGTAAAACGCCTCAACTCTTACCATTCCGGCAGGCATACTCTGTGTGAGTACCATAAGTGTCAGCATAGCTGCCACATTTGCAAGATGCATATCTCCCTTAAATCCGTGCACAAACAGCGCATTAAAGAAATAGCAAACTCCCAGGGTTAAGATACCGATAATCTCATAAACCACCAGAAAGTACAGCTTCTCACCAAATATTCCAGGGCAGAGGCTTGAAAGTGTTGCGGAAAAGAAATAGCCAACCCAGGTCATATATTCATCTAAGGTAATTCTCAGAACCTCGAAGATAAAACCAAAAGCACTTCCACCACCAATCAGATATTCATGCGCCTCATAGGCCATGGACATATCATCCGCTGACAGCCAGTTAAAATGCCCCAAAACAAGCAAAGGCATGACGCTGAGAATATACATCACCGTCATGACCATGCTAAGTCTTTTCGTATTTATCTTTTTGGTAAGTTCTGGCAAGCTGTAGCTGAACATAAGCTGCTCCTGTAAGAATTAGTATGCATTAACTGCATCAATTACCATCTGAACTTCTTTATCTGTCATCTCTGGGAAAAGAGGAAGTGTAGCGCAGTGATCTGCAAGCTGCTCAGCGTTAGGGCAGTCTCCCTTGTGGTAGCCAAGCTCTGCGTATGCTTCCTGAAGATGACATGGAACAGGATAATGGCGATTACACTCAATATCCTTATTCTTCATGTAATCAAGGAAATCCTCTGGATTGCCTTCTACCTGAACTTCAAACAAATGGAAAACAGGCTCTGTGTTATCAGGATGAGCCTGAAGTGTAAACTTAGGATTAGTGATCTCAGCCATGTATCTGCGTCCGATCTCCTGTCTGCGCTTGGTCCACTCAGGAAGATATTTAAGTGATACAGAAAGAACTGCTCCCTGAATGCCCTCAAGACGATAGTTGTAACCGATCATCTTGTGGTAGTATCTGACTTCGCAGCCCTGATTCTTCATGACATTCATGTAATGATCATACTCTGCGTTGTTGGTGCTGACAGCTCCGCCCTCACCAAAAGCATAGAGGTTCTTGCCAGGATAGAAACTAAAGCATCCGATATCGCCAAGTGTTCCTACCATCTTGCCCTCTACCTTGGCTCCGTGAGCCTGGGCACAGTCCTCAACGATAAAGAGGTTATGCTTATCCGCAATCTCTTTTACCCTTGGGAAATCAAAAGGCTGTCCGTAAAGGTGAACACCAACGATAGCCTTAGTCTTGTCTGTAATCTTTTCTTCGATCTTGTCAGGGTCAAGCTCCCAGGTATCTGCTGTACAATCAACAAATACTGGCTTAGCTCCTGTGTAGGTTACGCCCCAGGCTGATGCAATATAGGTGTTAGCTGGAACGATTACTTCGTCGCCCTCGCCAACTCCAAGCGCAGCCAGTGCGCAGTGAAGAGCTGATGTTCCGTTGTTAAGTCCCTGAACGTACTTAACTCCAAGATACTCAGCAAATTCCTTATCAAATTTATCTGCATACTTGCCACCTGAAAAAGCTGTATCTTCGCAGCAGGCCTTAATGGCAGCAAGGTATTCTTCTTCATGTCTCTTGTAATCTCTTGTAAGATCAATTCTCTTAAGCATATGTATGACCTCTCATATCTATCATCTGTTGACAGTAGCGTATCTCTTTTCCTGTCTGAACATCTTCTTGAGCTTATAAATTCTGATGATGTAGTTCTTGATGGTCTTGGGAACATTAACTGTTGTGTCATAGTCCTCAACCCACTCAATAGGCATATCTATTATATTTACGCCAGTTCTCTCGGCGCGAAGAAGTAGCTCAACTGTGTAAAACCAGCCCTTGTCGTCAGAGCACATCTTAACCAGCTTCTGTGCCACAGGAGTTCTAAGGAAAGTAAATCCGCAAAGAGCATCTGTCGCCTTCATTTGGAACATTACCTTTAAGATAAACACAAGTCCGGCTGATGTGATCTTCCTGTACCACTTTCTGCCGTGAGTCTTGGAATCCTTGCTGAATCTGGAACCGTTCACATACTGAACGCTTTTCTTTTTCTCAAAAATCTCAATGGTCTTGCTGAGGTATTCAAGGTCTGTGGAAAGGTCGATATCCATGTAGCCCACAATATCGGCTTCGCAGCGAAGTACGCCTGTCTTGAAGGCAACACCTACGCCTCTCTCCTCAATGCGGACATACTCAACCTCTTCATATTTGGCAGCAAGGCGCTTACCAATCTCAGGTGTGTCGTCGTCTGAACCATTATCCACAATAGTGAGCTTATAAGGAATGTGAACATTCTCCCTCATGTAAGCTACGCATTTATCAATTCCCTTTTCAAGTCTAAGATGTTCATTGAGAACAGGAAACAAAATATTTATATTCATACTGATCAATCACTTTCCAACTACTTTTTCTATATCTGCGACCATATATCTCTGCTGTCTGAACACCAGATTGAGAAGAACAGACAGATATTTGAGTACGATTGTAAGAAGCGCGAACACTCCGAAGAATCCAATAGACATAAAGCCCATCATTGATGGCCAGCCCGTTGCCACATCCTGCCCTATGAAATAGTCAGCAATGGCGTACACAAAGCATACAACAGTTGCCAAAAGAAATACTGCACTCAGGATAGCTGATGCCCTCTCCATCACGTTTGTGAAATAAATAAAGGTATCAAGCGCAAGTCCGCCTCTTTCTGACAAGCTCGCCTTGGAATTATTACCTTCGAAGCTAGCAACTGGCTCATAGGTAATAGTTGTCATGTTAAGTCCGCAGTTGGCATATACAGCCTTTCTGTACGGAATATGAGTTCCTATAGTCTTGATTCTATTGATAGCGCGTCTTGACACAATTCGGAAGGTCTCAGGACCAATCTTGGCAAAAGACTTACTGTATCTGTTGAACAGATTGTAGAAAACTCTTGAAGTAAATCTATGTGCTCTGATATTAGATGCAGCCACAATATCGTAGCCCTTAACCATCTCATTGTAGACACCTTCTATAAGACTCTTGTCATAGTCGACAATTACATGGTCAAACTCATAAACAAGGTCACCTATAGCAATATCTCTGCCTGCATTCATTGAAGGTTCAATACCCTGATAAAAGCCCATGTGCACTACAGAAACAATGCCATCAAGCTTATTGTCATATGTATACTTCTTGATATTCTCTACTGTTCCATCGCTGCAGGCGTCATCAACACAGATAATCTCATACTTTTTGAAAAGATTACCTATAGCATCAACCGCCACATCGAGAAATGGCACAATATTTTTTTCTTCGTTATGAAGGTAAACTACCATTGAAACGAATTTATTTTCCATATCTGTTTCCTTTTACACAAGATATTCATCCAGGTCATAGACCGTGTTGATCTTACCTGACAATACGCTGATAAATGTGGGTTCTGATGAATGAACCTTGATAGCTGTTGGCCTTGAGTCATCAATCTCTGAACTCTTCAGGATTGGTTTCATGGAAAAGAGTGAATTCCTGTAATAGAAACCATACTCAGGCTTCATGTATTTCTGGGCCAGGTGGCTCATGTATTCCCATGAAGACTCAGGTTTAACCGGACATCTGTTACAGTTGCCAAGGCAATCCGGTGTACATCTATAACCACCAACTTCCTCAAGACGCTTCTGACAGCCAAAGGTTGGAAGCTCATCGTAGCTTGTTACGTGTGGTGTAAATGTAACTGATGTAAGTGAGTGCTTGCCTGTTAAACCAAATGGCATGATGGAAAAGAATGGTCCATCCATTACGGTAAGTCCGATATTTTTGAGGTTATCATCCACATCACAGAGAATGATCTCACATAGCTCGTACTTGATGGCAAAGCTCTCATCTGGAAATGCCTTTTTAAGTATCTGATTAACTGAAGCGTAGGTAGCATTGAGAACAAAGCCTGATGAAAATCTGCTTCCCTCTTTGAGACTTACAACGTATTCATCTGCGTCTCTTTCTATAGTCTCAATGTCCGCTCCAAACTTAAGCTCTATATTAGGGAACTTGCTGATCTCATCAAGGAGATAGTCCCTGAGTACATGTGCATCATAGGTGTATTCCTCAGTGAGAAATGCTCCGTCGCACATTTTATTCTGAAACCATCTGCTGGCTGGCACTTCGTCGCACCTGATACCTGCAGCCTTGCAGAAATCCACAAACTGCTCAGCATTAGTCCAGCTGAAGTTCTCAGAGGTAGCATAAATCTGCTCGAACTTGTCATGGATACAGAACTTGTAGTCATCTACAAATCTTTTAAAGTATCCTGCTGACTTCATGGCCGTAGACAAGCTCCTTGGATAGTGATAACCCATATGGACTCTTGCCTGATTGATATAAGTTGCTCTTGAGAAAGAATCTGGTTCTTTTTCAAGCACAAGAACACTCAGCCCCTTTTTTCCACAAAAAAGCGCTGAGTATAAACCATAGAGACCAGCTCCGATTATTATTCTGTCGTACTTGTGTATCCCCTGTGTCATATATTAGCCGTAATACTCCTTGTACCACTTAGCGAATTTACGAAGACCTTCGCGAAGTGGAGTGTTAGGCTTAAATCCAAAGTCCTGCTGAAGTGGTGTTACATCAGCATAAGTTACTTCTACATCACCAGGCTGCATGGGTACAAGCTCCTTGTGAGCTTCAAAGTCATAATCCTGTGGCAGAACTCCTGCACTGATGAGCTCCTGCTGAAGGATATCCACAAAATCAAGGAGGTTTACAGGATCATTATTACCGATGTTATAAACCTTGTATCTGACACCATTCTCGTTCTCATCTGGTGCCTTCTCCATTACATTGATAACACCCTCAACGATATCATCAACGTAAGTAAAGTCTCTCTTACAGTTACCAAAGTTAAAGATCTTGATAGTCTCACCCTTAACCAGCTTGTTGGTGAATCCAAAGTAAGCCATATCTGGTCTTCCAGCAGGTCCATATACTGTGAAGAAACGAAGACCTGTGCTAGGAATGCCATAAAGCTTGGTATAGGAATGAGCAAGAAGCTCATTGGACTTCTTGGTAGCAGCATAAAGAGATACTGGATTATCTACCTTGTCATCTGTGCTATATGGAATCTTCTTGTTAGAACCATATACGCTTGAGCTTGATGCATATACAAGATGCTCAATACCGTTGTAACCATCTGTCTTCTTGTCTTCATCATATGAATGTCTGCAGGCCTCAAGAATGTTGTAGAAACCAATAAGGTTTGCCTCAATATATGCGTCAGGATTCTCGATTGAATAACGAACACCTGCCTGAGCAGCAAGGTTAACTACAACCTCAGGCTTAAACTCATCAAAAGCCTTGTTAATAACATCTCTGTCAGCGATGTTACCCTTGATAAATTCAAAATTAGGATTACCAACTATCTTCTTAAGTCTGTCTTCCTTGATACCAACATCGTAGTAGTCATTAACATTATCAATACCGAGAATCTTAATGTTCTCATATCTCTTAAGGAGCTCCATGCACAGGTTAGAGCCGATGAATCCGGCTGCACCTGTGACGATAACTCTTTTATTGCTAAGATCAATATTCTTATTAAGCATTACTCTTTCCCTCACTAATTACTTGGCACCCTTACCAAAAAGAACTACTCCTACAGTCTTAAGAAGAATCTTGAAGTCCTCTGTAAGGCTCCAGTTATCGATGTAACGAAGATCAAGCTTAACAACCTCGTCGAAATCTTCGATATCACTTCTACCACTGATCTGCCAGAGTCCTGTAAGGCCTGGAGTCATTGAAAGACGTCTTCTGTAGTGCTCATTGTACTGCTGGAACTCGTTCTCTGTCGGTGGTCTTGTTCCAACAAGGCTCATGTCTCCCTTAAGAACATTAAGGAACTGAGGAAACTCATCAAGACTTGTCTTTCTGATGAACTTACCCACCTTAGTAACACGAGGATCGTTCTCCATCTTGAACATAAGGCCGCTCATCTCATTCTGGGCCTCAAGCTCCTTTTTGCGCTCCTCTGCATCTATGTACATAGATCTGAACTTATAGATCTTGAAACGTCTGCCGTTCTTACCAATACGAATCTGTGAGAAAAATACAGGTCCTGGAGAATCAAGCTTGATTGCTGGTGCAAGGAAAAGTGTGATGATTCCTGTAATAAGAAGTCCAACTAATCCACCTAAAATATCAATGATTCTCTTGATGAATAGCCTCTTATAGCTGCTGCGGAACATGCTATAAGAAATAACAGTATAATCAAGGAAGTCTCCAACCTCTGTAACAGCCTTGCCAACATCAGGAAGCTCAAGGTTGTAGTGAGTTGTAACACCCATCTCTTCAAAGCCAAGGATGATGTCTTCCATCTTGCGCTGTGGAATATTAGGAGTATTGATGAATACCTCATCGAAAGGATCTGTGATAAGTCTCTCAGTCAGATTCTGAATACCGTGGTGAACATGAACACCATCGATGTACCAAGGTTCTTCCTCTGAAGTCTTCTCATCATCAACACAATATGCTCTTACCACCTTGTAACCAAGGCCCTTGCTGTTGCGCATGAGCTTCTTAACTGTGCTCTCCATAAGCTCTTTTTCTGCTACAACAACTACTCTCTCAACGTTCATATCGCTGGAGATATAGCTTCTGAAAATATTCTTGAATATCACTCTGATTATGAGTGTCAAAAGAATGTCAGCCCAAATAAAATTCAGTATAACAAATCTTGAAAGAATTCTTGCCCAGTCAAGAAAATATACTACTGCAATAGATGCAAGCATCATAACAGCGACAAATCTGACCACGTGAAGGAACTCAATTATATATCCTCTTATAATGAAATCCCTGTTCCAGTCTGCCAAAAAAGTGTAGCCGGTACAAAACAACAGGAATAACACACATACCATATAATGAAGTGTCTTGTCTCCCCAATCGTTGTTGTCCTTAAATCTCAGCCATGAAAAGAACATGTACGTCACAATAATGCACGCCATGTCAATTACCCACAGAACGTAGGTCTGCAGTGTTCTGTACTTGTTACTCATACTTCCCCATTTCTAAAATTTTTATTAATTTTTACAAATAAACATTGTACCACAATTATAAACAATGCCAAGTAAATCGCAATACTTAATCCACGTCTTTCGTATTCCATTCCGGCAATGCTGCTATCATACTTGTACATTGGTGTTTGGGCATCTACATACCCTACAACAATGTCTCCATCTGCCTTGAGCTGAGATACTTCTGCCTCAGTTAAATAAATAGCCTCCATTCCAAGACTCTTACCTGTCTCATCCGCTTCCCTGTTGCCATAGAAAGCTGCTGGTTCGCTGGTAAGCAGATAAAAAAGCATCATTCCACAAACTCCGGCAACAGCTCCAAAAGAAATTGCCCTTCCCAAAACCTTACTAGAAATGCCAGAAATCCTAGGCGATGCAAGTTCTAACTGAAAACTATTGAACATCGTTGAACCCATAAAAATATAAACAAAATTTTTAAATCCAAGATTATATAAAAGTGGTTCCCAGATTCCTATAAAGAGCATACCCATGAGAACTGCCAGCTCCTGCATGTGTCCGGCCTTAAGGCTCTTATGGATAAACCATATTGTAAGGACGCTGATCACAGTAAAGGCCATAAGTCCCAGCTGAAGGAAAAGATATAGCTGAGCCATATCAATACCATAAGTCTTATACAAATGATTAGGATTATTAAGTCTTATTCCAAACAAAGAAACAGAATTGTTCTCCCAAAAGTACCTTGCTATAGAAAGCCTTGTAGTAAATATGGTAGTGTCTACTTTTTCAAAAATGCTCTCTGGAAGAATAAACGGAAATACAATTGCAAAAAAGCATGCGATTGGAAATGCAGCGTAGCACACAAGCTTTTCAAAAAGTCTTGGTCCATTTATAACTGAGAACCAAAAGTTAACTATAAGAAAAGCTATGCATCCTAAAAGTCCTGTTCTGCTTCCTGAAAACTGGAATACATACAGATTAAATAAAAACGCTAAGGCAGAGTACATAAGAAGTCTTACCTTATCTCCTCTGAGCGCTTTGCTGACAAAGTACATGCAGAGCATGGTCAGCATCAGTACATTCATGTGAAGAGTGTTGGGATGAGCATATCCAAGAGACTCTCTGAACATCAGGCCAACGCCTTCTCTCTCCTGAGGATAGTAAATGCCATTTACAAAACCAAAGGCTCCGGTAAAGATTCTAACAAGGATGATCACTCCAGATACGATGATTCCGGTCTTAACAACCTTCATAACACTTACGCCCTTCATACCAAGCATAGTGCAGAAGCATACGATAAGACCTTTTTCACCAGTCTTATAATATACGATTCCAGACAGAAGCAGAAATCCCGCGCAAACAGCATACTCTTTGAGACTATACTGGGTAATCAGCATCTTGAGTGCAAAAAGGCCAAGACCACATACCAGTGAAAGATTGTAGATTGTCATTCCTTCATAGAGTCCTGCTGCCCTGGCTCCTATCATAACAGCAAAATAGAGAAGGTAGATTCCTTCTCCAATCTGCTGTCTATTATCTTTGATTTTCCCCATTAATTTAGTATTCATATTATCTAAACTTCTCCCAGAACATGTAGTACATGTACTTACCGTTAGTCACGAAATATCTCTTAACAAGACGTCCTGGATCCTGGAACAATCTGTAGAGCCATTCAAGGCCAAAGTTCTGAATCCACTTAGGCGCCCTCTTAATAGTACCTGCGTGGAAATCAAAACCCGCTCCAACTCCCATCATTACGCCGTGGATAAGTCCCTTGTGGGCCTGCATCCACTTCTCCTGCTTGGGTGCTCCAAGGCCGATCCATACAATGTCTGCCCCCGCAGCATTGATCATATCTATATCTGCCTTGTCTTCCTCCTCAGAAAGAGGTCTGAATGGTGGTGAATACATTCCTTTTATAACTATTCCAGGATATTTCTTCTCAAGATTAACCTTGAGCGCATCAAGTGTTTCCTGAGATGCTCCGTAAAAGAAATGTGAAAGCTGTCCATCAGCTGTGTTCCTAAACATATGCTCCATAAAATCAGGTCCTGCAACTCTCTCCGAGAGCTCATGGCCCATCTTCTGCTGGAATTGAGCAATTGGATTGCCATCAGGGAAAGTAAAAGCCGCTCCGTTTAAAACTCTTCTGTAATCCTGGTTCTCTTTACCCATAACAGAAGTATGAACGTTTGAAAAACAGATATACTCTCCTGAAAGCTCGTGAATATGGCGGATCACATGAAGCACCGCCTCCTCAGTTCTGGCTACAGCATAGTGAATACCAAAAAGATCACAGTGCTCGCCTCTTACTGCCACTGGAATAGAAGCATAATCATTGATATCGCTGACAATTCCACTTCTAACTGCGTAGCCAAGACTATCAAGAGAAACATAAGGATGGATTCCTTCTTTTTCAAGGATTGCTGCGACTCTATTAGTCTCTGCATCGTCAGCTCCTTCTGCATGGATAAGGGCTCTTGTGTATTTGCCACCAGAAAGCAGCTCTTTTACCCCGTTCTCATCTGGGAAAGGAGCTCGTAGTTCAAGCGCCACATCAGTATTGTTGCCATACTTGTTAATGTAATGGCGCTTAAAGAGCATTCTGAAAATATACTCATAGATCGCATCCATCAGCACTATTGCCGGAATTACAAATCTTGATGAATTCGTAGCCTGCTGAATAACATAGAGATAAATGATCATGGCTATGAACAGGAAAATGCGTCCCTTGATAACAGAAAAGGCATTCTGAATCTTGTCCATTGACATGATAGAAGCTCTTCTGGCGTCATAGCCCATGAAGATAATCGCCTGAACCAGCACAAGGAATACCAGAAGTGACACATAAAGACCATCATAAAATGTAGTCCAGGTGTGGAATATTCTGGTGTACCTGACAATGAGCGCAGTAAAGAAACCCAGCACCAGTGCCAGTTCATCTAATACGAATAATTTTTTCTTAGAAATTCTCTTACCTGTGCCCATCACTTTTTAAGTCCGTCATTAGCTACAGCACACATATCACAGGTGCTGCACTTATCCAATTCTTCCTTGGTAACCTTGCCATCGCGAAGGTCTCTAACTATCTTGTTCTCATACATTGAGTATGGCTTCTTCATGAAAAGAGCCTTGAACTTGTGGCGGATAACCCACCAGGCTGGAACCCAGATATACTTGTGCATTGCTGGTGAAACTGATCCGATCATCCAACAGTCTCTGTCGCAATGTCTGACTACGTTTCTGACTCTGTCAGCCTGTTCTGAATTCCACAGTTCATCCCAGCTCTGAGTATTGAGGTTACCCATAACCTCTTTATCCTTGGTTCCGTTACATGGCATAACGTCGCCATATGGATCAATAAAGAATGTATCAAAACTCATATCACATGGAAGAAGTCTCTTCTGTCCATAGATGTAGTTGATAAGTCCATGGTTGAAATATGCTCTGAACCATTTCTTGGGGCTCTTGGACTTAAGAAGCATGTTAATGAGCTCCTCGAAATGCTCAGCAACCATCTGTCTGTCGTGGATAATGTTCTTGGCCTCTACGAAATAGAAGCTGTTGTGAAGTGAAGCTGTTGCAAACTCCATATCAAGCTCATCAGAAAGCTTGTACAGCTCGCACAAATCAGGAGCATTTCTATCCTGAACAGTCATACCAAAGCCTACATCCTTAAGTCCCATCTCTCTGAGTTTCTTAAGAGTTGTGTAGCCTCTGTTGAAGCCATCAGGAAGGCCTCTGATCTCATTATTAGTCTGTTCAAGACCTTCAATGGAAATTCTGATACCAACATCAGGGAACTCCTTGCAAAGGTCAATGATCTTGTCTGTAAAGAATCCGTTAGTAGAAATAACGATTCTATCACTCTTCTTGCGAAGTTCTCTTACGATATCCTTGATATCTTCGCGAATAAATGGCTCACCACCTGTGATGTTAGTAAAGTACATCTCAGGAAGCTTCTTGATTGTCTCTATTGAAATCTCGTCCTTAGGATCAGATGGTGCCTTGTATCTGTTGCACATATTGCAACGAGCATTACATCTGTAGGTAACGATTACTGTTCCGTTTAATTTCTTAGGCATTTCTTTTCTCCATATTAATTACAATTGCCCGCAGCTATAGCATACAGGCAGATCGTGCATGCGAACATGCACATCCAGAGTAATTATATAGCATACGGGCAAAGTTCTCAAATGTCTTATGTATATTGATAAATGGGGATGTTGGATTGGAGATGCAGGATCAATTCTATTATTGATGCATTGAGAACTGGAGATGGGAGGTTGGAGAAGCAGGATCAATTCTAATTTGCGGCTGTGGAGGGGGTATTGTTACAGCTGCATGGAAGTTTTTGTGGCGTGAAGGGTGTCGTTCGGCATATCGTCTATCATATTGCATTTTATAGTGCATTTTTACGTCTGTTTTTCGCAGAATCGTTTTGCAGCGGTAGCCTGATTTTTTTCTTACGGCTGTATATTAAAAAAGCGAGTTCTAGCGGTAAGAATTCACTTTTGAAATTTGATTCAAGTCAAAAATTCTTCTGAGTTTGAGCCTTTTTTACCCTCATTTAAAAGATTTCTCGATTCCAGCCGTAGGCAAGCTTCAATTTTAGCTTCAATTTTGTCCCTACCTTACTATCAAAAAAGAAAAAACAGCAATCTAGCAGTAAGGAAAAAATTGGGCTACGTTCATTTTCCAATTTCTCAGATACTAGCAGTAAATTATTCTCATAAATATGTTAAATACCTATCGTCAAACCAATACTGTAATTCTATTACCCCTGTTATCTAAATCAGTATGATTTCTACACTCCATACCACTGCCACTATTATCATTATCATTGCTAATATGGTTACAATCATTGCTTAGATCTCTATATTCTCGATCATCACCGGGATTCCCTTTAGGACGCACTTTCTAACAAGAGGATCAGCATCGCCATAATAACCGCTCCACTTATCCATATAATCCAGCGAGAAACCTGCTTCATCGTAGATGCAATTGAGAATCAAAGTGTTTCCCTCAGCATCACTTATATTTGCATTTCCATTATCTTCCGGGTTCTCAGCACTGGTCATTTCTGGCACAGAAATATTTCCCACCACCCCCTGGAACTGATACCACAAATCCTCATCAATTCGCTCAAGGTCAGTTATTATCTGCTCCTGTGGCACTATGATGGCACAGACTCTGTCCCCTGATTCTGCAAAAGTCGCTAAGGATCTGCGGATCTTATCGATAGATTTCTCCTTATCTCGCAATAAAAAAGCTATAGAAATATGGTAAATTATCACCTTTCTACCTGCATACTGCCCAAGGAATTTGATCCATTCATCTGCCGGTTCTTCTATATCATTCTCTTCACTGAATTCACCACGTCTGGTATTTCCTAAATAATCCCCCGTCTCAGTGCACTTTTCCTGTGTATCTTCTCCGACCACATCCCCCATATTCAGCACTTTCTGCTCCCAATATCCGCGTGTTTCTTCACCGCACATCTCGATGAGCCGATTAACATAGAAGTCTCGCATAGCACTAGATTCCACGATAATTCTGTCGGCGTTGATGACAGCTTCCTGCTCCACCAAAACAGATAGCGAAGTCCAGGCCTTATCTACCCTCTCCTCTGGGGCATCAGCCTGAAGATATGGCACGTAAATAAGCTCATCCGTCATATTCTGCATATTGGCTGAATAGAAAAACTCATGAACAGTCATAAAGGTGCTGTATCCATCATAAGGAACCTGCGTCACAATGATATCAGGATGAATTCTCTCAAAATCAAATTTCTCGCAGTCCTCTACCTTTACATAATCTGGGAAAAGAACTCTCTCATCGTGCTTCTCTCCCAGCTCGCCGTTGTAGTTGCAGTCATACCAAAAGATAGGAAGCACATGTACTTCCATCTCAGGATCATCCACATACTTCTTCCACAGTGGCTCCAAGGTGCTCCACCACTTCGCCTTGCATGGAAGGAATACTACTATCTTCTTATCTTCGGCACCACATGGATCAGCTTCCTTACAAGATTCATTCCCAATTCCATTGCCAGACTTATCACCAGATCTCATCTCCTGCAAAGGCTGTTTTTCAAGTGCCGCCTTCGACACTCTCATCACATACCTCTGTACAGAACGAAGAAGCTCATTGGGATCTAGTGTATATCTATAAGGATTATGTCCAATATTCTCCTTTAAAATCTCCTCCTGTACGGAATAAGCAGGATACTCATGGATTCCGCCGCTCTTATAAACGTGCAGGAAATCCCCATATTCATAGCCCAGCATTTCCTCGTATCTTGCAGCAACTGTTATAGATGTGTGCTCAAACGGAAGCTCCACTGTATCCTTATACCATTCCACAGGAAAGACATGGCTTCCCCTTGAAGTATAAAATGGCATAAGTGCCACCTTGGAAGCTCCAGCGCAAGGACACTCACGATATATCTTCTCAACTTTTTGAAGAAGCTCATATGCATTTCCTGGGCGCTTTCCACTTTCTACCTCGTTGAATTTCTCAACAGCCTTTTTGGCCCGGGCCAACCTGTTTTTTTCTTTTTCCTCATCTTCATACAGACCATCCATTGGGAAAATATCAACGCCAACGGTATATGGACAGCCAAAATACTCCCTTAGATGCTCCTGTCCGTAATCAATAACTCCAGTATTTACAACACGTCCGATTGCTTCTCTGTACTCTGAGTTTCGCTCAATAGTCAGAAGCTTATATTCAGGAGGAAGCTCTTTTTCCGCCACTTCAAAAAATCTGTCCCAGTCCTCACGGAACATAACAATATCAAGGTCATCGTCCCAGGGAATGTATCCGCCATGGCGAACTGCTCCAAGCAAAGTACCGTACTCACCGTACCATTTGATGCCGTGCCTTTCGCAAATTTGCGCAATAAAAGAAAGGACTTTCAACTGCGATGCCCAATATCGCTTCATCATGCTCGTAATGTAAAAGCCCTCCCTGACCTCGTCCTCAAAAAAGGACTCAGGAAATATCAAATTTGTCAGCTCATGTAAGAATTGCACTTAACCTTCTTTTCTTTCTTGAGATAATCAAAATTCATCTCTCTCGTTGAAGTGATAATTTCCTTGTAGGAAGCCTTCTTGCCAAACAGAAGTGTTGTACCAAGCACAAAGCCGTCAACGCCGTGTGGAGCATATTCTAAAATTCTGTCAGCTCCGCAGGCTCCATCCCAGAATAGATCGAACTTCATCTTGGATCGAAGCTTAATCAGCTGCTCAATTTTCTCACCCACATAGGGTAAAAAGACCTGGCTGGCATTGCCCGGATTTACGGCCATTACCAGAACTCTGTCAACGATTCTCAGCATCTCTTTGACTGTCTCAACGCTGGTTCCCGGATTGATTGCGATTCCTGGGTGCATCTTGGCATCAACAATCTTCTGAAGTGTGGTTGATGGGTGATACTCAGCCTCAGGATGAATGTACACTGTATCACCA
>JAEEGI010009174.1_pt1 | contig 21725 bp, 16 predicted proteins | sample 8958751 | NCBI WGS metagenome assembly JAEEGI01 (sample SAMN16246545, study PRJNA631951) | gut metagenome | biome: gut microbiome; feature: rumen; material: KS-attached | host: Bos | place: Iran: Karaj | collected 2018-10 | reverse complement strand
CCAGAGCAGCTCCGCCTGCGTGCCGCCCTCGGTCAGACGCACGATGCCGAGATTGTTTGCGGGGTCATACTGGGCGTTCTTGAAATACTTGCCCGTGCCGGTGACCAGGAAGTACTTCCCCTCCAGCTCCGGGGCAGCGAAGCCCGTGGGGATGGTGCGGAGGACGGCGCTCAGATCCAGGTATTCCGCCAGCTCCGCCCCGTCCAGCAGGACGGACACGTTGCCGCCGTTGCGCTCGTCCCAGCCGTGGGCGTACATGTTGGTGAGGGTCCGGACCAATTCGACGATTTCCGGGGAAGTGAGAATGTCTTTCATTGTAATACGCTTCCTTTATCTCGTAATAACGTCCACAGGGACGTTGAAGATCTTCGCCACCTTCAAAATGGTGTCGATCCAGCGGCCCGACGCAGCAGCCATGTGGTGCGTGGGGCCGGCCTCGCTCCACCTGTCGCAGAATTCCCTTGCGCCGCAGGTAAAACGGGTGCGCATATTGGTGTCTCCGAAGGTAAAGATAGGGCCATCCTCGTTCACGCCCTCAGCCGCGACGAACTTGAAGCGGCCGTCCCGGTCCTGGGTAATGCCCAGGTAGGTGACGGGGCCGGGAGCCGGGTAGAACTGGGTGAGATACCCGCCGCCGGTCTTGCCGTGGAAGACGGGGACGATCTTCATGGTGGGCTTCTTGGCCTTGGAGATGTCCGCGTCGCCGGAGCCGGAGTGACCGATGATGCAGATATCCGCCGGGAAGTCGATGGAGTACATCTCGGAGAGCTGCCCCATGCCGGAGACGGTCTTGAGGATCGACATAGCCATTGCAACCTTGATGTCGCCCTCGACCGCGCAGGCGGTGCCCTGCTTGATCAGCATGGAGAAGGCCGGGATCAGCATGGAGTCCAGCTTGCCCGCCACGCCCTGGGCAAAGCCGTCGTAGTGGGAGGCCACGAAGCCCAGCTTCTCGTCACGAACCCACTGCTCAAAGGCGACGACGTATTTTGCCATGTCCCAGACGGTCTCCACCGTCCCGCCGCCTTCGATGTCAAAGGTGTTCAGAATTTCCTCGGCCTTGGCGCGGATGACGGCCTCGTCCGTGATATGATCGGCAATGGCCCACATCTTCTCCCAATCAAACTGCTTGGTATAGAGCCACATTCTATTATACAGGTTTGTCTCGTCAATGTAAAGATCCATCATGCCGGGATATGGTCTGCCGATTTGGGCAAGATTCGTGTCCCGGAAGCGTCTGCGCACCTGGGCCGCCCGGCACCAATCCTCCAGCTCGGCGTCCACGCGGGGATCGCCGCCCTCCACCACACCGGTCAGGACGGCATGACGCTTGCCTGCGCGCTCCAGATCCGCCACCATTTCACCCACCGCGCCGCAGGCGTAGAGCTCGCCCAGCCAGGTGGCGGTGTCGGTGTTGGCATAGTCCGGCGCTTTCTTTTTCTGCAAATTGACCAGCACCACCGGCACGTCCAGATCCCGGACGGCGGGGAGCATGTTGTAGGAGGTGGCGTAGGTCAAAAGCTGCAAAATGACCAGATCAACGTCGGCGGCGCGGAACTTGTCGCCGGCCTCCATGGCTTTCTCCTTGGTGGTGACGATGCCGCCGTCGATCAGCTCTACGCTTGCGGGGATGCGGGTCTTGAAGTCCGCGTACTGGGCCTCAAACTCCGGCACCAGAGACGGAAACTGGGGCAGATAGGCCCCGAGTGCGATGGCAAAAACGCCGACTCTTGCTTTGGTTTCGACTAACATGATGAATCCTCCTACATTGGCGCACACTGTGCGCCGCTACAATTCATTTGGATTTTCAGATTCCCGATCGCCGTGGCCTCGATGGGTAAGGCGATGACCTGTTTGCCGCAGGCTTCTTCGGTCATACGGTTGAGGAGGGCGTTCTTCGCGCCGCCTCCCACGATATAGATGCTGTCATAGGATCTGCCGGTATTGCGCTCCAGCTCTGAAATGGCGTTTTTGTAGCACATGGCAAGGGAGCGGTAGGCGCAGCGGAAATAATCGCCCACGGTCCGGGGCTTCCTGGAGAGCGCCGCGTCGAAGGCATCCTTCATACGCTCCGGGGCGAGGAATGCGGAGGCGTTGGCGTCTACGGTCTCGTCAAAACTGCTTTCCTCCGCCGCGCTGACAATTTCGTTCCAGGGCTTATCCGGGCAGAGCTCGGCACGCAGACGGTTGACCAGCCACATGCCCATGATGTTTTTCTGATAGCGATTGTAGCCGACGCCGCCCTCGTTGGACCAGTTTGCGTCTTCGCTGGCCTGGTCTGTGATGGGCTTCGGCGTTTTGACGCCCAAAAGCGACCAAGTGCCGGAGGAGATATAGGGAGCGTCCTGCTCCATCGGAATGCCCTCCACGGCGGAACCGGTGTCATGCGTGGCGCAGAGGATCACCTTGACGCCTTGATACTCGCCAATGACCGCACCGGGCTTTTGCAGCGTATGAAACAGATGCACAGGCAAGCCCAGAGCATCCGGGATCACGGGATCATATTCGCCCGTTTCGGCGCTGACCATGCCGCCGGTGGTGGCATTGGTGTACTCATGGGATTTCACACCGCAGAGCTTGTACATGAGATATTCCGGGATCATGAGGAAATCTGTCACGTCCTCCAGGCGCCCGGCCTCTTTATCTGCATAGAGCTGATAGATGGTGTTGAAGGGCTGGAACTGGATGCCCGTATGCCGATACAGGCAACTGAAATTGATTTTGTCATGTACCTGAGAGATGACCGCCTCGGTGCGGCTGTCCCGATAGGCATAGCAGGGGTAAACCGACTGATCTCCCCGGAGCAGCACGTAGTCAACGCCCCAGGTGTCGATGGAGAGACTTTCAATTTCCCCAAAGCGTTCCTTCGCTTTTTCAACGCCTCGTTTCACATGCTCCAACAGGGCGTCGATATCCCAGATCAGATGTCCGTCCAGTTCCGCCACGCCGTTGGGGAAGCGGTAGACCTCCTCGGTTTGGATCGCTCCGTTCTCCTTCCAGCCCACAATGTGGCGGCCGGAGGAAGCGCCGATGTCAATGGCAAGATAGTATTTCATTTCTTTTCCGTTCCCATCCGATCCCTTCGCAGGAAATACGCCGGGCCGCAGCTCCAGGCGTGGCAATAGCTGTTGACGATGGTGCCGCCGTAGGGTGATTCCGCCGGATTTTCCGGGTTGTAAAGCTCCCAGAAGGTATCGGCTCCCGCCTCCACCATGCCGCCCCAATAGCTGCGGAGCACGGAGAGGGCCTTTTCCGTTTCACCGATCTGCAGCAGCGCTTCCACGTAATGATGATAAAGATACGGGGTGATCATGCCGACGGCATCCGTCTGCTCCATGCGGGCAAACAGTGCGCTTGCCTCATCCGCCGTACATAAGCCGCCCAATACCATCCAGACCTGGGAGGCCCAGGAGATCTGCCGGTTTTCGCCGCTGACAAAGACCTGCCGCTGATGATCCCACAGTCCGGAGCGCACCGCGTCGGCGGCTTCGGCCCAGGCAGCCTGCAGCTCGTTGCGCACCGGGTCATGCAGAATGCCCGCGATCTCCTGTCCGGCCTTGAGACAGTAGAGATAGACGCCCATCATGGAAGCCTGTTTGTTCAGATCCAGCGACCAGTCGATAAAGCACCAGCCGATCTCGCTGCTGTCCGGGATCAAGCCGTTTTCCAGACGCGCCTTGACCAGCTCCAACTGGCGATATGCCGTCGGCCAGAGCTCCCGCAGGGTCTCCGCGTCGCCGCTGGCCTTGTAATAATCCAGAAGCGCCGCGGTGAACAGGAGCGAATAGTCCGGAAGATAGGTGTCGTCCGCCTCGGGTTCCGGCTCGAGGAAGATGGCTGAGGAGAGCAGACCGTCGTCCCGCGGCAGCGCCGCAAACAGATACAGGCAGCCCTTGACCATGTCGAGGTTCCGATAGGTTTCATAATTTGCCAGAGCTTGCAGGCGCAGATCGCCGAGCCACAGGCGGCGGTCCCGCTTCGGCCCGTCCTCAAAGACGCGCTGCATGCAGTTGTGCAGCGTCCGGCAGGCCACTGCGTCCATGCGCGCCAGAAGCGGATCGTCCGTTTTCAGCGGCTGCAGAACAGCGTCATCCGCCGAGGAGACCGCGCTGCAGATTGCGTCCTCCACAACCAGCGCATACTTTGAGCTGACGTCCAGCACCTCGAGCTGCACATACCGGAAGGCATAGCGCCGCGGTAGACGCAGGGTGCAGGGCAGCACGTCCACATGAAGCTGCTCTGTCTGGATCCAGCCAGTGCTGATCCAGCCGTGGTACTCCTCGGCCTGCTCGAACAGCTCGACGGGCTGTTCGGCAAACTGAATGCGCAGCCAAAGCGGCGCGTCCGGGTGGCTGCCCACAGCGCCAAGGCGCAAGGACAAATATCCGACCTGATGATCGCCGAAATCCAGCACCAGCTTGTCGCCCTTCTTCATCGGCGATTTTTCAGTTTCTTCCGCATGAATGCCCTCGTCCGTCTTTTGTAGGCGCAGACAGCGGAGATAGGGGATCTCGGTTTCCCTCGGCGTTGACAGACAGGCCAGCGCGGTATCCAAAAATGCTTCGTTTCGCATGGGAGTTCTCCTGTTTGATCTGCAGAGGCGAGCAAGGATCGTCTCCGGCAGTTATTTGATTACGTCCAGCAGCTCTGCGACGGAGCTGAGATTGTAGGTTCCTGCTTTGGCCTGTGCGGCGTCGCCCACGCAGGCCACGTCCATGCCGCCGCGCTTGCCGGCCTCCGCGCCTGCCGTGGCGTCCTCTACGACCAGGCAGCATTCCGGCGCAAGCTCCAGCATCTGAGCAGCCTTCAGAAAGACCTCGGGGTCGGGCTTGCTGCGGGTAATATTGTTGCCGTCAGATACGGCGTCGAAGAAGCTCTCCAGCCCAAGCTGCTGCAGAATAAACGGCGTGTTTTTCGAGGAGGAGCCGATGGCCAGCTTCAGCCCGCGGCGGCGCAGCTCCAGCAGCGTCGTTTTGACGTCCTCCGGCAGATCCGCCGGGGACATCTGCGCAAGCAAGGCCTTATAGGTTTCGTTTTTCTGCTCCGCCAGCGCCTGCTTTTCCACCTCGGCCAGCGGCTCGGGATAGCGCTCCAGCACGATCTCCAGGCTTGCCATCCGGCTCACGCCGCGCAGGCGGTTGTTTACCGTGCGGTCAAAGGGCACGCCAAGCTCATCCGCCAGCTTTTTCCATGCCTGGTAGTGGTATTCATCCGTGAAGCAGATGACACCGTCCAAATCAAAAATAATTGCCTGATATTTCATGTTTCCGTTTCCTTTACCATGCCAGATATTCCTTGCCGCAGAAGGGGTCCACCGGACTCTTGCCTGTAAAGGCACTCCTTCCCATCAGCTTTTCCACCACTGCCCGAAGAACGGTATCGCTGTTGGAGTAAGCGTTGACGTAGGTTTTGATCATGGGTACGTCGATGAGATGATACGGATTGGCGACGCTGATAAACAGCACCGGCCGCTCCTCCACGAACCAGGGTACGTTATTGCCGTTGCCCCAGAAGGTAAACCAGGAAAGACGGTTTGTGACCCGATTGGAGGCGTTTTCCACGTTGCCGAGATAGATCACAAGGTCGTAGCTGCTTCGGAACTTCTCCACCCGGAAATCCGCCGTTGCAAAATCCTCGGGAACGTAGCGTTCCACCGAGAAGCCTTCCGCCTGCAGAAGCGCTTCAAAGGTGTTCATGACGCGCTCGTTGGAGGGGAAGTCGCCCAGGATCTCCAGCAGCACCCGGGGCGTCTTTTCGGCGTCCAGCGGCAGAAGCGACTGGGTGTCCTTTACCAGCGTGACGGCCTTGTCCGCGCATTCCTTTGCCCAGGCAAGATGCCGCTCGCATCGCAGGATATCCAGAGCCTGAGGCTGCGGAACGACGTCCTGCGGCTGCTTTTTATGAAGGCCAAGAGAAGCCTTTGCCGCAAGAATCCGCGTCACAGCCTCGTCCAGCCGCCGATCGGAGAGAAGCCCGCTGCGCCAGCCCTCCAGCATATAGCCGAAGTCCTCCTCCAGATCCTTGTTGAACAGGAACATGTCGCAGCCTGCCTCGATGGCGTACGGCACGGCCCGGCGCCGCTCCATGGCGCAGGAGAAGCCCACCATGCAGGTGGAATCCGTGACAATGAGACCGTTGAAGCCCAGGCGCTCCCGCAGAAGCCCCTGCAGCAGCTCCGGCGAAAGGGTTGCCGGCACCAGCTTGTCCGGGTGGCGGGGGTTGAAGCGTTTTTGATAGGCAGGCTGGGCAATGTGCCCCACCATGACGGTCTGGGCGCCGCTGTCGATCAGCCCCTGGTAGATTTTGCCGTAAGAAGCATCCCATTCCTCGCAGCTCAGATCGTTGACCGAGGTGAGAATGTGCTGATCCACCTCGTCGCAGCCGTCGCCGGGGAAATGCTTGACGGCGACCAGCACGTTTTCCTCCTTCGCCGCCCGCAGATATTCTTTTCCGCAGGCCAGGACGAAGTCGGGGTCGCTTCCGTAGGTGCGCACGTTCGTGATGGGATTGCGCCAGTTGCGGTCAACGTCCACCACCGGGGCGAAGGCCCAGTTGCAGCCCACTGCCGCGCCCTCGGCGCAGCTGATCTTGCCAAGCCGATAGGCGTTTTGCGGGTCTCCTGTGGCGGCGGCCTGCATCTGCTTTCCAAAGCAGGTGCCGTCTGCGGCGATGCCGGTGCCGCCCTCCTCCAGGTTCGCGCCGATCAGCAGGGGAATGCGGCTGTGTTCCTGCAGATAGCGGTGGGTTTTCTGCATCTCTGCCGCGTCGCCGCAGCGGTACATGATCCCGCCGATGTGAAAGCGGTGAATGAAATGGTCCAGATAGCCGGGGGCGCCGGAATACCCGATGGGGACGAACAACTGCCCGAGCTTTTCCTCCGGCGTCATGGCCGCCAGCGTCCGGCTGACCCAGGCGACGGCCTCGTCATCCAGGCAGAAGGGTTTGGTTTTCAGGTCGATCATATATACCTCCATTTTTGATGAGAGCCTCTTTCCGGCTTGGCCCGAAAGAGGCTTTGGAGTTTGTTGCCGTCCGACGGACGGATTATGTTCTTTTTTGAAAAAGTCGCTTGAGAAGCCCCTCGTTGCTCAGATAAATCAGGAAGACGACCAGAAGCAGGGCGTTGATGATGGACTGCATGGACGCGCTGACTTCATTGGAGAAGGCCGCAAACGTAGAGTTGAGCAGGGACATGCAGAGGGCTGCGATCAGGTAGCCCAGCTTGTCATTGCTGAAGCGGCCGATATAGCCGCCGATGAACATGGGAAGGAAGGCGGTAAACATGATGCCGATGGAGCCGAAGTTCAGGGAGCCGCCGTTGATGGTGGAGTTGCGTACCGCGCTCAGAAAGCCCACGATCCCCATCAGCGCGCCGCAGATCACATAGCAGACCAGGGCGTTGGGCACCTCGCGGATACCGGTGTTGACTGCGACCTTCTGGCCGTTTTGCAGGGCTTTGTAGTTATAGCCGAATCTGGTGCGGTCGAAGATGAACCAAACCAAGGCCAGCACGGCCAGGATCACCAGCACCGACCAGATCCAAGTCCCGGAAAAGGCGGACATGGAGGCGTTGCGAACCTCGGCGTTCACATACTTGCCTTCGGTCACGGTAAAGGTGACGCCCTCGTAGATCAGCGTCACACCCAAGGAGGTGATGATGGGCGGAATGCGGAGCGTGATGTACAGCAGGCCGGACAGCAGACCCAGCACCGCGCCGATGGCGATGCCCAGCAGCAGCATGACTGCCGCGGAGCCGCTGCCGCCGCTGAGGAGGGAGTAGCTGAGCTTCGCACTCAGAACAGAGGACAGCACAGCCATCGCGCCAAGAGAGAAGTCAAACCTGCCGCTGTTCAGATTGATGGACAAGGCCATGGTCGTGATCATCACGATCGCCGCATAGAGCACAAAGTTGTTTACGTTGATCTGCGTAGCAAACATCGTCTTGCCATTCGCCGCGCACAGGCTGAACAAAACCGCCGCAAAGAAGGCCGGAATGACCAGCGTCCCAAGCAATTTCGTTCCGATGGAGTGTTGTTTTTTCATGTCTGCGCCTCCGTTCACTTGATATGCCCGCCGGGTAACTGCGCCCCGGCGGGCATGCCGGGAGAGAAAGAAAAGGATAGAATCAGGCTGCTCAGCCTCTGTCCTGGGTCACCAGGGAAACGAAGCTGTCATAAGAGACCTTGTCGCCGATGACGGTGTCGAGGACTTCCTTGCTGAAGATGGGCGTGTCGCCCTGGTCGGCGGTGGAGTACTTGGCGAAGGATTCGGCGTCGGTGGCGACCAGATAGTTCTGGCTGATGGAAAGGGCGTTGCCGTCAGCGTCGCGGACAGGGTTGCCGTTCACGGCGTTCAGAACCGCGGCAAAGATGGGGCCGATGCTGGAGGAGTATTTGCCCGCCAGGTAGACCAGCTTGCCGTTGGACATCGCTTCGCCGTTCGCCTTGGTAAAGGAGTCGATATCGCTGAATTCCACACCGGCGCTGTTGAGGGAATCGGTGAAGAAGGTGGTGGCCATGCCAACGCTCAGGAAGGCCTCGGGCTCCTTGCCCAGAATACCGAAGAGCTCGTCAAAGGTGGTGTCGCCAAAGCCCTGGAAGTAGCCCACCAGCTCCACGCCGTTGGTCCCGACCTTGCTCAGGTCAATGCCCTGATCGCCGAAGATCTGTCCCACGATGGCGTCCTTGTCGGAGGCGCCGCCGTAGGTCATGCCCAGACCGGCCAGAACGCCGGCCGCGCGGTAGACGTGCATGGGGTTGGGGATGAAGGCGCCGTACATTGCAACGCTCTTCACGCCCTTGTCGGCAAAGTATTTGCCCATGGCGCAGCCGGCCTCGTACTCGGTGTCCATGCTGGGCCCGATCTGACCGACGAAGTACTCGCTGGTCTTGTAGGTCTCGAACTGGGCGTCGTCGAGCATACCGGAGGCCACGGCGTAGTACAGCTTGTTGGAGATGCAGGTGTCGAGCTGGGTCGCGCGGTCCGCGCTGGAGAAGGACAGGATCGCCTGGCAGCCCTGAGCCGCGAACTTTTCAATGGCGGATTTTTCCGCAGCGGCGTCGGCAAGCTGCTCGGTGTAGACGAAGGTCACGTTGGGGTACTGCTTTGCGATGTAGTTCTCATAGTAGCTGCGGAAGGCAAGGGCTTCTTCGCCGCTGACGTCGGCAACGAGAACGCCGATCTTGACGTCTTTTGCCTTGCTGTCCTTGGAGCAGCCGGCAAACAGGCAGACTGCCAGGGAGAGGATCAGAAGCAGGGAAAGGAGCTTGGTGATTGTACGGTTCATGGGTATTCCTCCATTTCAATATTTAACGCTTTCGCGTCAGATTACGGTTGTTAACGGGGCAGCAGCTTGGTTCGGTAATTCATGCTGGTCACGTAGACCACAGCCAGGAAGAAGACCGCGCTGACGATCTGAGAAATGCCGTAGCCTGCGCCGCTGTCGATGACGATTTTCAGGATGTTGTTGAGCAGGATGTAGGAGAAGCCGCCGACAAGGGCCGCATAGATCCTGGAACGGGAGCCGCCGGAAATCGGCATACCGCCGAAAACGATGGCCACCAGAATGTTCATGCCGATGGAGCCTGCGGTGGTCGGGGTGACGGAGGGCGTATAGACCAGCGTCAGAAACGCGCCCAGACCGACGCCCAAGCCGGCCATCACGAAGGCGATGATCGCGTATACGTTGATCCGGATGCCGGAAAGCTTCGCGCAGACCGGATTGCTGCCCAGAAACTTCAGCCGTCTGCCCACCTTCGTAAAGTCGAAGACGAAGACGCAGATCAGCACGAACACGGCCAGAACAGCCAGCTTGAACGGGACGTTGTCCAGATCGGCGACCACAGCGGGGGGGATCCGGATCCCGCCGGAGGCTCCGCCGTTTGTCGTAATGATCTGGGCGGCGACTGCGGACAGGACGGACATCATGGCAACGGTGGTGACGAAGACCGGAATGTGGAACACCGAAGCCAGCACCGAGCTCAGAAGCGAGCAGCCGATCGCCACGCCGAAAATCGTGAGGAGCATCAGGGGCAGGCTCTGCGTGGAGTTGTACACCATGACGCCCAGGGTCGCGCTGAACAGGGTCGAAGCGCCCAGACTGATATCAAAGGAGCCGAGCGAGTAGATGAAGATCGCGCCGGTTGCAACGACGGCAAGGACGATGCCCTCGTTGAATATGATGCGGAGATACATGTCCAGCCGATAGCCCTTCGAGTTGACGACCAGGCAGAGCGCGCCGAACAGGGCCAAAAGCGCCGCAACGGGAAGCAGGGTTACCAGCAGCTCGCGCTTCTGATTCTTTTTCGCAAGATTTGTCTGTGCCATGGCTGCCTCCTTAAATCATGTACTGAATGATCTCTGCGTCGGAGAGCGTTCTGCTGCGGGAGAATTCCTTCATCACCGCGCCGTCCTTCATGATGATCAGACGGTCGGACATTCCCATCAGCTCCGACAGCTCCTCCGAGATCATAATGATGGCCTTTCCCTCGTTTTTCAGGTTGGTCATCAGCTCGTACATGGCCTTCTTAACGCCGATGTCCACGCCGCGGGTGGGGCAGTCCAGGATCAGGATCTCGCTGCCGCAGCCGATCCACTTGCCGAAGACGACCTTCTGCTTGTTGCCGCCGGAGAGCTGGCTGACCAACTGGTCCCGGTTGGCACATTTGATGGAAAGGCTTTGGATCTGCGCGTCCACGTACGGCTTTTCCTTTGCGTTTGTAATCAGGAAATTGCCCACGGCATAGCGCTCCATGCCGGCAATGGCAATGTTGTCACGAATGCTGGTGTTCATGGCCAGGGACTCCACGTCCCGGTCCTTTGCCACGTAGCCGACGCCGTGCTTCATGGCGACGGTTTCGTTGGTGATCCTCGTGCCGTCCTCGGTGGTCACCGTTCCGGATTCCGGCCGCTCCGCGCCGAAGAGAATCTTGCCCAGGGTGTGCATCCCGCAGTGGGACAGGCCGCCGATTCCGACGATCTCGCCCCGGTGGAAGTCGATGCTCACGTCCTTGAGCGCGCTGCCGGCATTCAGATGCTCCGCCTTGAGGGCAATGGCATCCAGCCGGGAGGGGGTGAAGTCGCTGCGGTAATAATCGCCCTGCAGCTCGCGCCCGATCATGCTGGTGCGGATGGCGTCCGGGTCGAATTCTTCCTTCCGGAAATCCCGGATGCGAGCGCCGTCCCGAAGCACCGTCAGGGTGTCGCAGACCTCCATGATCTCATCCAGGTCGTGAGAGATGAATAATACGGCCTTGCCCTCCTTGCGGAAGCGCTTGATGATGTCGTAGAGAATGTCGCGGCCGTTCTGGGACAGCGCTGTGGTGGTTTCGTCCACCACCAGAATACTGGGCTGCTTCATGACCACCTTGGCGATCTCCACCAGCTTGCGGGTCTGGAAATCCAGCGCGGCGAGCGGGGTGCTTCCCTTGACCTCGGTCACACCGATGGCTGCAAGGACTTCGTCTGCCTTGCGGTTCATGGCTCTGCGGTCGATCACGCCCAGACGCCTGAACTGATCGAGCTCGGCCAGGAAGATGTTCTCCGCGACCGAGACGCCGGAGATCGTACCGCTCTCCTGTACGATCATGCCCACGCCGTTTTGCAGGGCGTCGATCATGCTCTTCGGGTTCCAGGGCTTACCCCGGAAGATCATTTCACCGGAGTCCGCCTTCTGCATACCGGCCGCGATGGAGGAGATCGTGGATTTACCGGAGCCGTTTTCTCCGATCAGCCCGCGCACCTCGCCGGGCCAGACCTCCAGCGACACGTCGCCCAGGGCAACCGTGCTGGAAAAGGTCTTGCGAATGTGTTTCATCTGAAGGATGGGTTCCATGTAGCTCACCTCTCTTGTGGTTTCAGTTTACCGGTTCCGCTCCTTTTTTCCAATTCGGTTTTTTCTCAAAAAACCCCGTTTTTTTAATCTCAAAAAGACAAATAAAGAAGGTCAAAGCAAACAAATAAAAAAACCTTGATTTTTTAATCTGTTCTGTGCTAAATTATGAAAAAAGGAGGGAGAATCATGTCACAGACGAACTATGAGCTTTTGGATTTCAGCTCTCACATGCCGCTGCGCTGCGTGATGCGTCAGCTTGGGTATCGCCCGATGCATCAGCACGACTATTTTGAAATTGACTTCGTGCTCTCCGGCAAGCTCAGCGCCATCATCGACGAGCAGGTCTATGCCTTTGGACCGGAGGATCTTTTCACCGTGGATCCCCACGTGCCTCACGAGCTGCGCAGCCCCGGCTGCGTGCTGATCTCGGTGCAGTTTGAGCAGTCCCTCTTTGAAAACACCCTCCCAAAGCCCCAGCATCCGCACTTTTTCTGCAACAGCGCCGTGCAGGGCGACAGCGCCGCCTTTGCCCAGCTTCGCCGGCTGATCGCCCGTCTGGTCAAAAACAACGCCGATCAGCAGACGGGCTACGAGCTGCGCAACCTGTCTTTGATCTATGAGATCATGGACGTGTTCTACAACAATTTCCGCATTCTGCGTACCAAGGCGCAGGACCAGCAGAATCACCGCTATGCGTTCCGCATTGCCGAGATCGCCCGCATCGTCCGGGCGCACTATACCGAGAGCTTTTCCCTTTCCATGCTGGCGGAAAAGGTACACCTGTCTGCGCCTTATCTCTCCAAATTCTTCGATCAGCAGTTCGGTATGACCTTCCTGGCCTATCTGACGCAGATCCGGCTGGATCACGCGGTCAACCTGCTTGGCGCCACGGAAAAGACCATCGACGACATCGCTCTGGACAGCGGCTTTGCCAATGCCCACGCTTTCGTACAGGCCTTTAAGAAGGAGTATGACGTCCTGCCGAGCGTCTACCGCAGAAGGCTCCGAGCCGAAAAAGAAAAGCCCACCCCAAAGATCGAGGTGGAACAGCATGACTATATGGCGGGACTGAAAAAGTATCTGCAGGAGGACGGAGCCTCTGCTCCCGTACAAAAGCTGGCAATTTCCAGCAACGTACGCCTGAACGCCGAGCGCACGGCTGCCGCCCTTTCCCACACGTGGCGAAACGTGCTCTCGGCGGGAAACGCGGCCGATCTGCTGCTGGCGGACGTACAGGAAATGGTGCGCAGGATGCAGACCGAGATCGGCTTCCGCTACATCAAGCTGCACAACGTTTTTTCCGACGTGCTTCACGTCTATTCCCTGCGCAGCGACGGAACCCCGACCTTTCATTTCTTCTATCTGGACCGGGTGCTGGACTTCGTGACCTCCCTCGGCCTGCGGCCGATGATCGAGCTGAGCTTCATGCCGGCTGCATTGGCCAAAAATCCGAACCGTCAGTTGTTTCATTATCTGGTCAGCGAGCCGAATCAGCTCAGCCGCTGGACCCAGCTTGTCAGCGCGCTTATGCAGCATTTGAAAGAGCGCTGCGGCGTTGAAGCGCTTCGTTCCTGGCGCTTCAGCGTCTGGCGGGAGCCGGATACGCCGGAGGCCTTGTTCGGCTTCTCCTCGGACGAAAAGTATTTCCGCTTCTATCAGGCAACCAGAGCGGAGGTCAAGGCCTGTGACGCTCAGATTCCCTTCGGCGCTCCGGCGACCTTCTATCTGGCCGACGTCCGGACGCCCATGTGGTATCTGCATTTTCTGGATTGGTGCAGGAAGAATGACTGCCTGCCGGAGTATCTGAACTTCGTGTTCTATGACGTGGCGCGCAGCCGGGAGGAGCGCGGCGGGCAAACGCAGTTCGGCTTTGTGGAGGCCATGGTCCTGCGGGGCGACGGAGAAGGCATGAAGCTGTTCTTGGATCAGGCGCTTGCGGAGCGAAAGGAGCTCGGCCTGCAGGAGCTTCCGATCTATCTGACCGAATGGAATCACACGCCCAGCCAGCAGGACCTGTTGAACGACACCTGCTTCCGCTCCTGCTATCTGACGAAAAACATCCTGCAGAATTATGATCGCATTGACTCCTTTGGCGTTTGGTCTGTCACCGACCTGATGGCGGAGACGAACCTTCCCCGGGAGCTGTTCTTCGGCGGCCTGGGCTTGTTTACGCAAAACGGAATTCCCAAGGCGGGCTACTACGCGCTGACGCTGCTTTCCCGGCTGGGGGATCAGTTGATCGGAAAGGGGGAGGGCTGGTTTGCCACACGGCAGGGCGGGGAATACCGGATCATCCTCTACAACTACCGGCATTTTTCACACCTGTATTCCATCGGCGAACGCTTCGACATGACCTTCACCGAGCGCTATACGCCCTTCACGCCGGAGCAGTCTCTGGACGTCCATCTGCGGCTTGACAACGTCCCAAACGGGACCTACTGCGTGACGGAAACAACGGTCAATCGCAAATCCGGGAGCGCCTTTGACCAATGGCTGGAGATGGGAGCCCTGGAGCCGGACGGAAAGCAGGAGCTGGATATCCTGGCCGCACTCTCGCATCCGCATTGCAGCAAGTATCTGCTCACCGCCGAAAACCATACGCTGTCCCTGGATGCCATGCTTGAGCTTCTGGAAGTCCGGCTGTTTATCATCCGACCGGATGCAAGATGATCGCCCCCGCGCCCGGAGATCATCCTGCCTGCGGGCAGGCAAATGCTTCGCACAATCGAGCGCAGAACCAAACAGGAATACAAGGAGGGTCGCCCCGCAGGGCGGCCCTTCTTGTATGACAGGCGCAAGCTATGCTTCCGGCGGCGTCTGCCGCTTGGGGATGATTTTATGGTTTTCCTGGTCGATCTCGAACCACTCGTCGGTTTCCGCCGCCAGACGCTCGTTGTGGGTGACCATGATGACGCACTTTCCGTCCTCGTGGGCCAGGCGCTTGAAGATCGCAATGACCTGGTCCGAGGCGTGGGCGTCCAGATTGCCGGTCGGCTCGTCGGCAATGATGAAATCGCTGCCCGTCGCCAGCGCGCGGGCGATCGCCACCCGCTGCTGCTCGCCGCCGGAGAGCACGGAGGATTTCAGCTTCGTCTTCTTGCCCGTGATCCCCACGTCCTTGAGCTGGCGGGTCACGCCGTCCCTGGTGCGGTCCGTTTCGTTGTCCGTAATGTCCAGCGCGATTTCCAGATTCTCCCGCGCGTTCAGATAGGGAATCAGATTGAAGTTCTGGTAGATCATGGAAACGCAGTTGCGCCGGTAGCTCGATAGGCCGATCTCCTGAATGTTCCTGCCGTCCAGCAGAACCGAGCCGCCGTAGTTGGTATCCAGCCCGGCGATCACGTAGAGGAAGGTGGTCTTGCCGGAGCCGGAGTCGCCGGTCAGGGCGTAGAACTTCCCGGTTTCAAAGCCGACGCTTGCGTCCTCATAAATCACGCGGCGGCCTTCGCCGTCGGGATAGCTGTAGGAAAGATCTCTGACTTCCAGTTTCTTGCTCATTTTCTTGTTCCTCCGATCAATGATTCAGCAGGGTCCGCACGTGGAAGCGCCTGGTGCAGATATGGACCGCTGCGGCGCAGAACAGGACCGTCACGAGGGTGAACAGGGCGAAGAAGATGATATCCTGCCTGCTGTAGGACAGCCGCTCGCAGACGCGGTCGGCGTCGAGTGTAACCATCTCGATGTTCTCGCTGAGGGTGGCGAAGGGGTTTTCTGCGGGCGCGGTCTGCCGCAAAAGCCCGGGGATCGCCGCCCGCACCGCCCGGAGCGCCGCCGGGATGGCCGCGGCCCAGCCGAGGATGAGCAGGAGCAGGGTCTCCAGCGAAAACTGCAGGGTCAGCCGCCCGCCGGATTCGCCGATGGACTGCAGGATCGCCAGCTCCCGGCGGCGGTAGAAGGCGTCGAGCACGGCGAGGGTCACCGCAAAGGCCGCGGCCAGCAGACCGAAGATTGCGGAGACCGACCGGAAGCTCTCTGCCACGCCGTAGAACTCCGAGAGCATATTCACCGTATCGTCCACGTTGGCAAAGTATTGCAGGCTCCCGGCCCCGTACTCCGGCGTGTTCTCCAGCCGACGGATGAAGGCTTCCAGGGAATCCAGACGGTCAAACTGGAAGACCATCGGCTGCGTGGCGGCAAAGTATTTGTCGGGCGCGTCAGGAACGTCCGCTTCCGTGTTCGCTTCAAGAAAATCTCCGCACCAGTCGTAAATGGAGAGAAACCGCGCCTCGGGAACGTAGATTTCGCTTCCCGGGGAGCCTCTCTGCTCTTGATCTGCGGATTCGTAGAACCCGATCACCGTCAATTCCCGCGTTTCACAATTCAGCGTCAAGTAGTTCTCGTCAAGCTTATAACAGGAGACAGACAGCACGTCGCCGACTTTCAACGGAATGACGGCGTCGTCCGCATAGCGGCTGAGACCTGCGGGAACGATACAGACCGCAGCGCCATCGGCAAGCTCCGCCTCGGTTGGCAGGCGTCCTTCTGTCAGACGCTGATCCTGCAGGTGCAGCCGCAGGAATTCCGGCTCATTCATGCTGACGATTACGGTATTGCTAAAGAACAGCATGTCGTGTTCGAATTTCACAATCCTCTTTGCGAATTCCGGCGTACCGGCCGACTCGTCAAAAATGTTATGCGATCGATTGCGGAAGATTGCCGCGTCGCTTGATTGGAACACATAACTCCGCTGTCCGGGCGAAGCATAGGGCGATTCAGACGGATCGGGCCGGGACAGAGAGAGGAAAGAAAACCCCGGGTTATAAGAAAGGGGACTGTCACAATAGATGACGCCCGGTTCAGCGGCAAGAGCGTGAAACAAGTCCCGGTGCTTCAGCATCGCAGCCCTTGCCTCCGAACGGCTCCCGCTGTATCGGATTTCAGTCTGCGCCTGAGTGGACACGCTGACGTAGAGGTCGGAGGCGCCGATCAGCTCCTCATTAACGAGGGCGGTCACAGTGCGCATCAAAATCGAGACGGCAAGGAAAAAGAGCAGCACGAGAAACAGACCAAGCCGTTCCAGGGTCCAGCCGCAGTTTCGCCGGAAATTCAAACCGATTCGTTTCAGCATCACAGACCCTCCCCTCGCACGAAGTCACGGGGCTGCCGCCGCAGGAGAAAGGCAAGCGCCAGCAGCACGATCCCGGCTGTGACCGCCGCCGTCACCGCAACCGTGACCGCTCCGCCGCCCAGAATCGCCGCCGGACCCACGTCATAGGCTCGAATCGCCGCGTCGATGGAGCGGGCAACCGCCTGGCCGTTGTTGGAAAAGCGAAGCAGCTCCTCCTGCAGAGCCACGGTATCCCGGGCAATCTTGATGCTCAGCAGCAGATTCAGGAAATACCCCAGCATCGTCCCCAGAATGGCCGCAGGCAGGACCAGCAGCACGTAATATCCGCAGTAGTGACCGACGATCTGCCGTTTTTTCATTCCAATGGAGTAAAAGACGAAGATTTCCCTTTTTTTCCGTGAGATCAAATACCAGGACAGTCCGCCGATCAGCAGCAGAAGCATCGCATCCACGGCCAGAAAGATCGCCCGGTAGAGGGAAGCGGTCTCCCGGATCGAATCCGCCAGCTTCAAATATCGCGGCTCGTAAATCTTCAGGTTGACCGATGGAACCTTGTTTTGAAAGCACCAGGTTTCCAGCTCCTTTGCCGCGGAAAGCATGCTTGCCTTCAATTCTGCGTAGGCTCTGGGCGTACTCGTCTGAATGACCATGGACGCAACGCCGATATTTGCAATGTTTTCCGGATCATCCGCGTTTCGTTCATAGGAGCGCTCGGTCAGATTCAGCATCAGCGCGTCGGAAACAAAGACGGAACCAAGGTCAATGAAGGACGGGTCTTTTCCGTAGCTGTAGTCGAATTTGGAAAAATACTGATAAATCCCTTCCACAACGCAGGTATGCAGACAGCACGGCTCCGAGACGTTGTAGTCATAGATCTCGATTTGATCCCCGAGGCGGACCGGACGGTACGTCCCGTTCTCGTCCCGTACCACAGTCGTATGGGGTACGTATGCCGAGGCGTCGGTCAGCGGCGCGTCTGTGGATTTCAGGAGCGCAATGTTGTTGTGGGCAAAGAAGTCCTTCGTGCGGATTCCCGACAGGCCGGCAAGCTGAAGCCCGGTCTCCTCCCATTCGTCTCCGCGAATCTCGGTATCGTCGTCGTCCGACATTTCCGTGGCAGAAGCCCAATCGAAGACTGTCTTACGTGGAACTCCCCTGGGAAAGACGCGATCCAGGTAGAACTGCATGCCGATCTGATAATTGTAATAGGTGACGCCGGGAACGGCGGCAAGGGCTTCCAGGGTGGAAATTGTCTGCTTCAAAAAGGGAATCTCCTTCTCCGACTCCGCTTTGCCACCATGATAGTTCTTTCCGAAATAATTGGAGTTTTGGAACCCCGCCTCCAGCGGAATTGTCTCCGAAAGGCGCTCGCTGATCGTGTCTGAGCCGGAAAAATAGAAGATCAGGGACAAAATGGCGGAATGAAGCAGAAACAGCAAAAAGATCACTGCCGCCGCGGCTCTGTAATAGCGGTATGATCGCAGATACCGGTGAATGGTATGCATACGGTCGCCTCCCTCAATCATTCATATTCGATTCTCTTACTATCATATCTTCACGAATCGGATTGTCAAGCAGATTGGGACGAACCGCCGGGTTTCTGGGACGAAGCGGCAGCGCGGGGGAAAACTTGCTCTTTCCATTCCAAGTTCAATATGCTATAATTGTACCGAAATCAGCGGAAGGGAGGCGTCGTGACTTGGAGGGGATCTATACGCTCTGGGGAATCGTCGGCGCAGTCGCTGAGGCGGGTCTGCTGACCCTGCTGCTCCGGTCGGCCTTTCCTGCGGGGCGCCGATCGGCTCTTGGCCTCTGCCTGCCGCTGCTGGCTGCCGCGCTCTGGCTCTGTGGGACCGCTCGCGTGCCTGCGTGGGCAGCGCTCCCGACCCGTCTGCTGCTCTACCCGGCCTTTGCCCTGGTCTGCTTCGGCGGGCGTCCCGCCCGGCGGGGCCTCTGGGGACTTGGGGCTGCCCTGCTGATGATCTGCTGTGCTCTGCTCTGCGCGACCGTGCTGGACGCTGTGCCGACCTATGCGCGGGCCGAGGGACTGAACCGCTCTCTGTTCCGCTTCGGCGCAGCGCATTTGCCCCTCCTGCTCTTTGCCGGGCTGACGCTTGCCCTGCGGCGCAGCCGCTCCGCCTTCCGGGGCTTGTCTGCCCGCGAGAACGCCGTGATTCTGGGCCTCGCCCTGCTCTGCGCCGCCGCCCTGGTCCTGCTCCGCCGCCCGGAGACCGCAAAGCTCGCGGAAGCCTCCCGCGCCTGGATCGCCTGCATCCTGTTCCTGTGCCTGCTCGGCGCCGGGGCGCTGATTGCCATGCTGGGCTCAGACCGGGAACGGCTCGCGGCGGCGGAGGCTGAGGCCGCCGCCCTGCGGCGTGAAAAGCAGTACAACGAGGATTTGATCCGCATCTCTGATTCCGTGCGCCAGATCAAGCACGACTACGCCAACCACATGAACGTGATCGCCGCCCTGACCCGGGAGGGCGATCTGGAAAAGCTGCGGCAGTATATGTCCGACTACCACGCCGAATACGGCGCGGTGGACCACTACGCTGTGACGGGCGAGCCCTTTCTGGACGCCCTTCTTGCCTCGAAGCTCATGGCCTGCGAAGCCCGGCAGATCCCGGTTCGCCTGGTCGCCTTCGGCTGGGGGAAAACCGGTCTGTCCGAGGTCGAGCTGGTGTCCCTGTTCGGGAATCTGATCGACAATGCCGCCAATGCCTGCGCGGTTCTCCCGGCGGCGAAGCGCGAGATCAAGATTACTTGCAAGCGAAAGGCGCGGATGCTCAGCCTCTGCGTCAGCAACACCACGGACGGCCTGGTCCCGGAGGAGGCGCTTTCCGGCGGCCTCGGCCTGCCCCGGATCCGATCCATCGTGGCGGCGCACAACGGTATTTTCAATCTGCGCCGGGAGAACGGCCTGTTCACGGTCGATCTGCTTCTCCCTGCGATAGAGGAGGGGAGCGCACATGACGATTGATATTGCGCTGATCGACGATCTGCCCCAGGATCTTGAATCGCTTCGGCGGGCGGTCTCGGAATCCTGCACCGCCCGGGGAGACCGCGCCCGGATCGTCTGCTATTCCGACGGTCCGACCGCGCTTGCCGACGCGGGCAGCGGAAGGCTCCGCGCGGATCTGGTCTTTGTGGACGTCATGATGCCGGAGCAAAGCGGGGTCGAGCTGATCCCGGAGCTGCGGCGGCTGCTTCCGAAGGGCTGCCTCTTCGTCCTGACCAGCAGCAACCACGGCTATATCCGCGCCGGTTACGGCATTGAGGCCTTCGACTTCCTCTGCAAGCCGATCCTCTGCCCGGAGCTCCGCGAGGTACTGGACCGCGCCGCCCGCAAGCTCCGGTTCCAGTCCGGCGGCGTTTTCTGCTTCCACTCTGACCGCACCGAGCACCGGCTGGATTATGATGATATTCTGATGCTGTCGATGGAACGAAACTACGCCATCGTGACCACCCGCACGAAAACGTACAGCCTCCGCACCACCATGAAGGACCTGACCGAGCAGCTCCCGGAGCGCTTCATCCAGTGCGCCCGGGGCAAGCTGATCAATATCACGAACGTCTCCGCCATATCCCGCACCGACGCGTCCTTTGATCGCTCCGACCTGCGCGTGAAGATCTCCAGGCAGTACTTCGACGCGGTATACGAGGCCTTCAACGCCATGAACTGAACGGACTCCGCAGCGTTCGAACCAAACAAAAAAGCAGCCTGACGGCTGCTTTTTGTTTGGCTATGGGGTACGTAAAAGATGGAACTGCGTTTTTGACAGATGAATTCGAACCCGCGGAGGATAAGCTATTTGCCTGACAGCAACAGGTTCGGTGTTTTGGCATAACGCAATAATACGGTCAGTTCATTGCCGCCGCAGTGATCGACCGCCTCCATGATTTTTAAAAAAGCACGCCAGTAATCATAGTAGATCGTAGCGTAATCTTTCGAATCTCCAAACAGTGAGATCGGACGTTGTTGATGTGATCGTTCATATAACTCCACAAGTTTCCTGTTAATCAACACCTCGTCTTCAAATTCGCCTTTCGACAGAAAGTGTTTACGGCTGATATATTCGACGACGCCTTCTTCAAACCATGCGTTGCCGCTCTCATATGCTTCATCTGAAAACATCTCGCTGTGGTGTGCCAGTTCGTGACCGATGATTTGCAGCAAATGACGATCATTCAGCTTCGCTTCATAATAAGATCGGATTTCTTTTACATCTGCGTTATTTTCATAAGAATCCAGCTGACGAAGATATATATTCTTCCAAGTATCAAGCTCCGGAACAAAAATAACACGATAATCGTTCGTATAGGCAGGAATCGGGATATCACTGATTATTTCGGTCGCTATCTTCGCGCTGGTCAAAACAATGCATCGAGGCAAATACTGTACCTTGTACTTGCTTTTAAGGAGATCAATATATTTTGAAAGAACGCTTTCATATTGTTTTACAAACCGTTGAAAGTATTTGTATTCCGTCTCATTTTGAACGGCAAAAATATACTCCATATCGCTGTCCTCGTTTACAAGGAAATACACTGCCATCATTAGCTATATTATACCGAAAAGCGTCCGATTTCGCAACCATTATTCATTTTTCAGTCTTAAGTCTTCAGTATTCATTTAGAAAATCCTGTCGGGGAACTGAAGAATGAATACTGAAAACTGAAAACTTAAGAATACAAAGCGAAAGGGGCTGTCTCACTAACGAGGCAGCCCCAAAAATATAGGAAAATAACGGCAGCCGGCACTTGAAACGTGTCGGCTGTCGGCTTATACTATTGGTGTGAAACAAAAACATAAGCAGGTAGATT
>JAEEGI010009173.1_pt1 | contig 21725 bp, 12 predicted proteins | sample 8958751 | NCBI WGS metagenome assembly JAEEGI01 (sample SAMN16246545, study PRJNA631951) | gut metagenome | biome: gut microbiome; feature: rumen; material: KS-attached | host: Bos | place: Iran: Karaj | collected 2018-10 | reverse complement strand
CATTTAAAAAAAGCTTCATAAATATATTCTTTATAAAAAAATAATTTGTCCCTTAATAATTAACATAAAAAAATATGCGAAAAATAAAAAATTACTATTTGAATTAACCAATTATTTCATAATATTTAAAGATAAAAGTATAATAAAACCCAACAAAAAAAAGAAATAATTATAAAATGATTATTTAACCTTGAGAAAATGAAAATATTAGTTAAAAATTCTTTAATTTATTTTTTTAATATATTATGATAATTGACCAAAATCTTTTTAAATCTTAAAAATAATATTCAAAAAAACTTGTTTACAAAAAAAGACAAAAATTTAAAATAAATATTTTGCCCAAATAAAATTAAAAAATATGAAAAAATAAAAATAAAAAAATTCAAAAAAAATGAAATGTAAAAAATGTGAAAACATTCAAAAAGATCCAATAACAGGTATGTTAGTATGTTTAACATGTGGAAATGTATTTGAAGATTCTCAAATAGTACAAACATTAGAATTTGACACAAATCAAAATGCAGCAGGAACATTTTTAGATTTAGATAAGCCAACATATTATAATCCAGTAAGAAATGATTTATCAAGAATGATAGATCCAACTCAAATTAGATTAAATAAAGTATATAAATATATTATTCAAATTGCTAAAATTTTAACAATTCCTGATTCTGTTGTTGAACGCGCTAAAAAATTTTATAATATTGCAGCTAATAAAAAATTTACTAAAGGAAGAAAAACTAAACAAATTGTTGGTGCTGTTTTATATTTAGCTTGTAGAAGAGATGGAACTAAACATTTATTAATTGATTTTTCTGAAGTTCTTCAAATAAATTTATTTGTTATTGGTTCTGCTTATTTAAAATTAGTAAAGTTATTAGATTTAGAAATTAAAATAATTGATCCTTCACTTTTCATGCATAGATTTTGTGAAAAATTATTTTATGGAAATAAAACTAAAAATTTAGGTTTACAAAATTTTGAGAAAAAAGCAAAAGATATAGAAAAAACAGCTTTAAAAATATTACAATTTTTAAAAAGAGATTGGATAACAACTGGAAGAAGACCAAGTGGTTTATGTGGTGCTTGTTTATTTATTTCATGTAAATTACATGGATATAAATTAATAATAGATGATGTTGCTAATGTTGTTCATGTTTGTAATGAAACTATTAAAAAGAGAATTGAAGAATTTTCTCTAACTAAATTAGCAAGTATGAGTAAAGAAGAATTTGAAAAATTTGAAGATAGTCATTTTTACCCTGGTGCTAATCCACCTGCTTTTAATAAGAATAAAGAAAAAGATAATGATAATTTGGATAATAATAATTTAAATATAATTAATGAGAATAATAATAATGAAAATTTTTTTGATAGTAATAATTATATTGATACTTCAAGTAATAAAATTCCAAGTTTTTTAATTCCTGCTAAACCTTTAAAAAATATTGAAAATAATAATAATATTAAAGAAAATGATAAATTATCTATGATTTCTGAAAAAGATGTTAATAAATATATTTATTCTGATAATGAATATATTATTAGGAAACATATGTGGAATATTATGTTTAGAGATTGGTTAGAAGAACAAAGGGAAAAACAGGAAAAAAATAAATTACAACCTATGCCTTCGAAAAAACCTAGAATTAAAAAAATTAGTGGAAATCCAAATCAAAACCCTTATGAAGCAATTAAAAATAGTACAAAATTCGGAACTAAAATTAATTATCCTTATGTTCAAAAAATTTTCCAAAAAAAATAAAATATGACAAAATAATTTTAATATATAATTAATTATTTTTTTATAATGATTGTATAATTATATAAAGAAAAATAATATTCTTGTTATACAATAAATCAAAAAAATAAAAAATTATAGAAATAAAATAATGGATAAAAACGAAGAAAAGAAAGTAGAAGAAAATAATGAAAATCTTCATAAATTAAAAAAGAAAAAAAGTGTTCATTGGGATGAAAAAACTTTAGAACAAAATGAATTAGAAAATAAATTATATCCATGTACAATTCCAATAACAGAGCCTAAAACTCCATATACTCCATATGAAGAAGGTGATGATGAATATTTTAATAAATTAAATAAAGTAAATGAAACAAAACCAACTGAAGATGTTCTTGATAAAGTAATAAATAAATTAGAAAATAAAGTTATTGAAAATGAAGAAAATAAAAAATCAAAATTTATTCAAATTGAAGTTATTGAAGCTGATGGAACTACTAAAAAAGAATTAGCTAAAGATCATCATAAACATACTGAAAAATTTATTGATAAAAGGGGAAAAGCTTATCGTAATGAATATGCTGAAGCTAAAAAATTCTTAGATGAACATCATGATATTGGTATTGATAGTGATAAAAAAGATTTAATTGAAGAAACTATGGAAAACACTTTAACTAATAAATTTGTTGGAATGGCTGATAAAAAAAGAAGAGAAATGGAAGAAAAAGAAAAAGAAAAAGAAAATTAAAAATAAAATTCAATTATGAATTTTTTATTTTTTTATAAAACTATTTGAATGTTAATTAAATTGAATTTTATTGAAAAATTTATTGAGTATATTATTATTATTTTTATTCTTTTTTACCTTAATAATAATTTAATGTAACATATTATATTTATTTAAATGGAAAGTGAAATGATAAATAAAAAAAATTTAGTAGATTACACAGATTTTATTGTAGATAAGCCTGATTTAGATAATTACAAAGAAATAACAAATTATCCAAGAAAAACCTATTTTACTAAATTAAAATATAAATTTCCAAGTTTAGTAAAAACAGGATTTAATAAATTTCCCAGTTATTTAAATTTAGAAATAAAAACTCCAATATTAGAAGAAAATCCTTATTTGAATGAAAGAAATAAGAATTTATTTTCAATAAGAAGTGTATTTTTAGATAAAGAAAATATTAATAAATGTTTTGAAAGAAAATTACCAAGTTTTTCTCTTCCTGAAAGAAATAAATTATTAATGGAAAAAGAAAAAAAAGAAAAAAAAGAAATTAAATTATTAAAAAAAAAATTTGAAAATTATGAAAGAACAACAAAAGAAAACGGAGGTAGTACCACTGATAAATTTTTTAAAAGTATTAGTAAGAATATTTTACAAAATAAATTTTATGTAAGAAACATGAAAAACACTACAGTAAGTTTAGATAAATCTGATTTGTTTATCACTAGAAATCAAAATAATTATAGAAATGAAATCTCTAAAAATAATATTTCAAATGTATATATTAATGAAAGAAAAAATATAGATAATAGGCCAAATAAATATAGAGGAAGACTCTTAAGAGGTAAGAATTTAATTGGTTTAAAATTTGATAAAAATTATTTAGATATTATTCGTACTGAAAAAATTATTAAAAATATTTTATCTGGTGATTATTAAATTATAAGTAATTTGTATTTTTAATTAAGTGATTTTTTCTTTAAATTAAAAAAATAAAAGTATGAAATTCTTTAAAAATTTATTTCAATTTTTTTTTTTATTTATAAAATATAATTTTTTATAATTATAAAATTAGCATTTAAAATAAAAAATTCACTTTTTTTCTTTTAATTTATAAGAATAAGTTATCTTAAAGTTATTTTTTATTAAAAATAAATAAATTTAAAAGTCCAAATTATAATGAACCCTTTATATTCAAATGATACAAAATTAAAAAAAATGTTAATGAAAACTATTTATGTAAATGTTTTAGGAAAGGTAGAAAATATATTACTTGAATATAACGAAAATGTAAATATTACTAATGAAATATATTATAAATTATTTGGGTGTCTTTGTGAAATAATAAAAATAACAAATAATTCTCCTATAGATAAATCTGATTATTTACATGCATTATATCTACAAAATGATATTTTAGATAAAATGTCATTGATTATAGAAAAAAATATTAGTTAAAAAAAAAATGAAGATTAAGTTTTATTTTTAAAACTTAAATGTAAATTAAGAATATAAATATATTAGAATAAATAATAATAAATTTATTAATTTCAATTTTTTAATATTTATTCATTTGTTTATTAAAATTTTCTTCATTGAAAAGGAATAAATAAAGAAAGAAAAATTTAAAAGTCTTTTTTTGTGGATATAATAGGAAATAAATTTTATTCATTAAGGAAGATACTTTTTTTTATTTATATAATTTTTTCTTCGATAAAAATGGAATTATTGTGAAAAATTTTATAACGGCTTTAAATATTGATTTAAAAATAAATTCATCAATAAAAAAAATAAAATTATAAATTATTTAATATTAATTTTTTTAATTTTAATATTAATTTAAATTAAACAAAGTTTTTATCAAAAATTTTTTATCTTCTTTTTAAGTCAAAAATTAAGATAAATTCCATTGTATTGTATTTATAAAAAAAATTAATTATTTAAATTAATTTTTAATAATTAAATTTCTTAACCTTTAAATAAAATATTATATATGAAAATAATAATATGGAATCATAAACATAATTTCAAAGATGGATTCTTCAACAAAAACATTTTTTCATTTAATGATTATCTTGAATAATTAAAAATAATTATAGTACACTTTCCTTATTATTATATTATAATTATTAATAAAAAGATGTAAATCCTTAAAATAAAAAACTCAAAAAATATTTAAAAAATAAATTAAAAAAAAAATTGAAAAAAAATATAAAAAAAATGGGAATATGTGAGTCACCAAATCAGTCACAAAAGCCCAAATTTCAACAAAAAGTAGTTAGTAATGTTAAAACACAAAATCAATCATCGTCAAATCAAATATCAACATCAACAAACATTCCACTTATTATAAATCGTTTAAGTGAAAAAACAAAATATGATGATATAAATAAGTATTTAACTTTAAGTGAAGTATTTTTAGGAAGAGGAGCAACAGGAATAGTAAGAGAAGCTCATAATGATAAAGGAGAAAAATTTGCAATAAAAACAGTTTGGAAATCTGATGTTGAACAAAATACTTTTTTTAAAAAAGAAATTGAAATATCATTAACTTTAAATCATCCAAGTATTGTTAAATGTAATACAATATATGAAGATGCTAATACAATACATTTTGTTTTACAATTAATTGATGGTGGTGATTTATTTGATCATATAATTCATTCTCCAAAAAGAAAATTAAATGATAATGAAGCAATGGATATATTAGAACAAATATTACAAGCATTGCATTATTTACATGATGAAATGGGTATTGTTCATAGAGATATTAAACCAGAAAATTTTTTAATGTATAATGATAAAGGAAGAAATAAAATTAAATTAATTGATTTTGGTTTTGCAACTTATGCAAAAAATTTAGAATTTATGACAGAACAAATTGGAACTCCAAATTATAGTGCTCCTGAAATATTTGAAGATAAACCTTATACAAATAAAGTTGATATTTGGTCAGCTGGAATAGTATTATATAATATGATTAATGGAATGCAACCTTTTTCTTCTAATGAAAAAACCTTAATGGATCAAGTATTACATAGAGAAATTGATTATAGTGGTTTTAGTAATAATAGTTTAAAAGAACTTTGCCAAAATTTATTGGAAAGAGATTCTAATAAAAGATTGACTGCTTTTCAAGCTTTAAATTCTCTTTCTTTAATTAAAGGAAGTGATGCTAATCAACAAACTATTCCTTCTAGTTTTAATCCTGATATTAATAAAATTATGTTTATTTTAAATAATGATAGAGCTTTAGGAGATGAATTAAGAGAAATTTTTTTGGAATTTTTATCTATTGGAGAATTACAATCTATGTATGATAATTTAATTAATAATAATGAAAAAGATATTGAACAATTAACAGGAAAAAAATATTTAAAAGCTGGAGATTTAATTGATTATGCTAAAAAAAATAAAAGTGATAAAGAACAGTTTATTTCTGAATTAGATAAGTTTATTGAAGGAAAAGGAGAAGAAAAAATTAATAAGAAAATGATTAATTGTCTTACTTTCTTTTTCACTGCTATTGAAAGTAAGAAATTTATTAGGAAACAAAGAGCTCTTAATGACTTTAAGCAATTTGATAAAAAAAATTTAGGTTTTATAGGACCTGAACAGTTAGATTTGATTTTTAAAGATAATAATAAAAGAAAAAATATTAAGATTGATTATAAAAATAAAAAAAGAATTCAATTTGAAGAATTTTATAAAATTTATAATGAATATGATAAGGTTGTTATTCCCGAACAAATTAAGTTTACTTAAAAATTTTTTTATGATATCTTTGAATTATTTCAATTATATATTTTTTTTAAAAGAAAATATAAATTTATTGATTTTAAAATTAATTAATTAAAAAAATTCAATAGAATTGTAATAAATTATGAAGAAATATAATATTTTATTTTTATTTCAATAGCAAAATCATTTTATGGAAAAATAACTAAAAAAGGAAATCTCATAAAAAATAATATATTTTTCAAATTATATAAATAAATAAATTAATATTAAATGATAAATAATTAATAAATTAATGAAAATAATATTTTCGAAATCAAACATTTTTGATGATTAAAAATTTAATAATAAATAATATTTTCTAGAAAAGAATTAAAATGTTAAAAATGTATTATTTTAATGGAAATGTAAGCAAAAAACTTTTTCAGTTAATGAAATTTTTTAATTTTAAAAATATTCAAAAAAGTATATAATTTTTTACTATATTATTTTATAGTTTAATTATTTGAAAAAAATGTATGCAACTAGAAAAAATTATACTTCTTTTGGAACAAGTGGAAATTTTTATTATAATCAATTAAATCAGAATAATAATAAAATTAATAATTTTTTCTCTTCTAATAATAATCTATATAATTTAAATAAAAATAGTTATTATTCTCCTAATAAAATTAATAAAAATTATTCTTATAATCTTCAAAACAATTATAATTTTTCTCCGATTAGACCATATTCTTCTTATAAAAATTTAAATTTTTCAAATAAAAATTATAACAGTGAAAATAATAATAATATTCCAGATAGAAGTACCTCAAAAGATTATAAAATAAGATCAATGAGTAGTTTTTTTGAAAATTATTCAAAAAAAGTTCAAGCAATTAAAAATATAATAAATATAAAAAGAATTGATTATAAAAATGAAAACAACGATTTTTTTATAAAAAATTTTAAAAATAAAAACATATTAGAAGTAGAAGATAAATCTGATTTAACATTTTTAAACACAGAAAATGATTTAAATTACCAAAAAATTAAACGCATTCTATATTCAAAAAATATTTTTGGGGATTCTAACCATAATAAAAGTTTACTTAATAATCAAAAAAAAAGTCCACTTCAAAGTTCTTCAACACCAATCAAAATAATTCACAAAAAAAACATAAGTATCAATGACTTTGATAATTCAATTGAGAATAGTTCAAATGAACTATTAAATTATAATATTGAAAATAATAATAATTCCTATTTAAAAAAATCAATATTTTCTTATAAAAATATTAATATAAATAAAAAAGAAATAACATTAAATAATAATAACTTTTCAAATGGAATAAATGATTTAATTAGAAAAAAAAAAAATTTTTTTGTTTATATGTATGCAGAAGCAGATTATAAAGGAGTTAGTTGGTGTTCTGATTGTATATTTTCAGAATCATTTATTAAAAATGGGAAAGAATTTGTTTTAGAAAATAAATTACCTAAAAAAATATATTGGGTGAATATTCCAATAAGTAAGTATAAAAGATATTCTTATAAATATAATAATATTTTAAAATTAAAATATGTTCCAACTATAATTTATTTTGAAAAAGGAATTGAAGTTAGAAGAATTGTTCAACAAGAAACTTTTAGTCAAGAGAGAATTAATTCTTTTATATTGAGTGCTTATAATTCTTTTAATTAATTTTTATTTTATTAATTATTTTTTAAATATATATTAATTTTTATTTTTAATAAAAATTATTTTTTGATTAATTTAACTAATTATATTATTATATAATAAAATAATAAATATCTTAAACTGGAATAGTATTTAATACATATATTATAAATCAAGGATTAATATATATGATTGCATTAAAATTAAAATTTTTCTTTTTTTTAATATTTACAATTTTTCAAATACCGTATAATTTCAATTTTTTGATATATTTATTCATAAAAATCATTTAACTGTTCTTTATATTTTTCATAAGTTTCTTCATCTATAAATACATCAAAATCTAATAATATTAAGAAATTATATTCTAAAGAATTCAATTCATCTAAATTTATACCACCTACTTTTGCATAATATTTATTCGAATAATAATCATCTTCATTATATTTAATAGCTAACAATAAGGAAGTTAAAATAAATCTAAATAAATTAATTTAAAAATTTACCTATGTATATTTAAATTTGTTAATTGAACATTTGAATTTTCACAAACTTTATCAATAAAGATCAAAGAAATTATAACAGTTGAAGGTTCTGGCTTAGAATATTTCATTAATCTTTTTAAATAATTTTTTATTGAAATATGAGGAGGTTTCTTACTTATAAAATATTTTATTAATGAATTTTCTTCAGGACCTTCATTTACTAAAGCTGCATTTTCATTTACAATTTCATATAAAATTTTTGAAATAATATCTACATATTGATGTGATAGTTGAATATAATCTAATATTCTTCCTTTTGTTTTTAATTCTTCTTTTTCAATTAAACTTTGAGGAATATTAGGAGTTGTGTCTGACATTTGATAATAATTTGTAAATTAATTAGTATAAAATTTTTTTCAATTATTCATTTTAAAAATATCAAATTTAATTGTTATTTCAGATATCATTATGGTTCATTATTAAAAAGATAGGATATAATTATTTTTTAATATTAAAATAATTTTTATTAAATAAAATCCAAATTGAAATAATTTTTGAATATTTAAATTTATGAATAAATATTCTTCATTCCTTTTTGAAAATTATTCTGTGATGAAAAATCAATATTAAAATGATAATATTCAAAATTTATTCAGTAAAATAATTAAACAACAGACAATAAAAAAATATATCAAATTTAATGTTTATTAATGAAAAATTAAAATTTATGTTATTTTAGGAGTAAAGAAAATTAATTTCATTATATTCTAATAGCATAATATATCTATTTTTTGAAAATAATTGTTAAATATTGTTTTTTATTGAATAAAAATTTTTGCTGAAAATTTATTTTTTAGATTTTAAAATTAATAATGGATGATTATATTCAAGATGAGGAATATAAAGGATTTTTTTATAATAATAATGAAGAAGAGCAGAAATTTTATGAAGGAGGAGCACATTTTTCATATAATGAATTATATAAAATTTTAGATAAATTATCAAAAGAAGAAAAAAATACAAACGTTTTTAATTTTAATAATAAAGCAAAATCAAGAAATATAATAATTGAAAAGGACTTTTCAAATTTAGAAAAATTAAATATAAAAAAAGAAGAAGAGAAAAATGATGTAAAAAATATTATTCCAATAAATAAAAAAAATAATAACAATAACAATATTAATTATAAAAAAAAGCCTTTAGCAATATCTTCATTTACAATAATTGAAAAAAAAATTCTTGGAGTTTTAAATATAAATATTTCCGGAAAGCAAAAAACAAAAATTTCTCCTGATAAAATAAAAATCTTAAATGATAGACCAATAAGTTCTAATTGTAAAAATTCAAATAATAAAAAAAAATTTAATAATCTTTATCAAAAAAATGAAACAAATCCAAAAAATAAACAAAGAACAGGAAGTTCAGAAAATAATAAACAAATAATTAATTATAGAAATATTGAAAAACAAAAATTAAGTTTTTCATATCAAAATTTAAATAAAATTTCTTCACCTTCAAATACTTATAATATAATATCAAAAATTAAAAATAATAAAAATAGTAAATCACCTTTAAATAATATTAATTTGAATATAATTGAAAAAAATAATCAATATAGAAATAAAGTTTTAAATTCAAGTAATCATCATGAAAACATTTATAATACAACAATTAGGAATTCTTCAAAAACAAAAAATGTAATTTCATTAACAAAAGAACAAGAAAAAATTTCTAATAATAAAGAATACTATATAAGTTCAAATACTGAATTTAATAAAAGTAGGAATATAAATCCTCAAAATGAACTTGAAAAAGAAAACGAAAAAAATATAAAAGAACAAAATCACAATTTAAACATTGAACAAAACAATAAATGTTTTAAAACATTTCATAATAATGATAATCAATTATTATTAAACAATAAAAATAATATAACAAATCAAAATATAATTCAAATAATAAATATTATATCAAATAATAAACCTCATTCAACTGAAAAACCTTTTCATCCAAAAATTTTAACAAATAACAATAACAACAATAACAGTAATAATTATAATTCAAATCAAAAAAATATAACAAATACAAAAAAATTAGCAATAAATAATAATAATTCAATTTTCCATTATCCAAAAAGTATATATAATAATAAGAATCATAATCTTCCTTTTTCATCTAGAGCAAAAAAGTCTAATATTAATAATATTAAATCTCTTGAAATTTCATTAAAGCATGGTGTTAAATCTACATATAATTTAAATACACAAATAACTTCAAGAAATAGAAATACTAATCCAAATAAAACTTCTTTTAATCCTATTAATGGGAAATCACCTATTCAAAATTTTCAAATTCATTTTAGTAAAAATTCCACGAGTAATACTCTTAATAGTAATAATAATAATCAAAATAATAATTATAAAACTAATTATGGGAAAAATATTGTTAATAAGGATTTTGGAAGTAAAAAAAATTCTAAAGAAAAAAAAATATCTTCTTATTCAAATAATAATAATACTAATAATAAAATAAAAAGCAATTTTTGTAATAATGGAAATAAAAATAATTCTATTTTGAATAAAGTTAAATTTAGTAAAGAAAAAAAATAAAAGATAATTTAATTTTTATTTAAAAGTTTTTCGTATATTTATTATAAATTTAAATGTTTGAATATTTCATTTAAATAAGAATTAAACTAATTATAAATTAAAAAAAAATAAAAATAACTTTTTATGAAAATATTTAATAATTTTTTATGTTTGAAGCTGAGAAAGATAAAAACCAAAAAAACATTAAATCAAAGCAAAAATATCAGACTTCAAAACCAAGTTATTTAATTCCATTTAATAAGGAAAAATTTTTAAAAAATTATAAAAAAAGTAATTCTCCTAGAAAAAGAACAAAGAGTGCTGATACAACTAATAAAGAATATATTGAAATTAAATTAAAAATTCAAAAAATAATTAATTCAACCAGAAGAAAAAAATACAATTTCCATCAAATATCAAAAATTGAAAAATATAATGAACAAGATAAATTACTTGTTAATAAATTAAATTCAAAAGATTATAAATTATTAAACAATTCATCAACAAATATAAAAAATATAATTCACAATAAAATAAAAAAAGAAATTATTAAAAACTTTAATTCTCCTAAAAAAGAGAAATTAAATACAAAAACCAAAAATTCAAATTCTAAAATTAATAATAATATAGAAAGTAAAAGAAAAGAAAGTAATGTTAAAAAAGAAAATAATATTCAAAATAATAAAGAAATTGAAATTAACAAAAAATCAATTTATCCAATAAAAATAAAATTTAAAAAAAAAACAAGATCTCTATCTCGTCCTGATAGAAAATCACTTATAAAACAATTACAAGAATCACAAAATTTAAGTTTTAAATCTTTTTATGAAAAAACTTCAGAATTAAATAAAAGTTATAATTCCGTTAATTTAAAAAGAAATAAAGAAATGAATATTTCTTTTAAAGAACAATTAAAAGGTTCAACTCCAGTAAAACAAAAAAAAAATTTTTTTCAAAGCAATAATTTAAATAATAAAAAGGATAATAATAACAAAAAAATTAAAAATAGAAGTGATAGTGAAATCATTTTTTCTCCTTTTACGAAGAATAAAATAAGAAAACAAAATATAAATTCAAATAATAAAATAACAAATAAAATTAAAATATCCAATCTTAAAAATTCCCAAAGTACAAATAATTTAAAATCATCCAATTCAAAAATAAGAATAAAAATAAATTTAGATATATTAAAAAATTCTTCAACATCTTCTTTAGACAAATCAACCATTAAAATGGAAAATAAAATAAATAAATCTTTATCAATAATAGAAAATAACAATAAGAATAATTCAAATTCATTCATTGCTACTCCAAAAATAATAAAAAAAATAAGAGAAATAAAAAGTATATGTAAGAAAGGATTTTCAGGAATAAATACAAAGAAAATAAATCAAGATAATTTGTTAATTGTATCAAATTTCATAAACTATAAATCTCATTTATTATGTGTATGTGATGGTCATGGAATATATGGTCATTTAGTATCATCATATATAATAAAAACTCTTCCATTACTTTTAACATCAGATTTCCAAAAAGAAAATATAACTTTATCTTCTCCTTTCAAATATATAAAAAACCAATTAATAAAATCATTCCAAAAACTTAATAAAAACTTACAAAAAAAATCTGAGATAAACACCATATTTTCAGGTTCAACATGTATAATAATAATAATAACAGAAGAAAAAATAATATGTTCAAATTGTGGTGATTCAAGAGGAATAATAGGTAAATATAAAAACAAAAATTGGATATCATTTAACTTAAGTAGAGATCACAAACCAAATGAACAAGATGAAAAAAAGAGAATATTATCAAAAAATGGAATAATTGAACCTTACAAAGATGAAAATAATAATCCAATAGGTCCTGATCGTGTGTGGGTACCTAATGATAAGGTACCTGGGTTAGCAATGAGTAGGAGCTTAGGTGATGAGATGGCTCATAGAGTTGGAGTCACTAGTGTACCAGAGGTAATGGAAGTAGAATTTTGTATTGAGGATAAATTTATTATTGTTGCTACTGATGGTCTTTGGGAATTTATTAATAGTGATGAATGTGTAAAAATTGTTGGAGAGTTTTATTTAAAAAATGATATTGAAGGAGCTATTAACTTTTTATATAGAGAAAGTTCTAAAAGATGGATTTTGGAAGAGGATGTTATTGATGATATTAGTATTATTGTTGCTTTCTTTTGAAAAGAATTATTTTTTTTATTTTTTTTAGATTTTTATATATGTTTTGGTTATTTTTTTTATATATGGAATTATTCAAGTTTTTGGAATTTTTATTAACATTAATTATTATAATTTACTGGAATTTATTTTAAATAGTAATTGTAGAATTTTTATTAAAAACAATCAAATTAAAAAGTCAAATTTAATTTAATAAATGGAATCTCAAAAAAATTTACTTTCAGTAAAGTTTAATATTCTTAAAAAATTAGAAACTTATAATCATAATAAACCTTCAAATTCCAATAATTCTTTTTCATTAACGAAAAAACATCATTCATCATTATCAAAAATAAATACAACTCATACTATGAAAACAAAAGTTCATAGAAATTCAAATGAAAAAAAATTTACGGATATAAATACATTAGCTTTTCAAACTTTATCAGATGCAGCTTTAAATGTTAAAAATTTATTAAGTGATTTTTTAGTTAACGCTGATCCAGAGGATAAACAAACATATCATATTGAAGATGAATTAAAAAAAATAAATAAAAAAAAAAATCCTATAAATATTTTTACTTTAACAGGAGAACAGAATTCTGATAAAGAAAATGATGAAAAGATAATATTTAGAAAAAAAACATATGCTAATCATTATAATAAATTAAAATTTGATAATTATGATGGGAATTATTTTAAAAAAATGAAAACAAGGGATAAAATTAATAATAGAATAAAAAATTTTTCCCTTGATGAAAATGATATTGATTTAAATAAAGTTGGCTTATTAATTAAACATAATTTAACAAATAAATCAATATTAGAAAATAAAAAAAAAGCATATCATAGAAATTCAATGCCAATTTTTGATAAAACATTTTATACCCAAAAAGGAGACAAAAGAAAAAATTCAAATTTATCATCAAATGATGTTAGAATTAAAAAACCAAAAATTAAATTTTTGGATATTCAAAATACTGAAAAAAAATTAAAAAAAAAAAACACTATTAATAATTACAGTTATAATTTATTAAGTTCATCTTCAGAAGAAGAAGAATTAAATGAAGAAAAAGATGAAAATAAAATTAAAATGATGGAATTAAGAAATAAATTAAGTTTTGATAAACAGAATTTATCAAAAAAAAGATATTCTTATGTTTCAAATGATAAAATAATAAAAAAGAAAAAGACAAATACAAATACATATAAAAATACAAAAATACTATAAATAACGAATTAGATAATAAATTTAATGATTATAATAGAAGCAATACTATTCATAAATCAAATAATAAAAATCAATATAAAGAAGATGAAACTGATATAAGAAATTATATTAATTTAAGTAAAAAAGGTTTTAAAAAATTTAATGATTTATGCGAAAATTTAAGAAAAACTTTTATATTATCAAAAGATCAACAATTAATTGATTATATAAATGCAGATGAGGATTATAAGGAAAGAAATAAAGAAGAAATGAATTTAAACATTTTAAATAAAACAATTTTAAGTTTGGAGCATGGAAAAAATTATAAAAACGAAAATAATGAAATGAATTCTTCATTAAATAATAATTTGGAAATTGTAGATATAAATAATGATGATGATTCAGAAAAAATAAATGAAATGATAAAAGAATTTCATTTTAGAAGAATAATTAATCAGAATAAATTAGTATATGATTCTTTAAGTGATGAAGAATTATATGAGGAAAATGAAGGGCAATTTTTTATATATCCAAATGGATATTTTATATTTTTTTTTGATATGATAATGCTTTTTTTAAGTATTTATGCAATTATTCTTCCTCCTTTTGAATTTGCTTTTTATGTTGATAAAAAACCATTAATTAGAAGTGTAATAACTGAATTTGTTATTGATTGTTTTTTTATCATGGATTTTATTTTAGGATTTTTTACAGGATATTTAAATTTTGACGAACAATTAATTTCAAATAATAAATCTATTTTTATTCATTATTTAAAAACTTGGTTTTTTTTAGATTTAATAAGTGGAATCCCAATAAATTCATTATTTATTTTAATTATGAGAAATAAAAATATAATAATTTTGAGTTTCTTTGATTATAAATGGAAAGTATATCAATTACTTAGATATATACGTTTAATTAAATTATTTAAAACATTTAGGCATAATTCATTTACAAATTCAATAAATAAAATGATAAGTGGAATAGATGTCTTAGTAAAATGGTTTAATTTATATATGTCTCTTTTTATATTCATATCAAGTGTTCATTTACTTTCTTGTATATTTATTTTTTTAGCTCAATTAGAATTTCCAAATTGGATTTATATAAATGGATATGATATAGATTATCAAAGATTTGATATATATATTACTTCATTTTATTATATTTGTGCTACTGTCTTTACTATTGGTTATGGTGATGTAGTTTCAATTTCAATATATGAAAGATTTTTTAATATACTTTTATTGATTGTTGGAATTATGATTTACTCTTATGCAGTTTCTGCAATAAGTAATTATGTTCAAAATGTTGATTCCAAAACTTTAGAATACCAACATAAAGTTGCAATTTTAAACCAAATTAAAATGACTCATGAAAGAATGCCACAATCACTTTTTAATAAAATATCAAAATTCTTATTATATAAGTTAGGAACTGAATCAAAAGATAAAAATGAAATAATGGATAATTTACCTTTAACATTGAGAAACAAATTAATAATGGAAATGTATAAAAATATTATTCATAACTTTATATTTTTCAAATATTTTGATAATACAGATTTTATTATTAGAGTAATTTTAGCATTTAAACCAATTCTAGGAGTGAAAAATGAAAGATTGGTAAATGAAGGAGATTATATTGAAGAAATTATTTTTGTGAAAAGAGGGAGATTATCTTTAGAAATTCCTTTGCCATTAATAATAAAACAAGAAACAATAAATAAAATAGAAACACTAAGAAAAACAAAAACTTCATTCCAATTTGGTTTAAATAAAACTTTTATTCCAATTTCAACAACGAATAAAGTTCCCACTTTAATTAATTCATCAACTTTAGAAGAAATAAATGATGATGAAAAAGAATTTAAAAATTTAGATAATAAATTAAAAGCTCAACAACAATATATTAAAATTATTGAAATAAGAAGAAATGAACATTTTGGTGATATATTAATGTTTTTAAATAAAAGAAGTCCATTAAGTGTTAAAGTTAAGACTAAAGTTTGTGAATTATTTCTATTAAAAAAAACTGATGCTGTAGAAATATCAATGTCATTTCCAAATATATGGAGAAAAATTATAAAAAAATCTCTTTTTAATATGGAACAAATTGAAAGACTAATAAATAAAACTTTAAAATTTTTTTATATTCATAATGAAGGAATAAATCATAAAGGGAATACAAAAGAAAATTATTTTAGAAGAGAACCAACAATGAATAATAATTTATTAAATATTAATCCAAAAAGTATATTTAAAAATTTAAGTGTTGATGAAGAAAAATATGAATTGCAAAGTATTCCAAGTTATGATAATGAAGAAAATGAGGAAGAAGAAGATGAAGTAAATTTTGAGGAAGAAGGAAGTAATGATTTGGATTTATTTAAAAAGAAACAAGTCACAAAAGAAACAAATATTAAAACTGTTATAAAAGAAGTAGATGAAAATTCAGATAAAAGTGAAGAAAGCGAAAAAAAAAATGAGTCTAATATTGATAATAATATTAATAATTCTACTTCAGAAAACAATAATAATGATGAAAATAACAAAGAAGAAAATGATAATGAAGATACTATATCAGATAAAACAAAAGAAAATTTATTAACTAATTCAAAAGATTCTGAATCTTCAAGAAGAACAAATAAAACTTTATTAATTGATATCAAGAATAAATTAATTGATTATTTAAGTGATTATTATGACGATAAATCAAAAAGGACTTTGATTTCATCAAATAGTTTAACTTTACCTTATACAGTTGATGAAATTAATAATGAATCAAATCCTTTTGAAGAACCAATTGATATTAATAAAAATGAAAAGTTAAAATCAAATTTATTACCTAATTCTGTTTTACTAGAAACTAACTATCAATATAATAATGTAATTACTAATCAGAAAGAGAAATCCTTAAAAAAAGATAATAATATTCTGAATGATATTTTAATATTATTAAATAAAATTAATGATATAAGTCCTAATTCAAACAATTTATATTCATCTTTTCATAATATACAAATTCAATCAAATTGTTCAAATCTTTTTATCAAATGTACAAAATTCTCTAAAACTCAAAGTATAACCAATAAATATAAAAAAGACAAAGAAAATAATTATGTAATTTCAATAAATAAAACAAATTCATCACCTATAATAAATTCTCGTAAAGATAATTTAAAAAATAATGAAAATGTTAGTTATTTTAATTCAAAATCTTTTATTAATAAATCAATCACAAATTTTAAAGAAAAACCATCTATTCAAAAAGTACAATCTATAAATAATATTTTCTCTTCAAAAAGAAGAAAAACTTCATTAAAGTTTTTTAGAAACAACCAAATTAATAATACAAAAACATTTAGCAATTCATCTCTATCATCAAAAAAAAATAATACTAATGATATGTTAAATGTGATCAGTCAAAATATTGAAAAAAATTCATTGAATTTGAATAATCCACAATATTTTTATCAAAGTTATTTTTCTTCTTTAATGAATAAAGAAGATAAAAATAATATTACAAGTAGATTAAAAAATATTGCAAAAATTATTGAAAATAATATTCAAAAAGTTAGTACTCATACTAGTGGAAAAGCTAATAGTGATGAAGAGGAGAATCAAGATAAAATGTTTAATTAACATATATGATTATTGTATTTTTTTGTAATATAGTAATATTAGTAAAGATTTTTGGATTATTAATATAAAATTGATATATTTTGAATAATTCTAAATAAACTTTAATATTAAATTCATTAAAAGAAAAGTATTTATTTTATAAAATTATTTAAACAATAAAAATTTTGGTGAATATATTTTTATCTCATAATTAAAATTTATTTTTAAGAATAAGATAATATCAGGAATTAAAAATATAATCTTAAATATTTTCATCTCCTCTAAATAAAATAAATTAAGAATCTTGTAATTAATTAATTAAGCCATTAATATAATCTTTAGGAAATTTCTTTTACAATTCAAATTCTATTTGTCTTTTAATTAAAAGGATGTATATTTTTCTAAAAGAAAAGGAAATGTTTCCTTTAAATATAGAATAATTATTTATTTGTTTCTTAATATAAACAATAAAATTATTTTTTCTTAATATAACAATTTAAAAATTATTGATTTTAATTGATAAAATGGAAAATAATGATAATATTCAAGGATTATATTTAATTGATAATCGTCAAATAATTCCTGATGTGAATGGCAATATTACAAATTTAGGAAATCTAAATAAAAATAAACAAAATAAATTTTATTTTACATATATATTTAAAGAGAGTTTAGGAAGAGTTTATGATTTTTTTAATAAATTAAATAATTATAAAAAGGAGTGTTTCAATAAATTTTTTTCAAATGTTTCATTTTCAAGAAGCGAAAAATTAGATGAAGAGGGGAATTTATTTAATTTTGACTGGAAAAATAATCATAAAATTCAAACAATGTGTACTAAACAAACTAAAACAAGTATATCAAAATCATTTACTCATAAAACAATATCTGTGTCTCAATTACCATATGGAAATTTTTTATTAAAATTTAAATTCTTTTATAATTCATGTGAAAATTATACTTTATTTACTTTTGAAATTGAATTTGATGATCCAATAGAAATAGATAATAGTAATAATCAAATTGAAGTATTAAATAATGATTTTGAGTTTATTTGTAAAGAAATTGAATTAATTTTACATAAAGATATAAATGGATTAGAACAAACAGAATCAGTTATTATTAAAAATAAATTAAAAAATGTTTGGAATTTTATTATTGATTTTGAATATTGTTTTAATTCTTTTTGTGGACCTTTAAATGGTATTAAGTTAAGTATGGAAAATGACAAAGGAGAAAAAGTTAAAAGTTTACAAGTCGGAACCTTGATTAAGCTTATTAAAGATGATATAGTTATATCAAATCTTGTTATTAAAAAAATAAATGAAAATGATGATAAATCTGAAATTTTTATGGAAAGTTCTGAAAATAAAAAATTTAGTAATGATTGTATTATATTAGAACAAACTTGTTATATTATGTGTAAAAAATTAAAAGAAAATGCTACTTTTCTTATGGTTAAACATATTGGACATGAATTTGTTTCTGATGAAAAGCTAAATGCTTTAAGTGTTATTAAAAAAAAAATTTTATTAAATTATAAAAATATTTTAGAAAAAAATTTCAATTCAAATTTAAAGTCAAATGATGATTCAATTAATTTAAATATAAGTAGTAGTAATTCAATATAAATTTATAATTTAATTATATAATCCATTAATTATATTCAATATGAGAAATTATTGAAAAAAAATGTTATTTATTTTAATCACTTTGAATTTTTTATAATAAATTCCATTATAATTTTTCAATTTTTTATATTTCTTTTCAAAATTAAAAGAAAAAATTCATCAAAAAAAATCAAGTTTTTTTATTTCTGTTAAATTAATTCAATAAAAATTTAATTAAAATTATAAAATTGTAGTAATATTATTATAATTTTTTTAAGAGTAAAAAATGATTTGATATTTGATATTTCGATTTAAATCTTAATTCATTCAAATTATAAGTTTTTTGTTTTCAAAACTTTTTTGAAATTTATTTCTTTTTTATAAAAAAATTCTATTAAAATCCTAAAAATAATAAATGAATCATTATCAAAATCTATAGAATTGAAAATAATATATCAATAATTTGATATTTATATTTAATCTATAATGAATAACCTTTTGAAAAATCATTCTGAACTCAGAAAGATAATTTTAATCAATATTATTTAAAAAGTTTAAAGCTTAATAACTGTTTTCACAACAAAACAAAGATATTTTCTTTATAAAAAAATCAAATTTTTATATTATTTCTACTTTAAACTGTTATAAATATTGAAAAATGATAATGCAAAATAATCTCATATTTAATAATAAAAAAATAAAATAAATATCACTAAAAATAATTGATTAAAAAACAAAAAAAAAAATTGAATTTCAAAAAAAAATTTCAAAATTTAAAAATTAAAAAATATCTTTTTTCATTTAAACCCTAAAATTGCATTTAATAAGGTCTATTATAATCTCTTTTAGCCAATCTAATTTCCCCAGGAGTTTCAAAAATAAAAATAGACCCATCTTCACTAACACTACAAATAAATTCTTGATTAGGAGCAACAGCAACTCTATTAATATTATTAGAATGTCCTAAACCTTTCCATCTAGGAATAGCAGTGTCATATTCCCATATTTTAACTTCTTTATCTTCTCCAGCACTAACAAAAAATTCTCCGCTTTTACACATTGAAAGTGAATTAACTTCTCCTTCATAACTTCCATCAATACTTCTAATATCAACTCCATCAATTACATCCCAATAAGTAATTTTTTTATTTGTTCCAGTTGTTAAAATTTGGCTTTCATCAGGATGATAAGTTAATTGTTTAAACATTGTAGTTTCAAATAAACAAACCAAACGACGATATGAATTTATATCCCATATTATACATGAACCATCAGCACTTGCAGATACTGCTCTATCATTCAGGGAGTTCACTACTATACTCCATACTCTACTTCTATGTTCTTTTAAAGATGTTTCCATTGTTTGAGAATGATTGTTTATTTTCCATACCCGAATCTCTCCGTTCATACCCCCTGATACAATCTTACGGCAATCACCTGTTGCTGCTATTGCTGTTACACCATTTGTGTGTGCCTCGTTTATACAATAAAGGAGACGACCACTTTGAGGGAGGAATGTACGAATTTTACCATCGTGCCATCCACTATATATTGATTTACCATCCTTCATAAAACCAAAACAATAACATTCCAAATTAGGGACATGGATACGAAGATGTTCCTGACGAGTATCACTATTCCATATACGAATATCCTCTTTACCACATGTTCCAAATACTCCACTGTATTCATATGGGAATTGTATATCATTGATTCTATCATTATGACATGTATTACGTATTTCATTATTTAATGAGGCAACTTCTACCCAATATATATTTGATTGATCTGTTCCACAGAAAAAGTATGCTGATTCTGCAGTTAATGTCATTGAAGTTACTCCACCTAAAACTTTACTTTCTTTTTTAATTCTAAAATCATTAAAATTTATTTTAGCTAAAACACCTTCAGCACTTCCAACTAAAAGATCAGAATTAGGTAACATTTTAATACAATTTACTCCTTGTGGGAATAATCTTTTAACAGGACCAATTCTCTTATAAATTGCATTAGTTAAATCAATTTCTAATATATCTCCACTTTTAGTTCCCATATATGCAAATTTATCATAAGGATCAATACACATACATAAAATTTGTCTTTTTAAATTACCAAAATTAACATCAATAGAACTAACTTTCTTAGCTTCATAATCAA
>JAEEGI010009171.1_pt1 | contig 21727 bp, 21 predicted proteins | sample 8958751 | NCBI WGS metagenome assembly JAEEGI01 (sample SAMN16246545, study PRJNA631951) | gut metagenome | biome: gut microbiome; feature: rumen; material: KS-attached | host: Bos | place: Iran: Karaj | collected 2018-10 | reverse complement strand
GCACCATCTTCCATCTGAGAGGCGTGAATTTCACAGTCAGCGCTGCCTGTGCGAGCGGAAGCCATTCTATCGGCTTGGGATATATGCTCATCAGGCAGGGACTGCAGGATATGGTGTTGTGTGGAGGCGCACAGGAGACCAACTTCTATTCAATGGCGTCGTTTGATGCACTCGGTGCCTTTTCTGTGAGGATGGACGAGCCAGAGAAGGCAAGCCGGCCTTTCGACAGAGACCGCGACGGACTTGTGCCAAGCGGAGGGGCAGCTGCACTCGTGCTGGAGGATTATGACCATGCTGTGGCGAGGGGAGCCAACATCCTGGCAGAAGTGATAGGATATGGATTTTCCAGCAATGGAGGCGGCATATCGGAACCGAGCGATGAGGGAAGCGTGATTGCCATGAGCCGTGCTGTGAAGGATGCCGGAGTGGAACTCGACGACATTGATTATATCAATGCCCATGCCACATCCACTAAGCAGGGCGACATGTATGAGGCCATCGCACTTGAGCGGATGTTCCAGGGGCAACGGGCGCTCATCAGCTCCACCAAGTCGATGACGGGACATGAGTGCTGGATGGCGGGAGCAAGCGAGGTGGTTTACTCAATCATCATGATGCACAACCATTTCGTGGCTCCGAACATCAACCTTGATAATCCGGATGAACATGCGGAGAAGCTCAACCTTACTGCAAAAACCATAGATATGGACGTGAACGTTGTGCTGAGCAACTCTTTCGGTTTCGGGGGCACGAACTCGGCCTTGGTGTTGCGGAAATGCTGATGCCATGAATAAGATTTTGACTGACAATTGTTTGATTTGCGTTTTTAACGATGAACCTTAGCGAGGATTTAAAGAAAAAATATACGAAAGAAACCCTTTCGGCACGTGAGGCGCAGCGACTGGCAGAATTTATAGCATGGGGGCCTGCCGTCTTTCAAGCATCAAGGCTGATGGTGAAGTTCGGTATACTGGAACTGCTGCGCAACTCCGATGATGGAATGACGCGTGAGGAACTGTGCAAGCAGACTGGACTGACGGACTATGCCATGAAATGTCTGCTTGAGGCATCCCTGTGTATTGGAACTGTTCTTGTGGATGCAGAGACAGAGCGTTACACGCTGTCGAAGACGGGATGGTTTCTGCTCAATGATCCAGCCACACGTGTGAACCTTGATTTCAACCATGATGTGAATTACGAAGGGTGGTTCAGGCTGGAGGAATCCTTGAAAAATGGAAAACCAGAGGGACTCCGCCATTTCGGGCCATGGAAGACTGTTTATGAGGGTCTTTCACAACTACCTGAGCAAGTTCAGGAAAGTTGGTTCGCTTTTGACCATTTCTACAGCGATTCTTCTTTTCCGCAAGCACTCGACATCGTGTTCCGACAGCATCAGGTAAGGAGCCTCTATGATGTGGGCGGCAACACGGGAAAATGGGCGCTGAAATGCGTGGAGTCAGACAAAGAGGTGGAAGTGACGGTGCTTGACCTCCCGCAGCAGATTGATATGATGCGGCGGTTTGTAAAAGGAAAACCTGGAGCTGAACGGATTAAAGGTTATGCCATCAACCTCTTGGATGTTAATGCCCTCTTCCCCCAACGCGAAGGAGGACTTGACGCAATCTGGATGAGCCAGTTTCTCGACTGCTTCAGTATGGACGAAATTGTGAATATCCTCACTCGTGCGAAAGCGGCTATGACCAGCAATACACGCCTGTTCATCATGGAAACGCTGTGGGACAGGCAGCGCTTTGAGCCGGCAGCTTTCTGCCTGACCATGACCAGCCTCTATTTTACTGCTATCGCCAATGGAAACTCAAAAATGTACAACACTGAGGATATGCAGGCTTGTGTGGAAAAGGCAGGATTACATGTGGAACGTATTTTCGACCATCTGGGGCAAGGACATTCCATTCTGGTCTGCAGACTGAAGGATTGACATTGTACACAGCTTTGACCATAGATATTGCAAATTATAAAAACAAAACTATAACAATTTCAAAACATGACAAGACAAGAAATTGAAGAAAAAGTCAGGAATTTCCTGATTGAAGACCTCGAAATCGATGAGGAGAAAATTGCTGACGATGCCAAACTGAAGGACGACATGGGGATTGACAGTCTCGACTTCGTGGACATCGTAGTGATTGTGGAGAAGAACTTCGGATTTAAAATCAAGCCTGAAGAGATGGCAGGTGTGACCACGCTTCGCCAGTTCTGCGACTATATCGAGAGCAAGGTTGGCTGACAAACGGCATCGGAATGGGTGAAAAGCAGTGGAAGGGGACGACCTATGGAGGAAACAGGCTGCACAGAAGTCTGATTATGGCGCTGAAGGTGCTGGATGTGAGGCTGATTTACGTGTTTTCCTCACTATTTGTGGTTCCCGTGTGTATGATAGTCAATCACCGCAATACTGCCATCATTTACCGATACCTTCATCACCGCCAAGGGTTCAACACCCTTAAGGCGATGTGGAAAACCTATATGAATCATTGCCTCTTCGGACAGGTGGTTATTGACCGCTTTGCCATGTATGCAGGCAAGAAGTTTCAGGTGGAGACTGAAGGATACGAACATTTCACCCGTCTGGCCAGTCAGCCAGAAGGATTCGTGCAGTTGAGTGCTCATGTGGGCAATTACGAGTTGGCTGGTTACACCTTGGTGGCCGACAACAAACCTTTCAACGCATTGGTCTTCTCCAAAGAGAAGCAGTCGGTGATGGTGAACCGCAACAAGATGTTTCAAGGAACCAACATCAAGATGATTCCTATTGCCGACGACATGAGCCATGTGTTCCTAATAGATCAGGCCCTGTCGCAAGGAGAGACCGTCAGCATGCCGGCTGACCGTATCAACGGGTCAGAAAAGTTTATCTCAAAGACCTTTCTAGGGAAAGAGGCGCGGTTCCCGGCAGGTCCCTTCAGGGTGGCTGTTATGAGAGGACTCGACGTGCTCGCAGTCAATGTGATGAAGATTGGGGCTAAGCGTTATAAAATCATCATCACGCCACTCCATTACGACAAGACCGCAACACGCCAACGGCAGACCGATATGCTTGCAGATGCCTACGTGGCTGAACTGGAGAAGGTGCTCAGATGCTATCCTACGCAGTGGTATAATTATTTCGAGTTTTGGAATGAAACTAATTGACTATACACAGCCCTCGGAGGCATTTCTCCGCAGTATTGACATTCATGAGTTGTTGCCTCAGCAGGAACCATTCGTGATGGTGGGCAGGCTCGTTGCTTTCGATAGAAAACGCACGGTTACACAGACTGAAGTCAAGTCTGACAATCTCTTTCTTGAGAAAGACGGACTTTCTGTGCCTGGATTGATGGAGAACATCGCGCAGACCTGCGCGGCGCGGATTGGGTATGTCAATAAATACATTCTTCAGAAAGGCATTCAGATTGGCTTTATTGGTGCGGTGAGGAACATGGAGGTCCATTCGCTGCCACAACTTGGCGACACCCTGGAAACTACCGTGGATGTGCGTGAGGAGGTCTTCGGAATGACGCTTGCGGATGCTTTCATCAGGTGCGGCGGTGAGCTGATGGCGAAGACCGAGATGAAAATCGCAGTCAAGGACAGGTTAGACTTGAAGCTTTCTTAAAGTGAGTGACAATGGAATTGAAATCATCAAAACATATTGATATCAGATTCAGCGAGGTGGACTCGATGAACGTGGTATGGCATGGGTCCTATCCTCTTTATTTTGAGGATGCCCGTGAGCAGTTTGGTGCTGATTATGACCTGGGTTACATGAGGTTTGTGGATGAGGGGTTCTATGCGCCGTTGGTGGAGCTGACCTTTCATTACAAGTTGCCGCTGCGTTATGGGATGAAACCGAGGGTTGACATTTTCTACCGCCCTACGGAGGCGGCGAAAATTGTGTTCGACTACGAGATCCACGATGCTGACGACAATTCGCTCATCGCCACCGGACATTCTGTCCAGGTATTTATGGATAAGAACTACCAGTTGATTTGGGACAATCCTGAGTTTTATCAAAAGTGGAAGGAACGCTGGAACGTGTTTGATAAATAACGAACTGCAGTGACGGGAAGGTGTGCCAACCCATAAAAAGCATTAAGAAGTGGTATATAAGATAGCAGACAATATCATTTCGCCCATTGGAATGACTACGGCGGAGAATCTCCAGGCTTTGAAGGCTGGAGTTTCTGCTCTGTGCCTGCATGTGGGAAAGTGGGGACTGCCGGAACCGTTTACTGCCTCCCTTTTCTCTGATTCCCAACAAGCAGCTTTCTTGAAGCCGGGAATGTCGAGATTTGCATCCCTGGTCACCACTTCTGTCACGAAAGCCCTTGAAACCGCTGATTTCGACTGGAAGGGGGATGATGTGATTCTCATCATCAGCACCACCAAAGGAAATGTGGAGGGAATGCAAGGGCTGACAGGAAATGATGCGGAAGTGAGCCTGGCAGACAGTGCGAATGCGGTGGCTAGAGCTTTGGAATTTAAGAACAGCCCTGTCACAGTCTGCAATGCATGCATCTCGGGTGTCTCTGCCATTGCTTTGGCTTACAGGTTATTGCAGTCTGGATTGTATCGTTATGCCGTGGTCTGTGGTGCTGACGTGTTGAACACATTCGTCGTGTCTGGCTTCCAGTCGCTCAAAGCAATGAGTGTGGGAAGTTGCAGACCATTCGATATGGAACGGACTGGACTGAATTTGGGAGAGGCAGCTGCCACCATGGTGCTGTCAACACAACCAACTGAAGCTGCAAACCCAGATGACTGCTGGAGAATAGAGGCTGTGGCAGTGAGGAACGACGCTTTCCATCTCAGCACACCATCCAAGAATGCGGAAGGGGCATATAGAACTCTCAAGAAGGTGCTGGAAGGACGCAATATTGAGGACTTGGCGCTCGTCAATGTGCATGGGACAGCCACCATGTTCAACGATCAGATGGAGTCGGTGGCTGTGGAGCGTGCTGGACTTTCACAAATACCGGCCAATGCGCTCAAAGGCTTTTATGGCCATACACTCGGAGCGGCGGGAGTGTTGGAGACGGTCATCAACATGGCTGCACTCGATGAAGGGCTTATCCTGCCAACCCGGGGATTCGATGAATTGGGGGTGTCGGGAAAAATCAACATCGCTGCTTCTGCATCTCATTCAGAAAAGAAGGCGTTCGTGAAAATGATCTCGGGTTTTGGAGGAGGCAATGCAGCCATCTGGGCCGACAAAAAGGCAGACTGGGTTCAAATGCCGTTGTGTAAGCCTTGCCTTTTGGAGAAAACTCACCATGTGCACATCACTCCGCAGGAAGTGGTGCTCGACGGTGCGACGCTTGAGGTCATGGAACAGGGAAAGCAGATGCTGACAGAACTATACAAAGGGAGAGTCAGTGATTATCCAAAATTCTATAAGATGGACATGCTCTCCCGCTTGGGCTTTTTGGCGTCAGAATTGTTGCGGCAGGCTGAGAGGACAGAGTCGGAATCTGTGATCCCGAATGACGAAAGGGCAGTCATTCTCTTCAACCATCATGCCTCCATTGATGCCGACCGCAATTATCTGAAGTTGATTGCCGACCCACAGGATTTTTTTCCGAGTCCGTCGGTTTTTGTATATACGCTACCCAACATCGTGACAGGAGAGATTGCCATCCGACACCATTATCATGGGGAAACGGAACTTTATGTGCTGGATGGGAAGAATCAGAAGCTGATGGAAGCCATCCTGAACGCCACTATGGAGCAAGATTGTATCACAAGTGCCGTGACCGGTTGGCTGGATTATGAGGATGAGGCTCATTTTGAGGCTGATATGTATGTCGTCTGTCGAAAATCAAACACTTCAGACGATGAATGAAGAATAAATGATAAAGATAATATAAAACTGTTTTAATGTATGGAAGAACTGATATTGGAACTGAAACAGCAATTGATTGAGGTGCTGAACCTGGAGGAAATGACTCCAGAGGATATCGATGCTGAGGCTCCTCTTTTTGGCGACGGACTGGGGCTGGATTCTATCGACGCCTTGGAAATCATTGTGCTGCTTGAAAAGAAATACGGCATCAAACTGGCTGACCCTTCGCAAGGTAAGGCGATTTTCAGTAGTGTGGCTTCCATTGCTGATTATGTCAGCAAAAACCGTAAGAAATAAATAGCTGTTTGGGGTAAATCCTGATATATCGACAAGGAAAATGAAAGAACAGGACCGGCGGGTGGTCATCACTGGTGAAGGCATTGTTTCTGCCATTGGAAACAACAAGGCGGAAGTGCTGAGGTCACTTCGCGAGAAACGGAGTGGGATAGGAGAGATGCGTTTTCTCCACTCGGCGCATAAGGAACTGCCTGTGGGTGAGGTGAAAATGTCGGATGAGGAGATGAAGCGGCTGCTCGACATCCCACAGCCCACACTCGTGAGCAGAACCGCCCTGATGGGGATGCTTGCGGTGAGGCAGGCATTCCTTGACGCTGGTTTGGCGGACTTCAGAAATACGGAGCCCGTATCTAAGGTCATCCTCGTCTCTGGAACCACAGTCGGGGGAATGGACCTTACGGAAAAGCATTACAAGGAATTGAAAGAGGGTACGGCCGACCCAGAACTGCTGAGTATGCATGATTGTGGCAGTTGCACACGTCAAATCGCAGCCGATTCCAGCTGTTTCTCCGATTCAACCACCATCTCAACTGCTTGCTCATCGGCGGCCAATGCGCTGATTCTCGGGGCTGAATTGATTAAAACCGGACAAGCCGACATTGTGGTGGCGGGAGGAACGGAGGCGCTGACGAAATTTCATCTCAACGGATTCAATTCGTTGATGATTCTTGACCATCAACCTTGCCGTCCGTTTGATGCGGGAAGGGCGGGATTAAACCTGGGAGAGGGAGCTGCATTTGTCGTGATGGAATCGGAAGCCCATGCACTTCAACGCAGGGCGGACATTCATGCCTGGCTCAGTGGATATGCCAATGCCTGCGATGCGTTCCATCAGACTGCTTCCTCGGAAAATGGCGAGGGAGCATTCCGGGCGATGACGGAAGCGCTGGCGATGGCAGGACTGCAACCGTCTGACATTCAGTATGTGAACGCCCATGGAACAGGAACGCCTAACAACGACCAAAGCGAGAGCAACGCTTTGCTCAGAGTGTTTGGTTCACAAATGCCGATGGTGTCGAGCACAAAGGGATTCACCGGACATGCCACCAGTGCGGCTGGAGGCATTGAAGCGGTGATTTGTCTGCTGGCCATCAGCAACTCTCTGGTGCCAGCCAATTTGGGATGGACCAAAGCCATGGATAGTGGTGTTGTCCCAACTATGGGGGAAGAACACTGCCGACTCACGAATGTGATGACTAATTCGTTTGGATTCGGAGGTAACGACTCTTCGTTGGTGTTCTCTGCCCAACCTACAGAAAATACCACTGTGGCCCATGCCGGCGACTTGGAGCTCCAGGTGCTGGCAAAAGTGGAAATCAACAGTGTGGAAGCACTCCCTGGTATTGCTGAGTTTGTCAAGCCACTTGAAGCCAGGCGTATGGGAAAGCTGATGAAGAGTTCGTTGCTTTCTTCTCTCAAGGCATTGAAAGAGGCGGGGATTGAGTGCCCCGATGCGGTGGTCACAGCCACGGCATACGGATGCTTGGAATACAGTGAGAAATTGCTGGAGCAGATGGAAGAGGAGGGGGAGGCTTCGTTGAAACCTACCTTCTTCATGCAAAGCACACATAACACTGTTGGGAGCAACATCGCCATCAAGACCGGCTGCCACGGATATAACGTGACCTACACGCATGGTGAACAGTCGATGAGATGGGCTTTGAGAGATGCGGAACTGCTGCTGAAAAGCGGGAAATGCAAGACTGTGTTGGTGGGATGCCATGAGGAGACCACTCCACTGTTCCGGCAGTTGATGGAGAATGCCGGCATACATCTTGATTACGAGGTCAAATCTGTAGCTATGGTTTTGTCATGTGGAAAATAATATTCTTCTCTGTGTTGCAGAGTGCGCTGCTCTGCGCTGGACAGGTGTTCCTGAAATTTGCCATGATGAAGATGCCTAAGTTCGCATGGACGAAGGACTTCTGGGTCTCACTGTTGCTCAACTGGCAGTTTGCGCTGTGCGGTATATGCTTCGGAGCGGCATCGGTGCTGTGGATGTACATTGTGAAGGTGTTCCCTTTCAGCAAGGCTTACCCGATGATCAGCATCAGCTATGTGTTTGGCATGATTGCGGCCATCGTCTTCTTCCATGAACAGGTGTCGCCGATGAAATGGGTGGGGGTGGCGTTCATCATGGCAGGATGTTTCCTCATCGCCAAATAGACAACAAATATGTGGTTTTGCTTTTTATGAAAATAATGATGATATGAGAAATAAACTGATATTGTTTTGTGGAATGATGTGTCTGGCACTCACGCTCTCTGCCCAGACACAAAGCAAGGAAGCCATCCGGGCGAAAATCAACAAGGCGGCGCAGGAAATGCGGACCATGCAGTGTGATTTCACCCAGACCAAATATTCCAAGATGCTCAACGACCAGATGGTGTCGAAGGGACGGATGTGCTACAAGCAGAAGAACATGCTCAGGTGGGAGTATGTCTCGCCCTACACCTACACTTTCATCTTGAACGACACTCAAGTGCTGCTGAAAAACGAACACCGCAATGATGTCATCGACACCAAGCAGAACAAGATGTTCAAGGAAATCGCGAGGATTATGATGAACAGTGTGATAGGTAAATGCCTCGACGATAAAGAGTACAAAGTGGAGCTGGTCCCTGAGGCTGGGGAATGGGTGGCAAGGCTCACGCCCCTGAAAAAAAATATGAAGCAGATGTTCCAGAAAATCATCCTCCATTTCGACATGAAGAAAGCATGGGTGACGAAGGTGGAGCTGCAGGAGAAAAAAGGCGACAGAACCGTGATTGTGTTGAAAAATGTGAGGACGAACCATGAGATCGACAATAAGATGTTTTCTGTGCGTTAGCACCCTGATATTCTTGCTCAATATTGCAACCTTGTCAGCCCAGAGCCTGCTGCCTGAACAGGAAGGGCAACGGGCGAGGTTCTCCGCATATATCGAGATTCGCGATGCCTATCTGAGCGGAGGATGCATGCTGCTGAACGACGGAAACCTGCTCAAGGGAGCCGTGTTCAATGATTTCGGAATTTCCTATTTCGATTTCTCCTATCACTTCCTGAAAGATAAGGTGAAACTCCACGACGTGCAGAAAATGATGAACAAATGGTACCTGAAGAAAATCCTGAAAAAGGACTTGAAGGCGCTGATCCACAATATGAGGGAGGGGCTGCCTGAGTACCGTGATGAGAAATACAGACTCTATTATAAATTAACTCCCATCCCTGAAAGCGAGACTGAAGATGCTGACATTGAAGAATGACTTTTACAAGGTGACTGCTCAGGTGGAAGAGGGCGGACTGCCACAGTTTACAATCAAGTTGAATCCACAGCATTTCATTTTCAAGGCACATTTTCCTGAGGAACCGGTCACGCCAGGGGTGTGTCTGGTGCAGATGGCGAAAGAGTTGGTCGAGACATGGACGAACCGACCGCTGTCCATCACCTATGTGAAGAATGTGAAGTTCCTCGCCGTGGTGTCGCCTGTCGGCACGCCGGAGTTTGATTTCCAAATCAACCGTTTGGCAGAAACGGAAGATGGACAGGAATTGACAGTGCAGATGACCGCAACCTCCATGGACAAGACGACTTTGGTGAAACTTTCTTTTGTTTGTCAACCGAATGACCCAACAGCAGGAAAATAACCGCAAGCTATTGCACGACAGAGGAATCTGCGTGATTATCCCGACATACAACAATGCCGGAACCATTGAACGTGTGGTTAGGAAAACTTGCGAATATTGCGATGACGTCATTGTGGTCAACGACGGCAGCACCGATGATACGGAAAAGATTCTCAGTGGTATCGGAAAGGTGGAAATCGTGGGATATGGGAAGAACAAGGGGAAGGGATATGCACTGAAGACGGGGTTCAGAAGGGCGCGGAAGATGGGGTTTGCCTATGCCATCACTCTCGATGCCGACGGACAGCATTTCCCTGAAGATATTCCCCTCTTTCTTCAAGCCAACCAAAAGCATCCAGGATGCCTGATTGTGGGAAGCCGCAATATGGAAGGGGTGGAACGCAGCAAAGGCAGCAGTTTCGCCAACAAATTTTCTGACTTTTGGTTTTGGGTGCAGACGGGACGATGGCTCAGTGATACCCAAACCGGATACAGGCTCTATCCGCTGAAAAAACATTATGGCCTTCCTGTGCTGTCTAACAGGTATGAGGCTGAACTGCAGTTGATGGTGTTCGCTTCATGGCATGGGGTCAAGCTGGAGGAAATCCCCGTGAATGTGTATTATCCGCCGAAAGAGGAGCGGGTGAGCCATTTCAGGCCAGGGATTGATTTTGCCCGCATCAGTCTGCTCAACACGGTCTTGTGCGGCTTGGCTTTGATATACGGTCTGCCGCTGAGGATTTTCCGCTTCCTGATGAAGTGGGGCAGGACACTCTATGCAGCGCTGTTTTTCGGCTTTTTCTCTGTCCTTCTGGTCACCCCCATGGTGTGGTGCTATACGAAAATCGGTAAGATGACGGAGAAAAAACGAATGAAAGTCCACCGATTAGTCAATTGGATGGCACGCTTCCTCATGCTCCGTCATGGCATTCCAGGCACGTCATTTTCCTATCAGATGCCAGACAATGTGGATTTCGACAAACCCAAACTTATCATCGCCAACCATCAGTCACATCTCGACTTGGCTTGCCAGCTTATTTTTACACCGAAAATGATTTTTCTGACCAACGGATGGGCATGGAACAACCCGCTCTACCGCACCATCATCCATGCGGCGGAATTTGTGCCGGTCACCGATTCCATCGACAAAATCGTCCCCCATCTGAAATCCCTTGTCGAAAGAGGCTACAGCATTGCGGTCTATCCGGAAGGAACGAGGTCGAAGGACTGCCGCATAGGGCGTTTCCATCAGGGACCATTCTTCCTGGCCGACCACCTGGGACTCGACATCTTGCCTATGTGTATGTATGGTCCAGGGAAAGTGTTGCCTAAAGGGGTGCACCACTTGAATAAATCGCCGCTGTATGTGGAGGTGGGTGATGTCGTAAGTAATGAGGAACTGAAAAAACTGGGAACCTACCGTGAGCAGGCCTCTTGGTTCAGGAAATACTTTATACAAAAATATGAGTCGATTGCAAATCAAATAGAACAGGATGTGTGAGAAGGTGATCATAATCGGAAGTGGGCTGGGTGGACTGGCCTGTGGCGCCATTCTTTCCCGAAACGGCTACGACGTGACGGTGATGGAGCAGGCTGGCCAGATTGGAGGCTGCCTTCAGTGTTTTGTAAGAAAAGGCGCCAAATTCGAGACGGGTATGCATTTCATCGGCAGTGCTGATGAGGGGCAGACCCTCGACCGCCTCATGAAGTTTCTCGGCATCAGGAACGACTTGGTGCTCGACCGGCTCAATCCTGATGCTTACGATATCATTAGCTTGGATGGACAGCGCTACTGCATACCTAATGGATTTGAAGCCTTGGTGGACCGACTTTCCTGCTATTTCCCTGACCAGCACCAAAATATACTTGATTATGTGGAACTGGTGAAGGCTGTGAATGAGGCTTCTTCCATGCATTCTCTCCGTTTTGATGACACAGATCGGAAAATGAGCTCGGAATATCTGCTGAAACCGATAGATGAGGTTATCAGACAGAGGGTCACTGATAGCCGGCTGGCCGACGTGTTGGTGGGAAATCTCCCGCTCTATGCTGCAGAGCCAGGTCGCACCCCTTTCGCTACTCATGCCTTTATCATGGATTTCTATAATCAGAGTGCATTCAGAGTGGCTGGAGGAAGTGACCATATTGCCGCAGCATTGAAGAGTGTGATAGAAAGAAATGGAGGAAAGGTGATGGTGAGAAGCAAGGTGACGGAAATCGTGTGTGATGAGAGCAAGGCTGTGGGTGTGACGATCAACGGAACAGACTTTGTGCCTGCTGACTATGTGATATCTGACGCTCATCCGAAGCGCACACTTGAACTGCTTGATACTAAATTGATAAGGCCTGTCTTCCGCAAAAGGGTGAACGCCATGAGGCAAGGTGTCGGATGTTTTTCTCTTTACATCCATTTCAAGGAAAACACCATGCCATACATGAATTCCAATTTTTATGGCTATGAATACGGAACGCCTTGGAATTGTGAGGATTATGATGGTCAAACCTGGCCAAAAGGTTATCTCTACATGCACCTTTGCCATCAGCCGTCTCCGAAATTCGCAAAAACGGCGGTGGTGCTCACCTATATGAAGATGGACGATGTGGCGCAGTGGATAGGAACTTCACCCCTTCATCGAGGAGCTGAATATGAGAAATTCAAACAGCAAAAGGCTGAAAGACTGCTGGATGTGCTCGAACATCAGTTCCCTGGCATCCGCAGCACCATTCAGCATTTCTATACATCCACACCGCTCACTTATCTTGACTACACAGGAACGGACCAAGGCTCCATGTACGGAATAGCCAAGGATGTCACCATTGGCAATGCAGGGAGAGTGCCCCACAGGATGAAAGTGCCAAACGTGTTGCAGACAGGGCAGAACATCAATTCGCACGGGATGTTGGGCGTGCTGGTGGGAGCGGTTGTCACCACAGGAGAGCTTATCGACAAGCCGGTGTTGTACAAACAGATTATGGAGGCATGAGCATGGAAAAGTCTGTCATTATCATAGGAGGCGGATTGGGTGGCCTGTTTTGCGGGGCTTTCCTTGCCAAAGAAGGGCTGAGAGTGACGGTTCTCGAGAAGAACGCCACTATCGGGGGCGGACTCCAGACTTTCGCACGCGAGGGTGTGGAGTTCGACACCGGCATGCACACCGTAGTGGGTATGCGTGAAGGTGGAACGATTCGCAGGCTGTGCCAATATCTTGGAATAGATGATGCGATGCACCTGAGAGATGTGGACGGGCTGTGCTCCGACAAACTCTATTACATGGAGGACCATTCTGTTTTTGAAATCGCCAACACCAGGGAGGGATTCATCAACTCTCTCTCCGCTTATTTTCCAAAAGAAAAAGAGAACCTGAATAAGTATGTCGATGCCATCTATGAGATGACCAGTCATATCGATATTCTCCATCTCCGTCGCTCTGAGGGGGTGAGCTTGTTTGCCCATTCGGAGGTTTTTCTCATGCCTGCCGATGCTTTCATCAGCCGCTTCACCAACGACAAACGGTTGCAGGCGGTCCTTGCCTATCTTTGCCCGCTCTATGGAGGTGTTGGCGACAGGACACCGGCCTATGTGCATGCCATCCTGATGATGCTCTACATAGAGGGGGCAAGCCGGTTTGAGGGAGGAAGCCGACGGTTCGCCGATTTGTTGGCTGGCGTTATCAGGAAACATCAGGGGCTTGTGCTCACCAATGAAGAGGTGACGTGGATTGAGGTGAACGACCGCCATGTGGATAAGGTCGTCACCCGCCACGGCAATGAGGAGAAGCACTTCTCTGCCGACTATTACATATCTGCAGTCCATCCTTGCGCCATGCTCGACATCATGCCTGAGAATGCTTTTCCACAGTCTTATTCTTCAAGGCTCAGGAGCGTGCCTAATTCCTATTCGGCTTTCTGTATGTTTGCCAAGCTGAAGAAAGATGCATTCCCTTATCTCAACTATTCAGAGTATTTTCTCAACAAATACGACCAGATTTGGGAGTTTGACAATCCACAGCCCAGCTGGCCTATGGGATTCTTGTTGATGACACCACCGCAAATCCAACAAGGCAAATATGCGGAAAAGGTGATTGTTACGGCTCCCATGCGTTTTGATGAAGTGAGACGCTGGGAAAACACCAAGGTGGGGCATCGTGGCAAAGATTATGAGGATTGGAAAAAAGATTGCGCAGATCGTTTGATGGCATTCATCAACCGCATTCATCCCGGATTCTCTTCGTGTGTGGAATGGATGAACACGGCTTCCCCGCTGACCATCCGCGATTATTATGGCAACAGGGAGGGATGCCTCTATGGATTCAGTAAGGATGTGCACAACATCGCACTGTCGCAGTTGCCAGTGGTTACAAAAGTGAAGAACCTGCTGCTCACGGGACAAAGCAACAACCTGCATGGATTCTGCGGTGTTCCGCTCACTTCGCTTCTTACCTGTGAAGCTATCCTTGGTTCTAACTATCTGATTGACAAAATAAACGCAACGACATGATTCTGACGGCTCGAAACCAACTGATGAGGATGATTTGCTGTGGCTTGCTGTGGTTGGCGGTCATGGCGGCTGAGGCTCAGATAAATATCTGGGAGGGTACCGCATGCCGCAAAAAGGTGGAGATGACCCCGTATGTTGCAGAGGGAACAGGAAATGTGGCGGTTGTGGTATGCCCCGGTGGCAGCTATTTCTGGCACGATATGCAAAACGAGGGGCATCTGGTTGGTCAATGGCTGCAAAAACATGGTGTTTCTGCATTCGTGCTTCGGTACCGCACGGCATACGTTCCTGCATTTGTGGTGAGGCACAGGTGGGTGTTCAGAGGCAACAGGTATCCTGATCCGCAGGACGATTTGCGTCAGGCGCTCAAGTGCGTCAGGGCGAATGCGGAAAAGTGGGGAATTGACCCTGAACTGGTGGGAGCCATGGGCTTTTCTGCGGGAGGACATTTGGTGATGTCGGCAGCGGAGCTGTTTGACAAAGCGGACCGACCGGCATTTGTGGTGCCGGTATATCCCGTGGTTACCATGACTGACCGTTGCGTGCATAAGCGCTCGAGACGGGGTCTGCTCGGTGATTCCAGAACAAGAAATACTGCTTTGCGTGATTTACTTTCGCTTGAGAAGCATGTGCCCGACGACTGCCCTCCGGTGTTTCTCGTCAATTGCAAGGACGACCCCGTGGTGGACTATAGAAATTCGGTCATCCTCGATTCTGCGCTCACGGCACACCGTGTCAACCATCGCTACGTGCAGTATGAGCGGGGCGGTCACGGATTCGGATGCTCCGAACTGAAGGGCACACCCGAATGCAGGAAATGGAAAGAGGAGTTTCTCAAGTGGATGTGGAATCTTCCTCATGTGAAAGAAAAGAAAAAGGCAGAAAAGCCAGATAATATAGATTGAGCTCGATATGAAGAATTCCAAATTCGATGACATACGTCCTTATAATGAGGACGAAATCCCACAGGCTATGCAGCGCATCGCCAATTGTGACGTTTTCCCTTTGCTCGCTTCTTTTGTCTATCCCGACGAGCCGATTGAAGCGGTGAGAAAAAGGGTGGCGGCATTCAAGAACACCAGAGATTTCCAGACGGACACCATGAGCAAGGTGAACGAACAGATTATCAAGCGCTCGGTTGCAGAGTTCTCGTGCCACGGACTGCATCATCTGACTAAAGGAAAACCTTATCTCTTTGTGTCGAACCATCGCGACATCATGCTCGACTCCAGTCTGTTGCAGTATTTCTTTGTGAAGAATGGATTCGATACCACGGAAATCACTTTCGGTGCCAACCTGATGATGAATCCTGTGATTATCGATATCGGCAAAGCGAACAAGATGTTCAAGGTGGCAAGACCGGGAGGCAGTATCAAGGACTTTTATGAGAAGTCGCTCCATCTGTCGGAATATATCCGCCATGTCATCCGGGAGAAAAAGCAGTCGGTGTGGATAGCACAACGAAACGGAAGGACCAAGAACGGAATTGACGCCACTGACCAAGGCATCGTCAAGATGTTCTGCATGAGTGAGAATGCCGACAAGATCAAAGCTCTTTCTGAATTGAACATTGTACCTGTGTCTGTGTCGTATGAATGGGAGTCCTGCGACATACTCAAGGCATTGGAGCTCTATGAGTCGCAAAACCGGAAATACACGAAGAAGCCGGGAGAGGACCTCAACAGCATCCTCACGGGCATACTCCAATACAAGGGACGTGTGCATTTTGAAATCTGCGAGCCTCTGAGGGTGGAAGAACTCAGGGCTTTTGAGAACAAAACCAATAATGAATACCACATTGCGGTGGCAAAACTCCTCGACAGGCGCATCAACGCGGCATACAGGCTTTTTCCAAACAACTACATCGCCCACGACATGCTCTATGGCAACATGAAATACAGCTCTCTTTACTCTGACGAGCAAAAACGGGCGTTTCAACGCCACCTCACGAAACTTGACAGATACGACACCTGCGATGTGGAGAAACTGAAGGAAATATTCCTCGGGATTTATGCCAATCCTGTGGACAACCGATTTTGACTGTAAACCATGACGCATTGGATTATCCATATCTTCGATTTGCTGAAAAAACGGAAGGCTGCCGGTCTGACGCTTTTGCTTTTGCTGACGCTTCTGTTGGCGGCACTGCTTATGCGCCAGTCTTTCAAGGAGGATATCTCTGACTTTCTGCCACTTGAGGGACGGAGCCAGCAGGCCATGGAGGTGTATAAGGACATGGCGGGAACTGACCGCATTTTCGCTGTGGTGCAGATGGCGGGACAGAATCAGCCTGATGCAGACCTTATGACGGAGGCGGTTGATATGCTGGAGTCGGCATTGGAGGAGACGGATACGGCACATTGGCTGACGGATGTCACCACACAGGTGGACATGGAACAGATTGAGGAACTGACGGACTTTGCCTACAGCAACATCCCTTATTTTCTTTCCGACAGTGATTATGTGGAAATTCGGAAAAAGCTGGCTGAGCCGGAATATGTGGAGCACCAGCTGGAAGCCGACAAGCAGATGCTGATGTTCCCGGTTTCAGGACTGCTGGCCGACAACATGCAGCGGGACCCCCTGAATATCTTCACGCCTTTGGTGACAAGACTGCAGGCTGCCCGCCAACAGTTGGACTACGAAATCTACAACGGATATATCTTCTCACCTGACATGACGAAAGCATACGTCATGATGAGGTCGCCTTTTGGAGCCAGCGAGACAGCTAACAATGCCCAACTGGTGGAGCTGCTGAAACTGGCGGCGGATAAGGTAAAAGGTGAGATGAAAGAGGTGGATGTGCATTTCACCGGTGGACCTGTGATTGCTGTGGGAAATGCAGAAAGAATCCGGACTGACAGCTTTGTGGCGGTCTCCTTGGCGGTTGTGCTGATTCTTTTGCTGCTGTTCTATACCTTGCGCAGCATAAGAAACATTCTGCTGATACTGCTTTCGATAGGATGGGGGTGCCTGTTTGCTTTAGGAATGCTCTCACTGGTCAACGACAATGTTTCAATCATCGTCATCGGCATCGCTTCTGCGATAGTGGGAATTGCCGTGAATTATCCGCTGCATTTCATTGCCCATCTGAACCATACTCCCGAACGAAGGTCGGCATTGAAAGAAATCTGTGGACCGCTTGTGGTGGGTAACATCACTACCGTGGGTGCGTTCCTGGCTCTGGTGCCCCTGCATTCTGTGGCTTTGAGAGATTTAGGGCTTTTCAGCGCCTTGCTGTTGGTGGGAACCATCCTGTTTGTGCTCTTCTGCCTGCCCCACATGGCTCATGTCAGTGAAAAACAACACAAGACAAATTTCATCGACCGTGCCGGCAACCTGTCTTTGGAAAGCAACCGTTGGGTGGGATGGCTGGTTGTGGCAGTCACGGCCGTCCTGCTTTTCTTTAGTTTCCACACCCAGTTTGATGCCGACATCAGCCACATGAATTATATGACGGATGAGCAACGGAAAGATATGGCTGACCTTCAAAAGATGACACAGAACGCCGACAGCCTGACCACCATCTATGCCGTATCCTATGGGGCTGATGCGGAAGAGGCTGTAGCGAGAGCCTATGGAATGCGGAAAACGTATGATAGCTGCCTGTCTTCAGGAATTATTGCTGATTATCGGAAAACCACGGATTTCATCGTGCCTGGAGGGGAGCAGCAGCGCAGACTCATGCTGTGGAAAGGTTTTGTGGAGGAATTTGGAACTGATATGAAGACTCAGGTGGGAATTGCTGCACGGAAATATGGTTTTTCTGACCATTCGTTCGATGAGTTCTGGGAGTTGATAGACGCATCGTTCGAAACTCAGGATATCGCCTATTTTGACCCTCTGATGAAGACGGTCTATACAGGTTTCCTCGTGGATGGAAATGCGGAGAAAGGCTGTAAGGCGGTGGATGTGCTCTATGCACGTAAGTCGGATGTGAAAAAGGTGGAAGAATTGCTTGAGGACGAAATAAGTAAGGGAGTGGTATTTGATGTGGGAAGTATGACTTCTGCTGTGGCTGACGCACTTTCCGACAATTTCAACTATATCGGATGGGCCTGCGGAATCATTGTCTTCTGTTTCCTCTGGTTCTCTTTCGGAAACCTCGAACTGGCCATCCTTTCATTCATTCCTATGGCCGTTAGCTGGATATGGATTCTGGGCATGATGTCCATTTTGGGCATCCAATTCAATGTGGTGAACGTGATTCTCGCCACTTTCATTTTCGGACAAGGCGACGACTACACCATTTTCATGACGGAGGGATGTCAGTATGAATATGCCTACAGGCGGAAAATGCTGGCTTCCTACAAGAGCAGCATTATCCTTTCCGCTTTGATCATGTTTGTGGGAATAGGGACCTTGATCATCGCAAAACATCCGGCATTGAGGTCGCTTGCGGAGCTCACAATCGTAGGAATGTTTTCCGTGGTGCTGATGGCTTACCTTTTTCCACCGCTGATTTTCAGGTGGATGGTGAGCAAAGGCAATGCTTACAGAATCCGGCCACTGTCGTTCCGGATGTTGTGGGAACGTCTGAGAGGATGTAAGTCATTGGAACAGAAAGAACGGACGGAACTGAAGGTTGAGGAGGTCTGCACCCTGATCATGGACCGTTACCGCTATAAAGGTTCGGAAGTGATGAGAGAGGTGAGGAGTTCTTTGTGTGCAAACGCTTCTTTGATTGAGGAAATGACAGCAGACTCTCCTGAAATGGTGGTAATGCAGAACAGTGGGTGGGGAGCCTTGGCACTGGCATTGGCTTATGCTTGCCCTGATTCCCATTTGGTCACGTTTGAAAAAGAATCCGACAAGGTGCTTTTGGCCACTTATAGCGCACAACATTTTGCGGAAAACATCGACATACGTCAGCAGAACGGCTTGGAAGACGTGGAGGAACTGCTCAAAATGCATCCAAATGCAAAGTTGATAATCGCTGGGCAAAAAGAGGAAGAAAGGACTCAGTTTGAAATGTATAAACCTTTAATTGTTAAATAAATGAAAGAAGAAATAAAATCTTTACTTGAAGATTTGCTGCCCTTGGTGGACCTTGATGCCGACTTCTTGTTTGCCGAGCTTGACTCATTAGGTGTAACTGCCATCCTGATGACTCTATCCACGAAATACGGCATCGAGCTGGAGGCTGCCGATGCCACGCCTAAAAACCTGAGAAATCTCGACAGCATCGTGGATTTGGTCAAACGAAAACAACAGGAAAAATGATGTTGGAAGACTATATCAGAATACATGCGGAGCAATGTCCCGACAAAGTGGCTGTGGTGGAAGGAGATAAACAGACTACATACAGCCAGTTGTGGAATATGGTGCTCCAGCATGCTGAACGCTTTAAGGCAGAAGGGCTGGGTGAAAGGCAAGTGAAAATCTTCAGGACGACGCAGACGTTGGACTTCCTGGTTGACTATTTTGCCATTCATATTGTCGGTGCGGTGGCCATGCCGCTGGAGAAGGACATTCCAGAAGAACGGTTTCTGGAGGTTGAAAACCGTTATGGACGTCTGGCGACGCCTGAGGGAGTTGCGGACATTCTTTTCACTACAGGTACAACCGGGGTGTCGAAAGGAGTGATGGTTAGCCATGAAGCCATTTTGGCCGACGCAGAAAACCTGATTGATGGGCAAGGGTTCTCATCAGAGTTGGCTTTTGTCATTAGCGGACCGCTCAACCACATTGGAAGTCTTTCAAAAGTTTATCCCGTGATGATGCTCGGGGCCACCTTGGTTGTGCTGGAAGGAATGACGGATATGGATTTGTTTTTCAAGGCTTTCCAACTCCCATGTCAGAAAATGGCCACTTTCTTGGTACCTGCAAGCATCAGGATATTGCTGAAACTTTGGAAGAAAGAATTGGTGAAATTTGCTTCCAAAATCGATTTCATAGAGACAGGGGCTGCACCGATGATGCAGTCTGATATGCAAGAATTGGCGGAAACCCTCCCTCAATCAAGGCTCTACAACACCTATGCTTCTACCGAAACGGGCATTGTCTGCACCTATAATTTTAACGATGGGCTTTATCTGGCAGGATGTGTGGGCGAAGTGCTTAAAAATGCGGAGGTCTTTACAGACATTGACGGGAGAATTTCATGTCGGGGTAGGATGATTATGTCGGGATATGCGGATGAACCGGAACTCTCTGCAGCTGTGATGAGGGACGGTACGGTATTCACTTCTGATATCGGATACTTCGATGAGGCTGGAAGGCTGCATCTCACAGGGCGGATGGACGACGTGATCAATGTGGGTGGCTATAAGGTGTCGCCTTCAGAGGTGGAGGATGCGGCCATGGCGATGGAAGGGGTGTGCGACTGCATCTGCGTGGCGGTGGAGCATCCCATCATGGGAAAAGCCCTCAAGTTGTTGGTGGCTATGAGGAAAGGAGAAACTTTGGATAAGAGGAGGATGGCGCGTTTCCTTGCCGCACGCCTTGAACGCTACAAGGTGCCGGTGGCTTACGAGCAGACGGATGAAGTGAGGAGAACTTACAATGGCAAACTCGACCGAAAGTCCTACCGCACTTAGGGTGCCTGACCTTAGAGCAAAAGTGATGATAAAGAATCGGACTAAGGGAACGTCAGTGCTTCTCTCCCAGCTCAATCACTTCGAGGTCCTTGATCTCTGGACCGTCGATGGTGAACCTGACGAGGGTGCGGACTTTGTGAAAACCATATAGACCGGCAGCGCCCGGATTGATATGCAGGCAGTCTAACGTTTTGTCATACTGCACTTTGAGTATGTGAGAATGGCCGCTGATGAAAAGCTTTGGGGGACGCGCGAACAAACTGGCGCGGATGCTGGCGTCGTAGCGGCCGGGATAGCCACCGATATGCTTCATCAACACCTCCACTTCCTCGCATTTGAAACGGTATTTCTCGCTGAAGCGCATGCGGATGTCATGACCGTCGATGTTGCCATAGACACCGCGTAGCGGAGCAATTTCCGACAGGCGGTCGGCTATCTCCATGCTCCCAAAATCACCCGCATGCCATATCTCATCGCATTCACTGAAGTATTTCACATAACGGTCGTCCCAATAGGCATGGGTGTCGGATAATAAACCTATGCGTTTCATTGATTCTGATTAATTCTCAAATCGGACAGACCGAAGACATTCACACCGTGGCGTCTGCCTCTCAGAGCTCCCAATAACAATGAGGGTCTGAGCGATTATCTGTTATTTAATGTTATTTTATGCAAAGGTATGAAAAATGTTTAAAAAATATGTGCCTTTTTAATGAAAAACAATTAACTTTGCATGAGAAGTCCGACGGTTGACACCTTGCTGGCAGCCCGACGTCAAGTCATTCAGTCATGACCATGAGGCACTTTGTGCCCTGAGGTGCATTTTCCGATTTCATCTATGCGCGACAAGAATAGGAATTACGATGAGAAATCCACGCTGGCGGTCCTTCTGGAAATCGCCAAACTGTTGGTTTTGCTGCTTTGGAAAGGTATCAAGGCGGTGGG
>JAEEGI010009162.1_pt1 | contig 21733 bp, 12 predicted proteins | sample 8958751 | NCBI WGS metagenome assembly JAEEGI01 (sample SAMN16246545, study PRJNA631951) | gut metagenome | biome: gut microbiome; feature: rumen; material: KS-attached | host: Bos | place: Iran: Karaj | collected 2018-10 | reverse complement strand
AAGCCCGTGCGAAAGTGTTGCAAGCTGAAGCTGAGGCTGCCGCCATTCGTAACATTGCAGAGGCCGTTGCCGATCGAGGTGCTGACCCGGTCAACTACCTGTTGGCGGTCAAGTATATTGAGACTTTGAAGGAAGTCGCCAGCGGACAAGAGAACAAAACTGTCTATCTACCTTACGAAGCGACCAATATGTTGGGCTCGCTCGGTGGTATCAAGGATTTGTTTGGAAAATAATCATCGTTTTAGTTTTTAATGTGTGTGCGGATTTTGGACTTTTAGTCCAAAATCCGCGTTTTTTTGTCCTCATAGTCCACAAGGTAGGCTTCTTTTCCTATTTTTGCCGTTACTATATGGATATTACATGAGAAAGACGATTTTCTTCTCGTTTATGGTGTTTTTGCTGATTACAGCCTGCAACAAAAGCGTTGAATATGAAACGTTGAGTGCTCGTTGGCCTGCGTTTGGTGATGTGTATGCACTGAAAGATGAGTTTCCGGATAGCGCTATGATGTTAATGCAGTCTGTTGCAGATACTTTGGAAGAGAAGTCTCTCCTTTTGGAATCGCCTTTTCTGTTCAATGAATATCAGATACTCAGTACGGAGCTTCGGTACAAGAATTATGTTCCTGTAGGTAATGATAGTCTGACGGAGCAGGCTTTCAATTTCTATGAAACCCTACTTGATCAATCTAATACTGCATCGCATGATGAGTTCTTGCTATTTCAGTTCGCACGTTCCTTATATTATAAGGCGGTGGTGGAATCACAACGTAAACAAACTATGGAGAGTTATTCAGATTTCATTCGTAGTTTGGAGGTGATGGATGAACTGACTGAAAAACGGCATATTTTTCAGATTTCGGAGAAGAATCTTGATTATGAGCATTTTATTGCACTTATTTACACGCGGATCGCTTCTTTCCTCTATCGATATGATGCTTGGGAGGTTGCTTTAGAGGTGCTTGAAAAATCAAACGAGAGCTTCACGGTTGAGGATAATGCCTTGGGCATTGCTGACAATTTGGAGATGATGGGCGACATTATGCTTGCGCAGAGCGAACGAGTTGCAGCAATACAATATTTTAAAGCTTCCGATAGCGTTCATGAAAAGCTTCAAAATGATAATATCTATCAGAATTACAGTGCTTTAATACATCATTCCATAGAACTTTTCGATCAGGGGCAGAACGATTCTGTCTATCACATGCTACATCATGCTTTTGACCTTACCGAAAATGCATATCTTAAGCGTAAAATCAGTTTTGCTCTTGGCCACTTTTATTACGAAGACCAAAAGATGGACTCTGCTCTCTCCAATTTTGAAAGGAGTTTTCCGTTGTTGCCGCGACAATCTATTAGGTCGTTGTGCCGTATCGTTGAGATTTCCAATGCATTAGGGGATAATGAGAAAACTGTGTATTATAGTGTCCGTTTGGCGGAGCAGGCATTAGAACAACAAGCCATGATCCAAGATAAGGTTAAGATGATTACACTATACGAACGTTATAAATCCGACAAACGTGATGCTCAGAACAAAGACCTAATCTTTTTCATTTTGGCCATTGTGTTACTACTGGTGCTTATCTTGGTCATTGATTCGGTATGGCTCGAAAAACGCAGACGCAAACATCAGAAAGACACGGAAAAACATAGTCGCATTAAGAGCCAATTAGAGAAACAACTTGAAGATGCTTTGAATGAAGCAAAGTTTAGAGAGAAAAAGATCAACGAGTTGGAGTCTGAGTTGGAGAAAACCGTCGGTAGCCCCGATTTCCAGCAGCAGCCGTTCAACAAGAAGTTGGAAGTTCTGAAGAAGATGCCAATCTGCTTGCGCGTTTGCAAAGTGCTTGATTACAATGTGAAAGCTGGTGTGGCATATCCGGAGCTCACATTGACGGATCATCATTTGAGTCAGTTGGTCAATGCTGTTGATTCGGTTTTTCCCAAGTTCTCCGTAAGGATGATTGAACAATATCCGCGTCTCAATCGTTCTGATGTGATGTATTGTTGCCTATATATTCTTGGGGTTAATGAGATACAAGCAGCGGCTCTTACGGGCAAAACTTATCAGGCAGTTTGGAAACGCTCGACCAAGTTGCATGAAATTTATGGTAATAACTCTGATATGATGTTTGTCCTGCATAATATTCTAAAAGACTGGAAATAAGTTCATTATTGTCTTATCTCTAATTTTTGATTTGTTTTGATTATTACGGTTGATTATGGTTTATTGTTTTTATAAATAATTGTCTTTTAATCTAATATAGTTTATTTGTTTTATAAATTTTGATTATCTTCCTTTGTGCGTTTTTTGCGCCTAGCTTAGTGGGTTATTACTTTTGCCTCTCAAATCAACGGTTTTTGATATGAATTTTATTATGAAAGATGTCCATGTGGGCAAGATGGTTCATACGGAACTTAAAAGGCAAGGGCGTACTGTCACTTGGCTTGCCGAACAAATCTATTGTGAAAAGTCCAATATTTATAAATTGTTTAGGCGCAAAAGCATCGACCTTGAGCAGTTGATGAAGATTTCTGAAGTGCTTGGTCATAATTTTTTGCGAGACTGTTACGATGATTATCCTTTTGATTTGGTAAATCAATAAGGAATTATTTGGTTTTTTTCGAGTGCCGTAATCGTTATGATTGCGGCACATTTTTTTAGTATTTCAGACGATGCTTTGTGATTTTTTTCAGATTATCCTCAAAATCAAATTATAGTGTCCTCAAAATCAAAATTATATATTAGGGTATTTACGCGTGTTCCTTGTCTATATAGTATGATTCTAATCACAATTCACTTATTTATTCACCAAACTAATTCATTATGAAAAGGAAAGTATTTTCTTTGATGATGACGCTTTTGCTCGCCTTCATGGGCGTGGCGAAGGCGGATGTAGTTACCATTGGTGATGGAACGAGCACGACCTACGTGACTCCTTTCAACAGCCTTTGGGGCTACTCGTTCGTTGAGCAGATTTACACTGCCGACGAGATTGGGACTGCTGGCACGATTAACGCCATCAGTTTCAACCTGCAGAGCACTTCCACCCAAACCAATCAGGTGGACGTGTTCATGAAGGCTGTCTCGAGAATCGGATTCTCGGGAAGCACAGATTATGAGGCTGTTACGGCCTCTGACATGGTGTTTAGTGGCACCGTGACTTTCAACACTGGTTGGACGACCATCACGCTTGACACGCCGTTCCAGTACGACGGGACAAGCAACCTGATGATCGGTATGCACGAGTACACCTCGGGCTACAGCACGCGTTACTTCTACTACACCTCCGCTACGGACAAGGTTCTGTCCTATCACAGCGACAGTGCCAATCCAGATCCTTACGACCTGGGTTCGTACAGCGGTAACAAGTACGTCTCTCCCAACCGTGCCAACATCCAGATTGACATCACGGCTGGTGGTGGCAGTGGCGCTGGCGACCAACTCTATGCTCTTCAGAACGGTGAGGTTGTCGAGACCGTCGTCGTCGGCACCCGCCCGAATGGCTGCTGGATGGAGCCTTTCCGCTTCAGCCTGCGTAATGATGGTCCCGCCATTACGGTGACCCATCTGGACTTCACGCCTCAGGAATACTTCACTGTTGTGGAGCCCGAAATGCCTTTCGCAATGGCTCATAACGAAGAAGTGGGTGTCGCCCTGAACACTGGCAGCTCTACCAATACGACTTGGCAGATGGTGGCCATCTACGGCACCGGCCGCACCGCCCGCGTTTGGGACATCGTGGCTGAACCTTACGATCCCGCTGTGCCGGATGTTTGGGAGCTTGCCTGCGAGGAAGCCACCACGTTCCCCTTCGTGGAATGGCCTGCTACGGCTCACAACACCACTTTGCATAACGATTACACCTTGCCCTTCCCCGAAATTCCGGAAGGCAACGACGCCGTTTACAAACTCGTGTTTGCCCAAGATCAAATGCTGAATGCCGAAGTCACTTCTGGCGCTGATGGCAAGGTTGCCATCTACACCGAGGACTTCTACGGCGAAGGCGGTCCTATGGCTACCAACAACTACACTGGTCCTCAAATTGGCGGTGGCCCTGCTGCTGCTGGCTTTGAGGCACAGATTGGTGATGGCACCAATACTTTGACTTACTTCCCCTTCCACACGCTGTGGAACTACTCGCTTGCTGAGAACCTCTTCCTCGCCAGCGAACTCACCGAGGCTGGTGTAACCACCGCTCCGATGACAAGTTTGAGCTGGTTTGTGTCGAGCACCAGTTGCACTACTCCCCAAAATGGTATCAGCATTTGGATGGGTAATGTTAGCGATGCAGCTCTGACAAGCACTTCACACACCACTGCTGGCATGACCCTTGTTTACACGGGTTCCGATATCCTGCCTGTTGAAGGTTGGAACGAGTTCGTGTTCAATGAAGGCAACTTCGCTTGGGACGGCCAAAGCAACGTGCTGATTCTCTGCCAGAGACAAAATGGTTCATGGCAAGGCAGCGTGAGCTGGCAGACCCACAACCCGGGCTTTGCTGCCACTTGCTACGCCTATACCGACAATGCTCCTGGTTATGATGCAACTTCTCAAACCTACAGCATGACCACTTCCACTACGAACCGCGCTAACATCATCATGAAGAGCGACCGTAGCCGTGTTGCTGATCGTGCTATTGTTACCTATGACTTCGAAAATCAACAGGTTCCTGCCGGTTGGGACAACACTTCTTCCTATCCTTGGACTGTGGTTCCTGGAAATGGCGGCTATGTCTTGAAGAGTGGTAATGGCGGTGTTGCTAGCTCCACTTCAACCATCTCTGCCACTTTCGAACTCGCCACTGATGGTACCATCAGCTTCGATGCCGAGTGCATGGGCGAAGGTACTGGCACTGCTTGGGACAAGTGCATCTTTACTCTTGATGGCGCTCAGCAGTTCTCCTATGGTGCCCACGTTTCAGGTTGGAACAACTACAGCTATGAAGTTGCAGCTGGCTCACATACCTGCACCTGGACCTATTCGAAGGACAGCAGCGTGAACCCGACGGGTGACTACTTTATGATTGACAATGTGACCATCGCCACTGCTGGTGGAGATCCTACACCTGGCCCGATTGCCTATGACTATAGCTTCGGTCCTGTCATCACCAACATGCCTGTTGAAGCCGGCACCTACTACCTGGTTGCTTCTTCAACCGATGCTAACTTCCAGGTGACCATCAACGCTGAAAATATGCCTTGCCCGCAAGTTGAGGGCTTCGCTTTCAACCCGACTCCTGCTGACGATGAAGACGGCATCGAGCCTGGTAGCGTCACACTGCGTTGGAACATCCCGAGCTATGCCACCGGTTGGCGTCTGATCTTCGGTACGACCTACTATCCGGATCCTAACCATCCGCAGACGGTCATGTATCCTGAAGATGGCAGCTTCAGCACCACTTTGGCCAACAGCTACACGGTGCGTAACCTGTGGAACAACACCAACTACTTCTGGAGAGTGGAATTCAATAACGCTGGTGCCTGCCCTGAGGGCGTGAGCAGCCCGGTTTGGGGCTTCACCACCCACCTCAACATCCCGCAGAACCTTACCGCTGTTGATTACACTGTGTTCGATGACGAAACCATCGTCCTCAACTGGAATGCTGTTGTCGACCGTACCTTCCGTACCTACAATGTGTATCGCGATGGTGCTCTCATTGGCAGCACTCAGGTGAACAACATTGGCAACGCCACTTACACCGATGGTCCTCTGGCCTACAACATGGCTGGTTACACCTACTATATTACTGCTGTGTACGACGAAGGCGAAAGCGCCCCGTCAGATCCTGTCACTGTGAAGGTCTCTGGTTACGGCAACGTTAACGGTCACGTCTATGAACAAGACGGTACGACTGGTATCGCTGGCGCCACTGTGACGATGGTTGGTGTTGACGAGTTCAACGTGAACCACACCTACAACTTCACGACCAACGCTCAGGGTTACTACAGCGGTCACATCTACGCTGGTAACTACGATGGCCAGGCTGCTAAGGAAGGTTACCAAACCATCGAGGCTCCTGTCCAAGGCAACCCGATTGTCATGGTCTACAACCAGACGACCAGCCCTGTCGACTACATCCTTGACGAGAACTTCGATCCCGTCTGTGGTGTCATTGCTGAGTACTATCCCGACAGCCTGGATCCTCAGAGCCCGTATGTGAAGGTGTACTGGGGCTGCGGCCTGCCTGGTAGCGAGATCATCGAGCCCTTCGAGACTGGCGACTTCAGCCTGTTCGATTGGCAGGTGGATCCCACCTATCCTTGGACCATCACAACCAATAACCCGTATGAAGGCACCTACTGCATGAAGAGCGGCGGCGCTGGCGTAGCCAACGTGGTCAGCAACATGTCTGTTACGGTGAACATTCCTGCCGACGGTCTGATGAGCTTCTTCGGCAAGATCTCCTGCGAAAGCAGCTGGGATTATGGTTACTTCTACATCGACGGTGTCCAGAAGGGCAGCTACACTGGTGCTAGCGCCTGGAGTGAGAAGGTCTTCGACATCACCGCTGGCGACCACACCTTCATGTGGCAATACACGAAGGACGGTAGTGTCAACAGCAACGATGACTGCTTCTATGTTGACTACATTACCTTCTACAAGCAACCCGCTCCTCCTGTTCCGGGCATGACTTACGACTTTGAAGACCATACCATGCAAGGTTGGACTTCAGTTGATGCCGACGGTGACGGTTATGGCTGGAGAGTCGGTTCTGAAGTGATGACTGGCGTCAATGGCCACAACAGCTCAGCTGACTTCGTCTTCTCACAGAGCTACGACAACAGCTATGGTGTCCTCTATCCGGACAACTACCTCGTTTCACCTCAAGTGCAATTGGGTGGTATCGTGAGATTCTATGCTTGCGCCCAGGATGCCAACTATGCTGCTGAGCACTTCGGCGTGGCCGTTTCTACGACCAACACCAACCCGAGCTCCTTCACCACCGTCCAAGAGTGGACGTTGAGTGCCAAGAGCGTTGGCGAGGGTGGCAAACCCGTGCGCAACAGCCGCAGCGGCCGCGACCAGGGCAACTGGTATGAATATACCGTTGATCTGAGCGCTTACAGTGGCAATGGTTATGTGGCCATCCGTCACTTCAACTGCTCCGACATGTTCTATCTCGATGTCGACGACATCACTATCGGTGAACCTGGTAAGGGTATTGCTGAAACCCGCAGCCTGAACCACTATAGAGTGTATCGTACCAGCTGCTACAATGATGGTCCTTACACTGAAGATAATACCGTGCTGTTGGCCACCGTTTGGGTGCCTGACACCGTCTATATCGACGTTGAATGGGCTGACCTCGCTCCTGGTATGTACAAGTGGGGTGTTGGTTCCGTTTATTCTGGCAACCGTGGCGAAGAAATCGAAGGCGCAATCAACTGGGCCGAGCCTATGCAAGTTGGTGGCACCCGCGAAACTTTGACTTGTGACTTCGAAGGCGGTATGCCTGCTGGCTGGACCGTTATCGATGGTAACAATGATGGTTTGACCTGGACTATGACCAGCGAAATCCCGACCACTTGGACTTACTATGCAAGCTTGTCTCTTGACTGGTACCATGGTGGTACGAACGCCATCTGCAGCGGTTCTTACATCAATGGCTATGGCGCTGTGACTCCTGACGAGTACTTTGTGTCGCCTCAGGTGACCCTCGGTGCTGGTTCAACAATCGACTTCTGGGTGGCTGCTACCGATGCTAGCTATCCTGCCGACCACTTTGGTGTGTTCGTCTCCGACAACGGTACGAGCAACTGGACTTCGGTACAAGAATGGACGCTGACTGCCAAGAAGGCTGGTCTGATTGGTGGCGCTGCTTCACGCAATGGTGAAGGCCTGAGACTCGGCAACTGGTACAACTACACTGTTGACCTGAGTGCATACGCTGGACAGAAGTACATCGCCTTCCGTCACTTCAACTGCTACGACCAGTACATCATGTGCTTGGACGACATCACCATCAACACCTCTGGTGGTCCTGTCCCGCCGACTCCGCCTACACCTCCTACTCCTGGTCAAGGTGGCACGCAGTTGGTTAACTTCGAAGGTGGTGAAATTCCTGCCGGCTTCGACAATAATGCCAGCAACTATCCTTGGATCATTTGGAACGACAATCCTTACAGCGGTTCCTACTGCATGGCTAGCGGCAACTACAATGTGGCCAGCTCCGAGTCATACATCGATGCCACTGTCGAGTTCGTTACCGATGGTTCTATCGACTTCTACAGCCGTATCTCTTCGGAAAGCGTGACCTACGACTATGGTGTATTCTACATCGACGGTGTGGAACAATATCGTGAGGGTGGTACCACCAGCTGGACCAACCGTCACTTCAGCGTGAGCGCTGGTTCTCATACCTTCCGTTGGTACTATCGTAAGGATAGCAGCGTCAACAGTGGTGAAGACCGTTACTTCATCGACGAGATCACCTTCGAAGGTGTTCCTGGCGGTGGCGGTAATGGCAACAACCTCAACTGGTTGGCTCTGCCTCGTGAGAGCGAGACCATCTGGTCGAACTGCCTCGATAAGGACATGTACATTGCTCCTGCCGATGTCACTGTGCTGCTCAACAGCGCTGACAGCCCAGAGGGTACTGTTGTGACCTTCACCAACTACAATGAAGCTGAGCAACTGGCTTACCCGATTGCTCCTATCACCTTGGATGAGACTGGCTTCTATGCTTTCGATAGCTTCCGTCGTGGCGCTTACAGAGTCACTGTCGAAATGGAAGGCTACGAGCCCATCGTTGACAGCATCAACTTCATCGATTACCCGAACAACCTCGTGAATGAAATGCATCTCCGCTATGTGATGACCGAGATCCTCTATGGTGTTGGTGATGTTTATGTTTCACGTACTGGTTGGGCCATGTGGGATGGCGAATCCATCGCCCCGACTCCTGGTCCTGGCGGCAATGCTAGCACCTTCGACGTTGACTTCGAAGCCGGTATGCCTGAAGGCTGGAATGTCATCGACGGCAACAACGATGGTTGGACTTGGTGCCTGACTAGCAACATCCCGAGCACTTGGACATACTATGCAAGCCTGACACTTGATTGGTACCACAGCGGTACAAATGCTATCTGCAGCGGTTCTTACATCAATGGTGTGGGTGCCCTGAATCCTGACGAGTACCTCGTTTCGCCTCAAGTGACCCTCGCTGCTGGTTCACAACTCAGCTTCTGGGTCGCTGCTACAGATGCCAGCTATCCTGCCGACCACTTTGGCGTGTTCGTCTCCGACAATGGTACAAGTGACTGGACCTCAGTTCAGGAATGGACGCTTGCTGGCAAGAAGAGCGGTATGATGGGCGGTGCTGCCTCACGCGACGGCGAAGGCCTGAGACTCGGCAACTGGTACAACTATACGGTTGACCTGAGTGCCTATGCTGGCCAGAAGTACATCGCTTTCCGTCACTTCAACTGCTACGACCAGTACATCATGTGCTTGGACGATATCACATTGACCAGTGGTGCTAAGGACGGCGACCGTCACCTCGAGCACTTCAAGGTGATGTGCACCAGCATCGATGGCGAGCCTATCTTCAACGCCAATGTTCCTGCCGAACAACCGTTCTGCCAGTTGGCCACCGACGAACTCGTCGCTGGCGAGCACTACATCTGCAAGGTTGCTGCCATGTACAGCACTGGCTTGAGTGGCTGGGTTGAACAAGAATGGCAATACATCCCGTGCGACAACTACGCTGGCACGCTTAACGGTGTGACCATCGATGGTAATGTCATCAGCTGGGATTACCCGAACGGCACTGGCCCGACGCCTCCTGGTCAAGGCGACACCTTCAGCGTGAACTTCGACGATAGCCAGATTCCTGCTGGTTGGACCACCATCGACGGTGGCAACCCGGCTGGTTATGGTTGGCAACTTGCAAGCGTTAAGATTGGTAGCACTGGCTACGGCCACAATGCCTCTAACGACTGCGTGTTGAGCCAGAGCTATGACAACAGCTACGGCGTTGTGTATCCTGACAACTACCTCGTTTCACCTCAAGTGAATCTCGCCAACGGTAGCACATTCAGCTTCTGGGCTTGCGCACAGGATGCTGGCTATGCCGCCGAGCACTTCGGTGTGTTCATTTCCGACAACGGCACAAGCGGTTGGACAATGGTGAACGAATGGACGATCGGCCAAAAGGGCGAGCGTTATGAAGGCACCCGCGGCACTCGCGACCAGAGCGCCTGGACGCAGTACAGCGTTGACCTGAGCAACTTCGCCGGCCAGAAGTACATCGCCATCCGTCACTTCAACTGCAGCGACCAGTTCTATCTGGATGTTGACGACATCGAGCTGACCAGCGGTGCCAAGAGCAACCGCGACGTTATCGCCTTCAACGGCTTCGTTACCGATCCGGGTGCGATGGCCAACGGCGCCGACGCCTCTTGGATTAAGAACGGCCAAAGCACATGGGGCCCGAACGTGAACAACGGCGGTGGCTACATGCTTGCTGACCAGTTCACCTTGAGCTCAGCCACGTCCATCAGCGAGATCGAGGTCTACGGTTACCAGACCGGTAGCTCGACCACTTCGACCTTCACTGGCCTCTATGCCCAGATCTACAGCGGCAGCCCGATGAGTGGTGGTACTGCTGTCTGGGGCAGCATGACCGACAACATCATGACGGCCACAGCCTTCACGAACTGCTACCGCGGCAGTGACGGTGAAACCACCGCCACGACCCGCCCGATCATGAGCATCACCGCCGGCAACCTCGACATCCAACTTGAGGCCGGCACGTACTACCTGGTCTACAGCTTGACCGGCAGCGGTTCGAGCGGTCCTTGGGGTGCTCCTCACTGCGAGCCTGGCATCGGCAACACCGGTAACGGCCTGCAGTACACTACGACTGGTTGGCAGACCTTGGTTGACAGCGGTGCTGGCACGCCTTACGGCTGCGCCATGAAGATTTCGGGTGGCAACAGCGGCCCGACGCCTCCTCCTACACCTGCTGGCGACGTCCTCGGCGCCATGATCTTCGCCGACGGCGAATGGGAAGCCTTCGTACCTGTCCCGACCAACACCTACACCTATGAAGGCACTGCCGAAGAGGTGTGCGTCCGCATGGTCTACAACGGCACGAACACGCTGCCCGAGGGCAACATCTACTACTCGATGAGCTGCCCCGAGTGCGAGCCTTACATGCCTGGCTACATCACCTGCGAACCTGGCGAGCCTATCCATGCCGAAGACCTCGGCGAGACCGACCAGATCAAGATCTGGTGGGGTGACGCACCACTGCCGCCCGCGCCTCCGATTGAGGAATGGATCTACTACGATGACGGCACCTATGCCACGAACGTGGGTACCGGCGATGCCTCTGCCACGATCTACTGGGCAAGCATGTTCCCGGCCGCTTCACTTGCTCCTTATGCAGGCACGAACCTGACCAAGGTTGCAGTGTACGAGAACAGCTACAACACCAACCCGATAACCGTCACGGTCTATCTGGGTGGAACGACAGCCCCTGGTACTGCATACAGCAACCAGACCTTCGCTCCTACGGGCAACGAATTCCAAGAGGTCACTCTGGACACGCCTGTCGCTATCGACGGCACCCAGAACCTGTGGATTGTGATGGCCGAGCAGGGTGAACACCCGGCCACAGCCTGCGCCGACACGGGCGAGCCGAACAACCGCTGGATCAGCCTCGACGGCAACGCATGGCAAGACCTTGCCAGCGCCGGTCTGCCTGGCTACGGCTGGATGATTCGCGGCTTCGTGACCAACCAGGCCAAGGGCACGGTTGAGAACATCGCCATCGAGCCTGCTCCTGCAATGCCTGTGACCGGCAACATGACGCTGAGCCACACCGAGGTGGTGAGCAAGCCCGCCGACCTGAGCTTCATGAACCGTTCGGAGATTGTGAAGTACAACGTGTACCGTTCGGACGACAACGACACCTACGTCATGATTGGTGAAGTCGCTGCCGTTGCTGGTCAGACCTACTATGAGTACATCGACACGCCTGAGGCAGTTGGTACATACTACTACCAGGTGCGTGCCGAGTATGAGGATGGCTGCGAGTCCGATCCTGCACTGTCGTTCGACGATCCTTCGGTCAACTACGTGACCGGCCACATGACGGGTATCGACGAGAACGGCGCCACTGTCGCCCTCTACCCGAACCCGACTAAGGGCAACGTGACGATCGAGGCCAACGGCATGAGCCGCATCACTGTGGTGAGCGTCCTCGGCCAGGTGGTCTTCGACACCGAGCTCAATGCCGACAGCTACATCTTGAACATGGCCCAGTTCAACGCTGGCATGTACATGGTGCGTGTCTACACTGAGAGCGGCGTGACCGTCAAGCGCGTTACTGTCATGCAATAATTGACCATCGGTCAAAAAATTGAAAGGCAATCCGAAAGGGTTGCCTTTCTTTTTTGTATTTTTCCGTATCTTTGCAGCACCTTTTTGATTGTAGTGCCATGGAGATTCTGGATTTGTACGATAGTGAAATGAGGCTGACCGGACAGACCATCGAACGGGGGAAGCGCATTCCTCCCGGTTTTATGATTCCCATTGTGGCGGTGTATGTCTATAACGACAAAGGCCAGTACCTGATTCAAAAAGTTTCGCCAAAGAAGGGTAATTATTATTCCACAACCGCTGGCCATGTGAAGAGCGGTGAGTATGACTTCGCTTTGGCTATGTTACGCGAGATGAAAGAGGAGATTGGCTTATCTGCGGCCAAGAGTGAACTCAAATTGGTGAAAATCAGACGTTACGAGTATAAGTTTACGTTTCTTTACATGTTAAAAAGCAATGTGCCTGCCGAAATACTACGCGTGCAAAAAGATGAGGTAGAGTCGGTGATGTGGATGAGCCACGAAGATATTGAGTTGCTTTGCAAGATGGGGCTTTTCAATAGAATCCATTACCAAATGCTACTTGATTGTGAAGAAAGAATGCAAAACAACCATTGATTGTTTGTCCGTTTAACAAAATTGGCTAATTTTGCAGCAAATTATGTTTAAGCAACAAATACCTTAAATAATATGATAGCAAAAGAATTATTAAATCCCCAAAGCATCGTAGTGTGCGGTGCATCGTCAGACATTCACAAACCCGGCGGAAAAGCCTTGAAAAACCTTCTTGAGAGTCCTTTCAGAGGCCCGGTTTATGCAGTGAACCCCAAAGAGACTGAAGTGCAAGGCGTGAAATGCTATGCCAAGGTCGATGACCTGCCACAGGTGGAATGCGCCATCATTTGCATTGCAGCCAAGTTCTGCGCGCAGACCGTCGACGTGCTGGCCAAAGAGAAAGGCTGCAAAGGCTTCATCATCATCAGCGCTGGCTTCTCGGAGGAGAACGCCGAAGGTGCCGCTATCGAGAAGCATATCGTTGACACCATCAACAGTGTCGGCGGCAGCTTGATTGGGCCCAACTGCACGGGCTTCCTCAACGTGAACTATGCCGGCTGTTTCGATACGCCTATCCCAACCCTTGACCCTAAGGGCGTTGACTTCATTACTGGTTCAGGTGCCACCGCCGTGTTCATCAAGGAATACGGCATGAGCAACGGTTTGAAATTCAATAGCGTGTGGGCAGTGGGCAACAGTGCACAGCTCGGCATCGAGGACGTGCTGGAACACTTGGACGAGACCTTCGACCCAATGAGGTCGAGCCATGTCATCATGCTTTACATGGAGAAGATCGGCGACCCGCAACGCCTGCTCAAGCACTCACGCAGCCTCATCAACAAAGGATGCCATATTGCAGCCATCAAGTCGGGTGGCTCGGCAGCTGGTAGCCGCGCCGCCTCGTCGCATACGGGCGCTTTGGCGACCAACGATGCCGTGGTTGATGCTTTGTTCCGCAAAGCGGGTATTGTGCGCTGCCAGAATCGTCAGGAGCTGACAACGGTGTGTGGTGTGTTCATGCATCCCGAAATCAAAGGCAAACGTTGCGCCGTTATTACCCATGCCGGTGGCCCTGCAGTGATGCTCACCGATGTGTTGTCAAATGGCGGTATGGAAGTGCCTTCATTGAAGGAACATCCTGCCAGCCCTGCTTTGTTGGAGAAGCTCTTCGCTGGCTCTAGCGTGGGTAACCCCATCGATTTCCTGGCGACTGGTACAGCTGAGCAACTCGGATATATCATCGACACCGTAGAAAACGAGTACACCGACATCGACTTCTCGGTGGTCATCTTCGGCTCGCCTGGATTGTTCAGCAACAAGGAGGTCTATGACCTGCTCGACCAGAAAATGAAGACCTGCAAAAAGCCTATCTTTCCAGTACTGCCTTCCATCATCAACGTGAAGGACGAAATCGAGGACTTTATCGCTAAAGGTCGCATCAACTTCCCGGAAGAATGTGTGCTCGGTAATGCTATCTGCAAAGTCTATAACACCCCGAAGCCGCAGCCTGAAAACGTGGAGATGCCTAAAATTGATACTGCTCGCATCCGCAAGTGTATTGACAGCTGCGAAAATGGTTACATCGGTCCGGATAAGATATACGAATTGTTAGATGCTGCAGGCATTGCGCAGAAGCAGATCCGGGTCGTTGATAAGAAACAGCAGGCATTGGACTTCGCGAACGAGGTGGGTTATCCGCTCGTGATGAAAGTCGTGGGTCCCGTCCACAAGTCGGACGTCGGTGGTGTGACCTTGAACGTGCGCGACATCGAGACCGTTGGCAAGGAGTTCGACCGCTTGATGGCCATTAAAGATACCTATGCAGTGGAAATGTATCCAATGCTTGATGGTACAGAAGTGTATATCGGCGCTATTCGCGATGCCAAGTTCGGCCATCAGGTGTTCTTTGGCTTGGGCGGCATTTTCATCGAGGTGCTGAAAGACGTGCAGAGCTCATTGGTGCCCATCAGCGCACCCGAAGCGAAAGACATGCTCACCAAGCTCCGCGGTTACAAGATTCTGCAAGGCGTACGTGGTCAGCAACCCGTCAATGTTGATGTCTATGCCGAACAGATTGCGAGAGTGGCTGCTTTGGTGATGGCCGCTCCTGAGATTGCTGAGATGGACCTCAACCCGTTGCTTGGCAACCCGAAGAATGTCGTCGCCGTGGATGCACGTATCCGTATTGAAAAATAATTGACTATGACTTGTGACAATGACTATGACCGCTTCACCTATCGTGGAATCGGTCATAGTCATAGTCAACGGTCATGGTAAAACAAACCAATATGATTACCGAAAAAGCAACCTATTACTTGGTCTATGCAGCTTTAGTCGTCGTCACCTTTTTGCTCGATAACCTTTTGCTGAAGAAGACCGACAAGACCAACCGCACCATTGGCTATATACTAAGCATCGTTGTGGATTTGGCCATCTTTGGTTATGGCATTTATCTGTACATAGCCAAAGGCGAGGACCAGACGGGCTTTGTGCTTGGTGGCATCCTTTGCGGCCTGTGTTTGCTATGCTTGCTAGGACGCTATTGGCAGAACAAGGAACTGGATAAAAGAAATAAGAAATGAAAAAATCTGATGTCATCACGATCGTTATTTGGGCTGCTGTGATTTGTGGCTTCGCTTTCATCCCAGGCGCATGGGATTGGTTCAACGATACCACCAAAAACCACGGCCTGTTGATGAGTTTCTTCAAGTTTGCTATTCTAGGTACTTTCGGAGAGATGTTGGCCCTTCGTATCCGTGAAGGCGTGTATTTGAAGCAAGGCTTTGGCCTGTTGCCTAAGATGCTGGTTTGGGGTGTGTTGGGTGTGGTTATTGCCTCGGCCATGACCATCTTTAAGACGGGTACCGTAAAGCTTCTTGATGGGGGTTTCCATTTCAATGGAAAAGCCGCTGAATGGTTTGCTGGTGACCTCAGTTGGGGCAAATTCTTCGTTGCGCTTTGCGTCAGTGTGCTGATGAACACCCTGTTTGCCCCAGTATTCATGACTTTCCATAAAGTCACAGATATCCATATCGCCGAGACAGGTGGTACCTTGAAAGGTTTTTTCAGTAGTTCGTTGAATATCGGTGAGGCACTTTCGAAAAAAATCAACTGGGACATCCAGTATGGTTTTGTTTTTGCCAAGACGATTCCCTTGTTCTGGTATCCTGCGCACACCCTCACTTTCCTACTACCGCCTACTCTTCAGGTGCTATTTGCCGCTTTCCTCGGTGTGGCGTTGGGCGTGATTTTGAGTATAAAGAAATAAATTATGTAGCTATGAAAAATAATAAAGTGTTCAGATGGTTTTTGTCTGCATTGGTATTGGCATCAGTGATGTTTGCTATGCAGGCCTGCAGTGGATCTCCTTTTAGGTTGAAGGAAATGCAAGGAACGTCTTATGAAGAGGAAGAAAAAGAAGAGGATCCAACGCCTTCGGAGGATTTGGAGTTTTGGGGTCTTAAAAATGAGGATTGGCAATCTGGCGATGATCCATATGTTCCATAATTTCTCTTTTTTAGGGGCGCATTTACCATCTATCGATCTGTCTTCTGAGTGAAACTCCTGTCCTTTCACGATTACCGATGAAGGGAAGTTGGCCAATATGCTGACTGAAAAGAGTGATTATGAGCGGTAATGTTGCTAAAAGTGGTTGGTGATATGCAGGATAATCTTCTTATGCCTCAAAACCCCCAATAGCGTAATCTGTTGTAATACAAGCATTCTTTTTATCATTCTTGCTTGACAAAGATAAACAATTATCCTTTTGATGAAAGCGATTTCATCTAAAAGTCCGCATTTTATTTGTTTTCAGCAATTTATGCATGGTTTTACCAACCATTTTTGTCTATTATACCGATTTTTTTTATTTTTCTCGAAAAAAAATCCACTTTTTCCTTGACAGTAATGAAAATTGTTGTACTTTTGCAGTGTTCTATTTGACTAATACACTAACACAAAATACAACAATATGATTACAATCAACAACTTAGACTTCGGCTATAATAGTCAGCCAGTCTTCAAAAACATCAGCCTCAGCTTCGAGAAGGGTAACATCTACGGGCTGTTGGGCGAAAATGGAGTGGGGAAAACCTCCCTGCTGAAACTCATCAGTGGCTTGCAGAAGCCCACATACGGCGCTTGCGAGGTGGACGGCATCGCGCCCTTCAACCGCTTGCCCGAAACCCTCCAAAAGATTTTCTTCATCTCGGAAGATTTCGCCATCCCGGAGGGTACACCTATTAATAATGTAAGGGAGTTGGGCGTGTTCTATCCCAACTACGACGAGAAGCTTTTCTTTGAGCTTTGCAGGGAGATGGATGTTGATCCTCAGCGCAAGTACGCTGAATTGTCGTTTGGCCAACAGAAGAAGTGCCTCATCGCCACGGCATTGGCCCTCAACACGGACTATCTGCTCCTCGATGAGCCTACCAATGGTCTTGACATCCCCTCGAAGACGCTCTTCCGTCAGGTCATCACCAAACACGCCACGGAAAACCGCACCATCATCATTTCCACCCACCAAGTGAAGGATGTGGAAAACCTCATCGACCCCATCATCATCCTCGACCATGATGAGGTACTGCTCAAGGCCTCGTTCCGCGACATCACCGACAAGCTCTATTTCGACTACGGCATGGAGAAGGACGACAGCGCGCTCTACAGCGAGATGATCCCTGGCGGCTACGTCAACGTGACCCGCAACCCCGAAGGCCTCGACAGCAAGGTAAGCATCGAGGTGCTATTCAACACCGTCATGAAAAACAAGGAAACCATTAAACAAATCTTTAGCTAATAGGAGGAACAAGTCATGAATAACACTTTTAGTTTCAATCGTTTCAAGAACCTCTTGCTGAAAGACGGCAAGATGTATATCCGTAATTTCGGCACCTCGCTCATCGTGTGGTGCTGCCTGAACGCCATCTTTTGGATTTTCAACCTGCTTTTCGGTTCCGAAACCATGCCACCTGTCCGTTTTGGAATGTTATGCACATGGACGGCGTTGGCCATGATGATGGTCCCTTCCAAGGTTTATGGCAATGCCAACCTTTCGCGTGAGGGTGTGGGTTTCGCCATGATGCCCGCTTCTTCGTTGGAGAAGTTCGTCAGTATGTTCATCTATTGCGCCATCGTGACACCAATTGTCGTCTTCTTTGGCGGTTATTTGGTTGACGCTTTCTTGTCGATTTTCCCTTTCGGAGGCTTTGAGAAACCTATACGGCTCTACTCGATGAACGAAATCATCCAAATGTTAAACGACACGGAAGGCACAGTTCGTGCTGGAGAAATGGATCTTCCCATTGAGCAAGTGTTCCCCATCGGTGTGATGCGTACTTCATTATATGCCGGCATCATCCAGTGGTCGGCCATCTTCATGCTGGGCAATATGCTCTTTAAGAAGCACAAAGCTGGAAAGACCATTGCCTGTTATTTGGGCATTTCTTACCTGATTTCCATGATTATGGGCCTGGTGTTCTTCAATAGAGAAATCATAGAGAGATGGATAGCAAAGTTCGACGACATGTCTATCGAACAGCTAATCCAGTGGTTCCAAAATGCAACGACATGGGGCATGGTTGTCGGCATCATCATCACCCTCCTGCTGCTCTTCTTCACCTATCGTAAAATCAAGACCCAAAAATACTAAACCATGGAATTCAACGCACACAAACCCATATACTTGCAGATTTGTTCGCAGATTTACGAGCAGATTCTGCGCGGCGAGCTGAAGGCCGATGACCGTATCCTCTCGGTGCGCGACTACGGCATCCAACTTGGCGTGAACCCCAACACCATCATGCGCTCCTATGAGACCATGACGGCAGCGGGTATCATCTACAACAAACGCGGCATTGGCTATTTCATCTCCGCTGAAGCCAAGGACATCGTCCTCAGGCAAATGCGCGAGGAGTTTCTCGAAAAGGAACTGCCTGAAGTGATTAAGAAAATGAAATTGCTCGGCATTGGACTGGATGAGATAAAACTGTAGGAGATTCCCTGCGGGAATGGAGTATACAGTAGTTGTTTCCTGCGGCGGCTTATAGAGCTTACGAGTCGTTAAAGTTACAAGCCGCCGCTTGATACCTAACACAATACTCCATTCCCGCGAAGCGGGAACCTAAAAAATCAAACTTGACTGTAACTTTTTCACCTATTCTCCGTCTTACTACAAATCAATTAAAACAAACATACAATGAAAAGAAACATCTTAATCATCGCAGCGGTCATCATCAGCATGACGCTCAATGCCTGTTCCCTCAATTTGGATGGGGAAACGATCGGCGGCAAAACCATCGAAGGTGACGGCAACATCGTTACCCGCACCTACGATGTGACCACGTTCAACGAAATCTCGACCTCGCTGCCGGCAACGGTCAACTTCACCATTGCCGACAGTTATTCTTGCACCGTCAGTGTGGACGAGAACCTTTTCGACTACCTCGACATCAGAGTGAAAGACAATGAGTTGTTGATGGGAAAACGCAAGGACGACAAAAACAAAAATTTGAAAGCCACGAAATTCGTTATTGAAGTAACGGCTCCGAGTTTGGAGGCTGTCAACCTTGCTGGCAGTGGCACTTTCAACGCCAACAGTCCGTTGGAAGCGGAGAAATTTGAGGCCAACGTGGCCGGTTCGGGCGACATCGTTTTCCATAAAACGGTCACTACTCAGAAAGTTGATTTGAATGTGGCTGGTTCGGGCGATTTAGCTTGCAATGAACTGATTTCTGACGAGCTAGGCTGCTACATTGCTGGTTCGGGCGACTTGAAAGTCGTTAGTGGTCAGGTGCGCAAAGCCGAGGCTGGTGTGGCCGGATCGGGCGACATCGTCCTGACCTGCAACATTGAGAACCTTGATGCCAACATTGCCGGTTCAGGCGACATCAAGGCGCGGGTCAGCGCCAAGCTCAAGTACGCCATCATCGGCTCTGGCGATATTGGTTACTATGGTAATCCTGTCGTGGAAGGCGACAAAGCGGGTCGCGGTGGTTTGACACGCCTTGGCGACTGACAACAGCGAAAGTAAATCTCTTTTTCATAACCTTGTAATGAGAAACGGCTGACCCATCGGGCCAGCCGTTTTCTTTCGTTTTACATGAATTGCCACGAATTATTCACGAATTTTCCATGAATTTCATTAATGACAATTCGTGTTCAATTGATGATAATTCATGTTGAAAATCACCTGATTACGCTAACACGCTTGACACCCACACCGTTTTCGGTATAGATGCGAATCATAAACACACCTGTGCCATACTGGCTCATGTTCAAGGTCTCCGTGTCGTTATTCACTTCGGCATCATACACCACCTGGCCGAGCTCGTTCATCACTGTGAGGCGTTGCATGCCTTCTGCCTCGATAGTGACATTGCCGTTGGTCGGGTTGGGGTAGAGGCTGGCGTTGATGCTGTACTCGTTCACATCGGTGGAGTTCTTCACTTTGATTTCGAAGGTGCTGTTGCCGTTGTTACATTCCGCAGTAGGCGTGGCGGTTAAGATAACTTCACCCTTGTAAGTGTCGCTCCAAGTGACGAGGACCGACTTGCCGTCATTGGCAGGTGTCAGTGCTCCGGCTTCTTCAGGCTCGATGCTATAGCCGACTTCCACATCATTCGCAATGGTATAAGTGCTTGTAGGTGTGAGGCGCACATCTAATTCGGCATCGCCGCTGATTTCGGGCATGGCGGCCACAGGATTCACAACGATATTGATGGGCAGTTCGAGGGCAGTCTCACAACCATGGGAATCGGTGATTTTGGTGAAGACGATGTTGACATCTTCCGTGGGGGTGAGGCTCAATGTGTAATAGTCAATAAAGCTAAAGCTTTCAATGCCTTCGCCTTCAACAGTATATTCCACACCGCTACCACCAATTACAGTTGTGCCAGACAAAGGAATATTCACTTCTTCGCCTTCGCAAATGCTGGTTGGGACTTCACCAATTGAAAGCGTGGGCTTTTGATAGCAAAGGACTACAAATCCCCAATCCCCTTCTTCGTATGAGATTTGGCATGTGCGATTGCTGATAGACATGATATTGTATACTGTTGTGCCGAGTTCAGGAATGCCAAGGTCAATGATGGTGTCGTTGGCATTAAGCTCATATTCAGTCCCATTGATGTTGACAACAAAATCTGGTTCCGTGGGATTTCCATTAGGTGTGTATCCGTCAAGAGAGATGCCCATAAAGGCGTGTTCACCTTCGCAAGCGACATAACCAGTGTATTCCAGATCTATATTAGGCATGGGGTTCATCTCAAAAGGATAATCGTAAGTGAAGGAACCACAGCCAGGAGATACAGCAAAAGCAGTCAAAGTGACTCCGTTTGCAATATCCAGTAATCCAGGAGTATAAGTGGTTTCCAAAGCGGAGGCATCTTCAAAAGTGCCGTCGCCATCGGTCAGCCATTGGAAGGATATATATTCGCCGGAAATTCTCACCGAAATGGGTTGAGGCTCATCGATGGCGCAATAATGAACATCGATAAGCGCGTTTTCAATCACTACCTTTTGGGTGACAAACACCGTCATTTCATCAGTAATTGTTTCGCCGTCGCCGTTGATGGTAATGGTCAATGTGGCTTGGCCATTATCAATGTCCTGTTGTCCAGGGGTATAAATCGGGGTGGAGATGGTGGCGTCATCGAAGGTGCCATCGCCAGAGGTCGTCCATTGCAGGTTGTCGTAATAGATGGCGTAGCCCACGACTTGAGCTTCGCTGCCTTCGCAAACAGTTACATCATAACCAGCAGTGCCGGCCATAATACGATCGGAGGGCAGACCGACATAGTCAATCCAAACGCAGTCGCTGCCACCAGTGGTGTATTGGTCTTTGGTGTAGGTCC
>JAEEGI010009155.1_pt1 | contig 21740 bp, 24 predicted proteins | sample 8958751 | NCBI WGS metagenome assembly JAEEGI01 (sample SAMN16246545, study PRJNA631951) | gut metagenome | biome: gut microbiome; feature: rumen; material: KS-attached | host: Bos | place: Iran: Karaj | collected 2018-10 | reverse complement strand
TATTAAATCTTATACAGAATATTGCGAGCTGCATAAATCCAAGTTCCCAGTGGTGATTCCCGATGCTGCTTGCGCAGGGTTTATGCGCAAACATTTCGATTTGATTCTGAAAAACGCCACCCTCCCCAATGAACTGAACACGTTTGTCAGCAACACCCGGGAATTGTGCGACTATATTGTCAATGTGTTGCATATTGAATCCTTAAACAACAAATTCAACCACAGGGTATTCTATTTCAAGTCCTGTTCTGCCAAGCACCTTTATCCTAACAACAACGCTCCTGAAATTTTGCTCCGTAATACGAAAGGGCTGGATTTGATTGAAGACACTGAAACGAAAAACTGTTGTTGCGGTGCGAACGGACGTTTCGCTATGCTCAACCCCGAAGCTGCCGAAAAGATGACTGGCGAGATTGTGCTCCGGGCTTACAATCAAGGGGCGGAATACATCACCTCAACGGACATTCATTGCTTGCAACTCTTGGACGCGTACAAGATGCAACACAACGTGGATGTCGGAATCATACATATCGCTGACATACTCCGAGGCGAAGAGTAATTTTCAATGTGCAACGAATAAAACTAATCACCACTGCTCACCGCTCACTGCTCACTATTCACAAAAAAAATGTATCTTTGCCCTGCAATATTTTCGAAAGTAAAAAAGTAATCATTAAATAATTGAATATGAAAATATTAGTACTAAACTGCGGTAGTTCCTCCATCAAATACCAACTGTTGGAGATGGAACCGCAACCCGAACTTTTGGCGAAAGGTTTGGTTGAGCGTGTCGGTCTTGAAATGGGTGAGTTCACCCACAAGCCCGTTGGCAAGGAAAAATGCTATGTGCAAACCCCCATTCCGACCCATGAGGAAGGTATCAAACTCGTTCTCAATATGTTAACTGATCCTGAACACGGGGTCATCAAGTCGTTGGACGAAATCGGAGCGGTGGGTCACCGTGTGGCCCATGGTGGTGAGTTCTTCAAAGAAAGCGTGGTCATCGGCGACAGGGAGCGCGAGGAAATCGCGAAGCTCTGCGCTTTGGCTCCTCTGCACAACCCCGCCAGCCTCACCGGTATTGACGCAATGAAGAAACTGCTTCCCAACGTGAAGCATGTTGGCGTGTTCGATACCTCTTTCCACCAGACGATGCCACCCGAGGCTTTCCTGTATGCACTTCCGTTTGAATACTACAGCGAGAAGAAAATCCGCAGATACGGCTTCCACGGCACCAGCCACAAGTATGTGGGTCCGAAAGCTGCCGAAATTGCCGGTATTCCTTACGAGAAAGCGAAAATCGTGAGCTGCCACCTTGGCAACGGCGCGTCCATCTGCGCTATCAAAAACGGCAAATCCATTGACACATCCATGGGTTTCACCCCAGTGGAAGGTCTGGTGATGGGTACTCGTGTTGGTGACATTGACGCAGGCGCAATGCTCTACATCATGGACACGGAAGGGTTTAATACAAAGGAGATGAACACCCTCATCAACAAGAAGAGCGGTCTGTTGGGCATTTCCGGCAAGAGCGTTGATATGCGCGACATCCGTGCTGGCCGTGATGCGGGCGACGAACGCAGCACCGACGCCTTCAACATGTTCGCCTACCGCGTGCGCAAATACATCGGCGCCTATGCAGCAGCCATGGGTGGCGTTGATGTAATCCTCTTCACGGGCGGTATCGGCGAAAATGCCTGGTTCCAGCGCGAGAAGATTTGCGAGAATCTGGAATGGATTGGCGCCAAACTGGATCCCGAAGCCAACCAGAAATACTGCGGCGAGGATGGCATCATCTCCACGCCCGACTCCACCACGAAACTGGTTGTCGTCACTACCAACGAGGAATTAGTGATTGCGACAGATACTTACAATCTGCTGTAAAACAAGCGTTTATAGCATATACAACAAACGGACGATTCCGAAAGGAGTTGTCCGTTTGTTTGTTTCAAGTTTCAGGTTCAAAGTTTATAATAATCAATAGCTTTCCTTGAGCAGCCCCGTTAGGGGCAAGAGCTTGGTAGAGTTTCAAATCCCAAGTCTTAAGTCCCACATCAAACGTCAAAAGTCCCACGTCAAACGTCCTCATTATCAATAAGTAGAAGAACAAACGAAATTAAAACAGAAAAAGTACGAAAAAATAGTGTATTTTTGCACGCTTAAAAAAAGTTAAAAAGATGAGCGAGCATACGTCTTCGGCAATAGTTCCACGCAGCAAGAAATTGCGCGCCCGGTATCGCGTGGCGGTAATCGGCAGCGGCAGCTGGGCGACGGCTATTGTCAAGATTATCTCGGTGAACTTGGAACACATCCACTGGTGGGTGCGCAAGGAGGAAGTCGCAGAAAGCATCGTCAAATACGGTCACAATCCCAAATATCTCAGCTCCGTCTTCATAAACCCTGAAGATGTGAAAGTTAGCACAGATATCAAAAGCACGGTTTCGCGGGCTGACTATGTGATTATCGTCACCCCGTCAGCCTATTTGCACAAGACCTTGGAGCCGCTGAAACGCTCACAGCTGTCGAAAAAGAAGATCATTCTCGCCGTCAAGGGTATTGTACCCGAAACCATGCAGCTCATCAGCGACTACATGCAGTCGCAGTTCAAAGTGCCGATAGAGCAGCTCTGCATCATCAGCGGACCGTCTCACGCGGAGGAGATTGCGCAGGAGAAGTTCACCTTCCTGACCGCCGCTTCCACGAACACGGAGCTGGCGGAAACAGTCGCCAAATTCTTCACCACCCGCTACTGCCGCACCTCCGTCTCAAACGACGTAATGGGCGCGGAACTCTCCATCGTCCTCAAAAACATCTACGCCCTCGGCGCGGGCATCTACAGCGGTCTCGGCTACGGAGACAACTTCATCGCTGCCTACGTGGCCAACTGTCTGAAAGAGATGAAATACTTTGTGTCTCAGGTCTATCCGAACGACAACCGCCATATTTCCGACTCCGTCTATCTCGGCGACCTCCTCGTCACCGCTTACTCCACCTTCAGCCGCAACCGTCTGTTCGGTATCATGATTGGGCACGGGCTGTCCGTGCGCGTGTCATTGCTGGAATTGCGCATGGTGTCGGAAGGATACACTGCCTGCCGCTGTGTCCATGAAATCAACAAGAAAATCGGTGCAGACATCCCGATTGTGGAAACTATTTACGGCATTCTGTACGAAAACAACAATGTTTCGTCTGAAATGAAGCGTATAGCCGAACATTTTGTCTAATGATCCGTTTTCTGAAACATTCCGAAATAGAGCCTGAAAAATGGAATCAGGCTGTTCGCAACAGTTTGTCCCCTATTGTATTGGCTGAATACGAACTGTTAAATCTGCTCACTGACGGCGACACTTGGCACGCACTGGTTGAGAACGATTACGAAACTGTAATGCCGCTTCCGACCCGAAAAAAAGGAGTGTTAAAATATGTTTACACGCCCTTCTTCCTGCCACAGATGGGCATCTTCTCGGAACATGAAATCACACCTCAAAAAACGACAGATTTCCTGCATGAGATTTCTAAACATTACGTTTTGGCCGATGTGCTGATGAATGAAAAAACAGAATCAGGACATGGGAATCACGAGTTCGTTTCACATTCGCTTTCGTTGCATATTGCTTATAATGAGCTTTATGGCCAGTTCCATGAGAACACGAGGCGGAACATTAAGGCGGCACAGAAACAGCAAAGCCGGGTTACGGTGCAGGAGGAGAAAATAGCGGACATTATCGCTCTTTTCCGAACAAACAAGGGTTCGGAAGAAGCGGTACATTTTCGGGAAAACGATTACACAAGATTACAACGCATAGCTGATTATTTGCTGGAACACAATCTCTTAGATATCTATGGCGTGCGGACAAGTGATGGTAAATTGGCGGCAGGCGCTCTGTTCGTGAAAGACGGCAACCGCCGGTGGTTCTGGTTCTCCGGTCGCGACAACCAACTTTCGGAAAGCAAACCCATGTTCCTGCTCCTTGACACCTACATCCGCGACCACGCTGAATCGGACCTTTATCTCGACTTCAACGGTTCTTCAAATCCGAATGTGGCAAGGTTGTACCAAGGATTCGGCAGCAAACGCTACACTATCCCGTTTGTGCGACAGTTCGGGAATCGTTTGTGGAAAATGGTGTTGGCGCCGTTTGTGGATGGTATCTGAATTAGAGTAAAATTGCAAAAGGCACTCCCAGACCTACAGTCTGGAGGGCAACGAGGTTATTGCTGCATTGGCGGGATGTCCGCGTGTGTTCTCCGAGCAGACCGGCGGACGCATCGACATTGTGGAGGAACCGCTGCAACTGCAGGTGCAGCCTTACAAGGATGGTTTCTCCATACGCTCGAACATTGACACGAACAATATTCACTACGACTACTGCGTCACGGAACAAGGCGACAAGCAAATCACGGTGACACACGTCAGCGGCGACCAACTGAAGATTTTGAAACTCCTGCGCAACATCTCCGTTTTCCCCGCTGAAAGCAAAAGCAGGCTCACTGCCATGCTGCAGGATCTGAGCAGTGACTTCACGGTGATGAGTCCGCTGATGAAGAACGCCACCGACCTCAAGCGTGTGGAAGCCTCACCACTGATTGCCGTCCAGATTGCCCCCGATGAGGATCAGGAGTTCAGCATCCACTTGGCAGTGAAACCTTTCGGCGACAATCCTCCCTACCAAAAGCCCGGGAAAGGCATGGAGATTGTGAGTACCACAATTGACGGCGAGCGTGTGCAGACGGAGCGTGACATGGCCGCCGAAAGCCGTAACGAGACAACCGTGACGGCTATCTTGAGCAGACTCGACGGCGACCAGATTGACGACAACCACTGGCTGCTGCGCCGCATACTCTCCCCCTTCCTGCTGCGCCGCACCAAAGAGGACGTGTTGAATGAGCTGCCTGAAAAGACAGATATTACGCTGCGGGTGGAACTCAGCGAAGAGGAAAAAGCCCTCTACGACAACTTGCGGCAACAGGCCATCGCCAACTTAGAGGAAGGTTCTAACAATACGTTGCAGGCTTTGGCCGAAATCACCCGTCTGCGGCAGGCCGCCTGTCATCCGCGACTCGTCAACGCCAAACTGGACATCCCGTCAAGCAAGACACAGGCTTTTCTCGAACTTGTCGCCAACCTTCGGGAGTCAGGGCACAGAGCGTTGGTGTTTAGCCAGTTCACAAGCCATCTGGCACTCGTGCGCGAGGAGTTGGACAAAACGGGAATCCCCTACCTTTACCTTGACGGAAGCACGACAGCGCAAGTGCGCAGCAAGTTGGTGAAGCAGTTCCAGACAGGCGACGAACCGCTGTTCCTCATCAGCCTCAAGGCCGGCGGTCTGGGGCTCAACCTCACCGCCGCCGACTACGTCATCCACCTCGACCCCTGGTGGAACCCTGCCATCGAAGACCAGGCCAGCGACCGGGCCCACCGCATCGGGCAGCAGCGACCCGTCACCGTTTACCGCCTCATCGCCGCCGGAACCATTGAGGAGAAGATTCTGCGTCTGCACCAGAACAAACGATCCATGGCCGATGCCCTGCTTCAGGATGCCGATCTGTTCAACCAGATTTCCGCCGATGATGTGATACGACTTCTGCGAGAGACCGTGGACAACTTGTAATTAGTAGTTAGTAATTAGTAGTTAGTAATTAGGGATACGAAAACGGAGGCCGACAATGGGGAACATTACCGGAGGCCGCAGAATAAACCATCAGAGCGGGCCACAACCCGCTCTTAAATAGTCATAACATTCTTGTCTCTTTGGTCTTATGCTTGATAAGCTATGAGCATCGCTATTTACATAAACGTCTTTTGCATTTTTTAGCATATAATCTAGTTTTTCTTTTATCGCTTTATTTCACTTAAAAGTTCAGTGGTTAAATTCTAAAGCGATTCAATATTTATTTGCAAGTTCTACTATAGGCTCAATTTCTAAATGTTCTCATAATTCTTTGATATTGTATGGATGCCCAATCAGATTTATTTTATCATGATATCTTTCTATCGCATTGAGTAGTCATTTTGTGGCAGTTTCTGGAGCTGAAAGATATCAATTTCGATGAACGGATAAAACAATAAAATTTCATTCAATATTTTGGTTGGTCAAACAAACATCTCATTCTTCATTAATAACATCTCCCTCTACTCAGAACGTTACTTTTACATCATTGTGAACGTTCTCTCGGTGATTTAATGCATATCTTCCACCTCCACAGGGAATTATCCCATAGCGTTCCTTTAATATATTAGTTACATGGTCGCTATGGTCAGTGATGGCAATCTCTTCCATTCAGAGTTTTCAAGCATATTGCACAATTTCTTCGACTGTAGCACATCCATCAGAAAATACACTATGGATATGAAAGTCAGAATTCTGGTCGTTTATGATGTTTGTCATCCGAGACTAGATATGGATAAAATTTTTATTATTTGGATTTTGTTTATTGATGGATATTTTTCAAGTCAAAAAAACTTGCATTAAAAAAAAAAATGATTATACTGATTGCAACAAAGTAATTCCCTATGTGCGGGGTTCCGGAGGTTCCTCATAAAGTGTGCATAGGGTTTTTGTTTACTCAAAAAGTTTTTTCTCTATCAAAATTTTATTTTCAATTATATTATAATACATTTTATCTCAATACTCGTATTTTTGATATATCGCAAAACATAATGCATCTGCAATTTGTAATCATTTTTCTTGTGGACTTTTAATTGTAAATTCAATATTTGGCTGATCCTTATGTCTATTTTTTAGATATTCTATAAAATTTTCATTCAGAGTTTTACTTGTCTCTCTACGAGAGGCTACAAAAATAAATTTTTCTTTATCTGAAAATAGATTATATGTGATAAGATTATCGATTAACACATTAACAACTCGGTTATATAGCATATGTTTCTGATCTTGAAAATTTGTGTAAACTTTTTGTTTGTCTAAAATTAATGTCATGATTTTTATATCCTTTTTTATTGTAGAAAATAACAACTTGGAAATGTTTTCGTGCGATTCTTTATAAGCATGAAAAACTCATGATTTAATTTTTATATTTCTACCTTTCAACCACTGAAAAAATTTTTTAATAATGATGTTGGGTGTTTTTTCATCCTTTGTAATCAAAAAAGTTATTACAAAAAATCTACTTGTACGACTTTTAGTCATATCAAATCCTAAATCTCCGCTTTCATCCATATAAATATATGCCATATTCTCGTATTCATGAAATAATTATGGCAATATTATACTATTTATAGCGAATATTTCAAGATTATTTTTGACAAAATTCTGTAATAGAATAATCGAATGGTGTTTTTTTTGGTCATGCTTTCAAAAATATTGCAAAATTGAAAAACTGATTAAAATCTTTACATTAAAATGGTAAAATTTACTTTTTTGTGACCATTATGTGAAATATGGTTAATAACACAAATACATATATCTCGTGGCAACAACCAGAAAATTTCATTTTTCATGAAAACTGGTTTATATGACTTTCTCATAAATTATGAAATGATGGTAAAGTGTTAGATGCTTTCGATACATCCACTATATCGTGAAAAATTCTTTCCTCAATACAACAAAAAAGTAAACAACCAATTACTATGCTCAATCTTGTTCCATGAGTTCCACTAGATGAAAATGGAAAACTTAGATATCCATCCGCTACAGAAAAGACTTTGTGATATCGCATACTAAATGATAAAATTTTAACATACAAACCGAAAAAATGTTTTCTTTTCTGAAAATATGTTCAGGATTTATTTATAAAGGACTCTGATGTTATTCAAAAAGATGATTGTTATAAATTAGGTGAGACAGCTTTAATTTTTAAGTCACATCCATCGTATATTTCCACTTATAGAAAATCGGAAATTCCATCTTATGAACAAGATATTTTATCTAATTTAGCATAAAGATAGAAATCAAATAAATTACATAATCTTTCTCATAAACACACTCTCAATACGTCATAAATCATCAGCTTTTTCATCACATTTTTCAAATCAATATTTTTCATACAATCATTTATGGTCTGATACTATATATAATTTTTTGAAATTCAAAGTTTTTGCATATTTTTCGATTGAATTTATCATTTTTTCACTGACTCTTTTTCAACGGTAATTCTCATCTACGAATATGAATCATACAAAAGGGGAGTAATCACAGTCAGGGATTCAGTCTTCTTTGGTGAATGTGCAGAATCAGATTATTTTATTATTTTCAGTGGCTATGAAAACTCTTTCCCAATCTGAAAAATCGTTTCACTGCATTTTTTGGGCTAAAATTGGTCAGGCTTCTCGGTCGCAGGAATTAGCGTAATTTATTAGTGAATCTCGAGAATTATCTTTTGGAGTAATGGGTAAAATCATCATATGAATAGCTTTTATATAAATCTATCACATCTTCTCTAGTTTTTGGAATTCAATAGATATATTCATTTAAGAAAAACCTTTCTTTAAAATATTCACCTTTTTCAACCATATCTATTATATATTTTTTTCATCATTCAAAGAATTTTTGATTCAGTGTAGAATAGTCATAATCTCAGATGATAACTATACAATTATCTTCATATTCATAAAAACATGGATCTAAGTAATAATATTCTCATTTTTGCCATCTTTGAATATAGGCAGAGAAAAAGCAAATCATTCGGAAGAAAAAGTATAATTCCCAATATCATGTTCAATCAGTTTTTTTTCAAATATATACTAGATATTTGTCATCCTCGAATTTGAAAGACTTCTTTGATATCTTGTTGGTCAGATTTTTAATATTTTTTTCTGCTTTAAATCATGCTTGTATAACTTCGTAATTATTAGTATCATCGACTACTATAATATTGTCTGGAGTGTAATATTTTTCGTGATAATCTTTTACGTTTTCTCGTGAAACTTCTTCATATTGATTCATAGAAAAATCTGAGTCTAAATATTTTTTTACTACATATTCATAAATTCTTTGTCCATAACTTAAATCCTCTAACTCTTGTTGGATTATTCATTTTTCGTATAAGAATGATTTTTCTGTGATGGGAGAAGTTAGGCTTTTTAAGGCCTCTTTATAGTCTACTCGATTATCAAATTCAAAATAAGTGTAATTAATGCATGTTACAGCATCTAATCAGTAGGATAATTCAAAATATTTACCCAAATTCTTAGCAGGATGTCATGCACAGTGTTCCACCAAATGTGGAATCATCTTTGAATTATTTACTAATGGAGTTTTTATATAGATACGCATCTATTATGGTTTATTCAACACCATAAAATTTTAAAATTTCATCTACTTTTTTTGCATCTCATCATACTTCTTTTAGTAGGATTACTCTATAGTTAATTCAATATTTTTTACAATTTTGAATAACATCTTTTGCAACTTTTTTGGCTTGCTGTATTTCGTAATCTTTTACTATATTTGGATTATTTTTAAAATTTGTATAAAATTTGTGTATTTCTTTTAATCAAAGAGAATCTAATTTCATAGCTTCCTGTTGAGCATCAGCAGACCTTTGTTGAGCATCAGCAGACCTTTGTTGAGCATCAGCAGACCTTTGTTGAGCATCAGCAGACCTTTGTTGAGCATCAGCAGACCTTTGTTGCATATATGATATAAATTCATTTTTGTATTTTGTTTGACAATTCTCTATAGAATCCATTGCTTTTTCAAATTCAAGCATTCTATTATCATCTCAATCATCTCATGTATAAAAATCTTGGCTAAAATTGTATCATATGGCACAGTAAATGAATAATAATTGATTCTCTTTACTAATTCATCGATCAGATTCTATTTCTTTTATTACAAAATTTAGAGTATAATTTTTTGCATCATTATCTTTCATTACAGTATTATTAGCCAAGAAATCATCGAGTTTATTCTGGTAAATTGTAGGTAATTTTATGTTGGATATAGAAGATGAGGAATTCTGGGCGTTAACTCAACCGATGGTGGTTAACGTCGCGGACACAAAGAAAGACAGGATGAGAAACAGGCCGGAGATGTGCTTTTTTCAGGTCATAGCTGGTGTTTTTATTTCTCTTGTCCGGGAGTCGCTTCGATGTTTCCGAGAGTTAGGATGTATGTCTTTTGCGGGATGGCGTTCATTGTTGTGCCTGTCATCGGGCGGCAGCCTCGCCGACTTGCCAGGGTATCCCTACCCTGCGTATTACGGCCCGCTTTCCATTCCCCGCCCTCGCACCGTCGCGCCCCGACGTTTCCTCTCCCGCGCCGCCGGGCTGTGAACGCAGACAAACGCTACCCCCGGACGCGGTCTCTTCCGCACTTCTGCTCCTCAAGGAACTCTGTTAATCAATTCGTTTTATTCAATCTTTATTACGCCAAACCATACAACGGCTTGGTGCGGCAAAGATACAAAAATATATTATCACACGCATGAAAAATGTTTTTTCGTTGTAGAGACGTTGCGCGCAACGTCTCCACAGGGTTGAAGGTATCAACGGAACATGAAAAAAAGGGGATCGTTGGAGATTCCGCCTACTCCTGTCGTCGCGGCGGAATGGTGGGTGGCGCGCACCATTCCGTTTGGCCGCCACTCCACAGCGAAAACACCTCATAATTCCGAACCCCATGCATTAGCGAAACCGCCACATATTATCTGGCCAAACGGAATCTCCTCATCGCCAGTTACTAAATCCCCTAAATCAACCCCTTAAACTTCAACCACAAGGGGAAAAACTGGTCATATACAGAATAAACACCCTTGTCAACGGTGACGAAATCCTTCTCCAACAACCCTTTCAGCGCGGAGTTGACACTGCTCGCCGAGCTGAGCTTGTGGCGTTTGAGGAACTGTCCGCCGTTTATCTCATGGGCTTTCCCTTCTTTCGCGATAGCCAGAAACAATAGACGCTGCTTCTCCGGCATCTGGTAGAAGAGCGATTCGTAGGTGTCGGAGGACATGCGGATGAGGAAGTCAATGGCCTCGTCAACCATCGGCGGTGTGCAGATGGTGCCTTTCTCCGTTCTGGAGAACAGGACGTTCAGGATACGGTGCATATAGCTGGTGACGGCCTCAAAACGCTCGTAAAGAAGATTGATTACTTCTCTTTCAATGTATTTGTTGGCCTGATAGAACTTTTCCATGCAAAAATCGGCATACACATCCAAGTCCAAAGGCTGGAGGTTGATGATGGTAACTGCCTGATAGAAAGGTCGGGAGGGAGAGGTAAAGATCCCATTCATCAGATGACGCTGGGAACCGGAAAAAATGAAATGGGCGTTCGTGCATCGCTGAACGTAGGTGCGAAGTGTAGCCTCCACACTGTCATCCTCGTAACGCGTAATTTGCTGAAACTCATCAACGGCCACCAAACAAGGCTTGTCGGCTCTGTTGAGGTAGGTGAATATCTCATCCAGCGTAACAGCAGGATTGTTGACCGCACCGAGTCCCACACTCCAAACGGGCATCCCACTCATATCAAACGAGATTTCCGGTCGCAAAGAGGAAACGGCATTGATAAACTTCTCCCACGCCCTTTTACCCTTGGGTCTCAACTCGTCCACCACCGCTTTCCCAAGCATGTTGACAAACTCAGCCAGGTTTTTGGTGGCGTAGATGTCCACCACAAAGCAATGGTAATTCCGACGGATTTTTTCGTCATCAAAAACATGCCAAATCAAGTCGGTTTTTCCGATTCGCCTGGGAGAAATCAGCGCAATATTGTTCTCGTTCAGGAGAAGGCTTTTTATGGCAGCAGTCTCTTGAATACGGTCGCAGAAATACTCTGCTCCCGCATAACCATTTGTAACAAAGGGATTTATCATATCATATTAGTATATTACAAACAAACAGGCATTCCTATAAAATGATTATCATTTAATAATTATCATAAAATAGTAATACATCGCAAAAATACACAAATATTTGAAATAACAGAATCGAATGCGATTTTTCTACCTATGCGCGTTTTGTTGTCCCGTTGTAGAGACGTAGCGCGCTACGTCTCTACGGGAGGCGATTTCATTTTTTTGTATATGTCCGAAATTTGTGTACTTTTGCGCTGTGAAATTAATGTCTGCGGATGTAGTGTAGTGGCAGCACGCAAGACTTCAGATCTTGATTCGGCGTACCTCCAGTGCGCAGGCGCGGGTTCGATTCCCGTCATCCGCTCCTCACACGGGCATAGTGTAACGGTAGCACACAGGTTTTCGGGGCCTGAATGCCGGATTCCAACCCGGCAGCGGTGGTTCGACTCCGCCTGCCCGTGCAAAATAGAGACGTAGCGCGTTACGTCTCTACCGTTACGGGTATAGTGTAATGGCAGCACACAGGTCTCCGGGGCCTGATCGCCGGTTTCCAACCCGGCAGTGGTGGTTCGATTCCGCCTGCCCGTGCCAACGAACGACTATATATTAATATTAATGTGATGAGCCAAAACAAACCCAGACGACAAGACTTCTTCGCCAAGGATTGGGAAGAACCCCTCTACGAGGATTTGGAGCAGCTGTTCTCGTACAGCAACATGCAGAAGGTGCTCACCCACAGCTCGTTCTATCCTGACGGGAACAACGGCAACAGCCGTTACGTGTTCGCGGGCATGTTCGTTTTCAAAGGCATGGTGGCGCAAATCCTGTTCCGCTACTATCCGGAAGACGGCACCCGCATGCAGCATGTACTGGGCAACCTGTTCCGGCAGGAGCGGTTAGTGCGGCTGTTCGACGACTGGCGGCTGCAGCAACAGGTGCGGGCGGGCGGCAACTTCGACATCGCCGCGCACAAGCACATCTTTGTCTATGCCGTTTTCGGCTACGTATCCACATTGGATGAGATAATCCGCAACTGGTTCATCACCAAATATATCCTCAACGAGGAGAGTGACCATCTGTTCACCCACAAGCTCCGCAACCGCGACCTCCTCGCGCAGGCCGACGCCCTGGTGAAGCGGACCAACGGGCAACGGCTCACCCTCGTGATGGAGATGACCGACGATGGGCTGCACCGCGCCAAGGCCGTCTCCACCGACGGCACAGTGCTTTGCGAGGCCACCAGCAAGAGTTGGCGCTATGCGCGCACCAAGGCCACCAAATTGGCATTGAACATGCTGGCCACGCCTTTCCGCCAAGAGCTGCTCTCCAACCCCGACTACCAGGAGCGAGTGCGTACCCGCGAGGAAGAGAAGGTCGCCCAGCGCAAAGCCGAAATCGAGAAACGCATTGCGGAAAAAGAGGAGGTGCGCAAGAAAAAGGAGGAGGAACGCCGCGAACAAGCCCGTCTGCGTGACACACGCCGTCGCAAAATCCAAGCCGAGGCTAAGAAGCGCAGGGCCGAGAACGCCGCCCGCGCCGCAGCAAAGGCCGCCAAGGAGGCCCGCCCGATGAGTGCCAAGAAACGCAGACACCTCGAAGACAAAAAGAAATAGGAACGTCCGTAACAACCGCCCGAACGCATCATACAATTGAATTTCAACGGAACGCTCACGATTATCTACGTGAGCGTTTCTGCTTTCTTTTCGTAGTACATCAGAAATTGTCGAGATTTCGGATACTCAAAGAAAAGCGAAAACGCTTTATGTCAACATGTTATAATTTCAATTTTCTTTTTGGTGTTCTTTGGGGTTTGGTGAAAATACGTTTTTTATCCTATATCAAATTAGTTGGCAGCTAACGCCAGTTGTCTCCGTTTCAGGGCGAGGGCGATGTTCATCTTGGCCATGTCGTTCAAGCCGGCAAAAGTCGTTCTGTCTTTCAGTTCAGAAAGGGACATGATGAGCAACAGTTTGGCGATGCATTCGTCGGCGAAGGCGTTTGCCACTACGTCCACGCCGCTGAAATCGAGCACCACCTTGCTGTCCCGTTCCATCACAGACAGCAAATCTTCTCTCACCTTGGCCCCCAAAACCCGGGTGCCAAGCTGATTACCATAATCTTTGAATGTAAATGTCGTCATCTTTCTATCATTTTACCATAAGTTGTCCAAATCGTCGTCTTCTAAAAAGGCCTCATTAAAATCTGCGGCACAGTCCGTGCGGTTGTCAACCACATCATTGGCATTTATCTCCCGATTTGCATTCACTGCCAAGTAAACAACCGTTCCTTCCGTCTTCTCAATCTCGCAAACCGTGCTTTGCATGCCATCATAAACCAATTTGTGCAGACCAGATGCAATAACCAAAGTCCCGCCGGCAAAAGTAATCAAATTTTTCGTTGAATACAATCCGAATCCCATGCCTTTTCCGTCTGTCACCTTGTCAAGAATTACATGCTGTAATGCTTCTGCCTCGGTTAAACCTTTATATAAGTCGTTTTCAGTCAATGATCTGTGTATGCCCATCCCATCATCAGCCACCAAAACTTGTATCTGTTGTTTCTCTGCCGCATACCGAGACACCAGAACACCCGACTTCTTACCCGAATGAGTCAACACATTGTCCAGCACCTCATACAGACAGTAGTTGAAGGACTGCACGACAGACAGTTCTATGTCGTGAATTTTCAGAAGATTTGACACAATAGCATTGCATTCGTCATTGATGCTTTCCGAATCAAATGTGAAAATATCTGGTGTCGGAAACCCTGCAAAGTACATTCCTATGAGTTTGTTGATATTCATTGTTTTGTTAACTTGTTTGTTAGAAAAACGCTTTATGTCAACATGTTATAATTTCAATTTTCTTTTTGGGGTTCTTTGCGGTTTGGTGAAAAAATGGGGTTGATAGATATATCATTGCTGACCTACGGACAACAATGATTCAATTTCAGTTTTCAAAACGGGTAAATTATTGACGATGATGTTCCAAACTTCAATGTTATCAATATCGTCATAGCCGTGGATCAGGCGGTTCCGGGTGCCGACAATCCTTCTCGCGAACGAGATGCTCAAATCGGGATCCAATTTCAACGCCTTGTTCATGGCCTCTCCAATAGTGGCAATATTGCGTTCTACGGCATCTTGCAACATGGGATTGCCCTCATACGTAGCAAAAAACTTTTCTGCACCAATGTAACTGTCAATGTTATTGATGCATTCTTGGATGTCATATAGATATTTCAGTATCTCTCTATCCATATATTTTGTATTTGGTTTCATTCAGTTCTTGGATAAAGTAGGGATTTTTCAGACTCTCTTCGTTAATCAGGTCAATGTCTCTGTGCAGACTGTCCTCCAACGCGAAACGCAAATCCCAAATGTTGTCACCGAAGGCAACAGGATCGTCAAACGGCTCGTAACGGACAAGGAAATCCACATCACTATTGTCGTTAAATCGCTGGGTGAGCACAGATCCAAACAGGTACGCATCCTTAACCTTGTGGTCTTTCAGAATCTGAATCACAGTGGGCATGTATGGCAAAAACGCTTCGTTTATCATCTTTCTGTTTTAATCTGCAAAAATACATTTTTCTTTACACAACACGTAGAGACGCAAAATGTTAGATTGTTTGTTTTTTCTTTTTGGTGTTCTTTGGGGTTTGGTGAAAAATTCGGATTGATATTTCGGGGGCGAAGATACGAAAATCATTCGGTTTTGTCCGTGGGAATACGAAATTATGGAGATGTGTTCGTTTTTAGAGGCGCATAATAGAAAAGGCGCCGCAACCGCGACGCCTTTTCTGGTCAATGTAGAGACGTGCCATGGCGCGTCTCTACAGTATACGTATCAAATTATTTGATGTTCGGTTCTTCCAGTCCGAGGTGCTGTTTCTTATCGACGGCCTTCAGGATGATGCCGAGAATGAGGGCGGCGACACCCAAGCAAGCCAGCATCACCAACGGCCAGGTGTAGTTGTACGAAACGGCGGCCGTTTCAGCATCGATCAAACCTTCGTTCATCTGCGAGATGACATCTTGGTTCGTCTTGTCCAAAACCTTACCGATGAGCAGCGGGAAGAGCCACAAACCGATGTTCTGGATCCAGAAGATGAGGGCGTAGGCGGAACCGATAATCTTCTCATCGACCAATTTCGGGACGCTCGGCCACAATGCGGCGGGCACCAAGGAGAAGGAGGCACCAAGCACGAGGATGGTCAGGTAAGCCACGATAACACCGCCGGCTGCGTTGCCCTTGAACTGCGGCAAAATGAACGCGAAGGTCAAGTGACAGATAATCAGCAACAAAGAGCCAATCATCAACATGGAAGCGGCTTTACCCTTGTGGTCAACATAGTTACCGAGAATCGGGGTGATGGCCACGGCGAGCAACGGGAACACGGCGAAGATGGTCTCGGCCGTACCGCGCATGTAACCCATCCAGCAATAGACAATCAACGCCACGACGGCCAATGCCATCAGACCAATTTTAGCGGATTTGTTCTTGGAGAAGTTGCTGGTGAAAGAGCACACCGCCACGGCCAACATGATGATGTATTGGATGATGGTCACAGAGCTGCCGCCCCAGAACGTGTTGATGTCGGCCTCGGTGAGCGTGAGGTTGCACTGCAGCATGTTCACGGCATATTTCTGGAACGGGAAGATGGCGCTGTAGTAAAGCACACAGAGGAGAGCCACCAACCAGAAACCGCCGGAAGAGAGGATTTTGCCAATGTCGGACACCTTGAACGGATCGTCCTTCTCTTCGGCCTCGCCAGTTTGAGCGTCTAACTTCTTATCCATGAAGAAATAGACGATGAACATCATCAAAGCGATACAGAGGAGCACCACGCCGAAAGCCACGGAACGGGAAACGTCCACAACGCCGCCCAGTTTGGCGAAGAAGGGTGAGAAGATCATACAGGTGGCCACACCCAGACGGGCGAGAGCCATCTCGGAACCCATAGCCAAAGCCGTCTCACGACCCTTGAACCATTTCACGATACCGCGGGAAACGGTAATACCGGCCATTTCCACACCGCAACCGAAAATCATGAAACCGACGGCTGCAACCTTGGCGGAAGCGGGCATTCCCTCATAGAATGGAGCCACGCCAAGTTCTTGGAAGCCGGGGATGTAGTTGAGGTGATTGGTGAACCAAGCTTCCACACCGCTGCCCATGAAGGCTTCGGTAACGGCATAGTACTTGATCAGACCACCGATGAGCATCACCGTGCCGGAGAGCACTGCAGTGAAACGCACACCCATCTTGTCAAGGATGATACCGGCGAAGATGAGGAAGAAGACGAACACATTAAGGAACGTCTCCGCACCCTGCATCGTACCGAAAGCGGTGGAATCCCAACCTCTTGTCGATTGCATGAGGTCCTTGATAGGCGAAAGGATGTCCATGAAAATGTAGGAACAGAACATGGCCAAAGCCAGCAGCAACAACGCTGTCCATCTCATGGCCGCGCTGTCTCTCAAAGTTTGTAGTTTTTCTGTCATAATGTTTATTTATTTAGTTTGAAATTCTATAATTTCCAATATTTGAAGCGGCAAAAGTACATTTTTTTGTTCAAAGTTCAAGGCTCAAGGTTCAAAGTTCAAAGTTCAAGAATTATTATCTCTGTTTTTGCTTGATTTCACGAGGTCGATAAGGATATATCCTGTCAATATGCCCCAGATGGCCATCAGAACGGGGCTTTTTTTCAGAATGTTGTCGGAAAACTGTCCGGATTTGTACCAGTAGAGCAGTGACAGCAGCAACCCCACCGCTATTCCGGCGACATGCCACCAGGTAAGATTCTTCTTCCAAAAATTGTTATTCTCCTTCATTGGTTATTTTATCATACTGATAATTAAAGTAATTGGTTCGGATTTTCTCCCGGATTTGTTCGTCGCTCCATCGCACAAGGTCGTAATAGTTGAACCGGCAGTACATCATGAAATCCAACAGCTCGTCGCCTTGCAAACCAGTCAGTTCCGAAACAATATCGCGGTTATATTTATGTTGGATGCGCTCCACCTCGTCCTCGTAGGAGACCATCTCGTTATATAAGCGGTTCATCTTCCCCTTATGACTGTACTTGTCGTAAAGGAATGAAATGGGCGACATGGTAACACCGCCGCCAAGAGACAAAATGTTGCCGCCGTCCTTGTATGAGGCGTTGGCGCGCTGCCATTCCGACAGCTGGACATCTTCCGCACGTTTGTAGTATTCGGGCAGCTCCAGCGTGACAATATCTTTTTTGAAACCCTCATACGACGGGTTGATGCCGATGATGGTCACCTCTTTCAGCATCGTAACTTTATAATAAAGGAAAAAGTCCTCGAAACCGTAAAACAGGGTTTGGTCAATTGCGGTAACAAGTTGTCGGTAAATGGATTTGGAGATAATCAGCGTGTCGTTCAGGGAAAGGTCAATCTCGAAACGTCCGTTTTTGTCCGTGAAGGCGAATTTCTGTGTGTTCACATTATAGACACTGGCACCGGCAAGCGGCTGGAAGGTGATGCCGTCGAACACACGCGCAGAATACCGTTTCTGTTGAGCATAAACTGCTATAACACAAACTAATAACCCTATTATAAGGATGAATTTTTTCACAGCGGCAAAAGTACAGTTTTTTCGGATATATATCATAAAATGAAAAACAGAGTGACATAAAACGGCCTCCATATCAAAAAAATTGTATTTTTGCCGCGCTAAATTTATTTATTAACAATTTAAAGAAAGAGGTATTTTTTATGATTATTGTTCCCATTAAAGAAGGCGAGTCCATCGACAAAGCGCTCAAGAAACTGAAAAAGAAATTCGACAAGATTGGTGTGAAGAAAGAGATCCGCGCCAGACAGGAATTCACCAAAAAGAGCGTCATCAGACGGGAGCAATTGCGCAAAGCCATCTACGTTCAACAGCTTCGCAATGCCGAGAACGAATAACGGAAGGTTTTGACAATCACGAAAAACAGGGCGCAACCCTGTTTTTTTTGTCTATTAACCCTACCGGGCTCTTGTCCCTGCCGGGACTGCTTAAGGAAGATGTTTTAAAATATTTGGGACTTTAACGATTCCTCCCACAACTGCTAACTGCTAACTGCTAACTACTAACTGCTAACTATATGAATTATACGGATTTCATCGACTACCTGAAATACGAGAAGCGGGTGTCGCCGCACACAGTGACGGCATACGAGCATGATTTGTCACAGTTTTTCAACTACTTAGAAGAAAAACTCGAAATTCATCAACTGCCGGATGTTCATAGCGAGGATATCCGCTCGTGGATCATATCCCTATTAGAGGATGAATCTTTAGAGGCAAAATCGGTGAACCGGAAGATCAGCGCAGTGCGGGCTTTCTACCGTTACAAATTAAAAATCAAGGAATTAACAGTAAACCCCACACTCACCATTCATGCTCCGAAAATCCCGAAAAAACTGCCCCAATATGTGGAGCAGAAAGATATGGAGCACCTTTTCTCCGACATACCCTTCGAGGAATCTTTCGAGGGTTTGCGCGACCGCACTATCCTCGAACTTTTCTACGCTACGGGGATGCGTCTCTCTGAATTGCTGAACGTTAAAATCCAAGACATTCATTTACAAGAAAATACAATAAAAGTTTTGGGGAAACGCAATAAGGAAAGGATCATTCCGTTCGGAAATAAGATGGAAGAGTTATTGACAATGTACTTGGAAAACTTGGAAAAAAAATTTTGCGGAGTTACCGAAAATAATTATATCTTTGTCACCGAGAATGGAAAGCGTCTTTATGCGAAAGCTGTCTATAGAATAGTACGTAAATACTTGGATATGGTGACCACAATTGACAAGCGCAGTCCGCACGTGATCCGGCATACATTTGCCACCCACCTGCTCAACAAGGGGGCGGACCTGAACGCCATCAAGACCATCCTGGGCCACAGCAGTCTGGCGGCCACCCAAGTATATACGCACAATTCCATTGAGCAGCTCAAATCGATATACAATCAAGCTCACCCAAGAGCATAATTCATAAACAAAAAGGAGGTTTTTATGAAAATTAACATCAATTCCGTACACTTCAAAGCGGATCAGAAACTGGAAACTTTTATCACCGAGAAGGTGGAGAAACTCAACAAGCTGCACGACGGCATCCTGGGTGCCGAGGTTGCGTTGAAGCTGGAGAACACCGAATCACCGGAGAACAAGACCGTTGACATTCGCATGAACATCCGCGGCAACGACGCCCGCGCCGGCAAGACGGCCAAATCCTTCGAAGAAGCCACTGACCTTGCCGTTGACGCGCTCAAAAAGCAATTGCAGAAGACCAAGGAGAAATTCCAGAACAAAAGGCCTGATGGCGAGATTTCCTTTGAGGAGAAAGAATAATCTTTTCCGTTTATCATACAAAAATCCCCGTTCAGCGATGCCGGACGGGGATTTTTATTTTGCGGACGTATGGGATATCAATGTGCGCAATATGGACGTATGTGATACGGACGCATGCGATACGGACGTATGCGATACGTCCCTACTTGACGTAATAGGTCAGGCGCATGTTGATGCTGGCGCGTTTCTCCTTGGAGGAGGTGTTGAAGGCACCGCCCCAAGTGTAATCTTCCTCAGAGGAGTTGGGTTTAGTGATTTGGAATACACCCATGTTTGCACTCTTGAGGTCACCTAATTTTGCCCCGGCACTCTTGGTTATGGTTTCGGCGCGGCTTTTCGCATCTTGGGAGGCTTCAGCAAGCATTTGCAGCTTCAAATCAGCCAGTTTCGTGTAATAATATTCTGGATTATGGTTCTCAATCATGATGTTTTGGTCGTACAGCTCGGAAATGTCACGGGTGAGCGCCTCAATCTTGTCGATGTCGCGCGACTCGATGCGCACCACCTGCTCGGCAATGTAACCGTCGAACTCTTCACGCCAGCGATTGTTTGCATCATAGAAATGGCGGTAGTTGGTACGGGTGCTAATCTTCTTGAAATCAACCTCTTTCTCAGGAATGTTCGCCTTCTTGAGATAGGCCTTCACTACTTCGTTCTGCTCTTTGAGATTGGCGTAGGCTTCTTTCATGTCGTTGCCTTTTGCCTCATAAGAGAACTCCCACACGATGAGGTCTGAGGTGAAGTCCTTTTCCGCCAAACCGACAATGGAGACCGTTTTCTGCGGTTTTTTTGTTTGATAATAGGCCACGCCAACAGCTATAGCGGCCAAAAACAACCCGATGCTGGCAATAATTGCGATAGGAACCCATCTGTTTTTCATATTCAATGATTTTTAAAGTTTAATTTCAGTCGCAATAACGAGGAAAAAATTTTTTTATTGTGTATAGAACTTAAACTGTGACATAGACTAATGACTGTGACTCTAACAGGTTTAACTATTGCCTTTTCTAAAAATGTATTTTTTAGGCGTTGTGGTGCAGTACAAGCCCCTCCGCACAAAACCAAAGACAGTAAAGGGAAGTGTTACGGTGTTGCGATACTGTTGTAGAAACGTGAAACCTTGCATGGTACTCGGTTGACGAATATTTTCAGATGTTCTTTTTTATTCGTTCTATATTTTCTATAATTCTACAAATTAATTTCAATTTCACCTGTAGATAAAATCCGAACAGAAAATCTTCGTTATCAACTAATTAAGAATGACAAACTATTTGATTTTTCATCCCAAACTCACCCTCGGGTCTAACCAACCATAAATGATGTCACATATAATATTGATTATCACCAAGATAATGGACACATACAGCAGCGAACCCATCACTACGGGGAAGTCGTACTTGTCAAGGCCGTCAAGGATGACCACGCCCATGCCCTTCCAGTCGAAGATGTACTCCACAAAGACTGCGCCGGCCAACAATCCCGCCAACCAGCCCGAGATAGCCGTCACCACAGGGTTCAACGCATTCTTCAGGGCGTGCTTCACGATGATGGTTTTTTGACCTAACCCTTTCGCTTTCGCCGTGCGGATGTAGTCCTGCGACAGCACGT
>JAEEGI010009151.1_pt1 | contig 21743 bp, 16 predicted proteins | sample 8958751 | NCBI WGS metagenome assembly JAEEGI01 (sample SAMN16246545, study PRJNA631951) | gut metagenome | biome: gut microbiome; feature: rumen; material: KS-attached | host: Bos | place: Iran: Karaj | collected 2018-10 | reverse complement strand
TTATACGTTATCTTTTTGGATGAATGCCGTCAGTGTGCGGAATATGATTTTCATATCCAACGTGAAACAGTAGGTCTGGCCATAAGTGATGTCGAGTTGCTTACGCTCCTCTGCTGACATCATACCTCCTTTGCCGCGTTCCTCCACCTGCCACAGGCCGGTAAGACCGGCTGGAGCCATGAAGCGATCGATGCTGGAGTCTATGGTGAGTTTCTCAGCCTCATAGAGAGGCAACGGGCGATTGCCTACGATGGACATATCGCCTTTCAATATGTTGAAGAGCTGTGGTAGCTCGTCAATGCTGTACTTACGGATAAACTTACCTACCTTGGTGACACGCGGGTCGTTTTCAATCTTCACAAAGGCATTGTTAACTTCTTCTTCCTTCTCCTTGTTGAAGTCGGACTCTGCCACAACGAAGTCATCGCCAACGAGCATCACCTCATCATCGCTGATCATCATGCCAGACTCCATGCCCATATCCATCATCATCATCTCTGCCTCATCACCAAGCGGGGCTGTAATGACTGTCTGCTGCTCCTTGTCCTCTTCAGGCTTTTCTGCATATTGATTGCCTGCCTCCTTAGCTACTTCCTTCAGTCGCTGCTCAGCATCGGCATACATGGAACGAAACTTCAAGAAATTGAATACCGTGTAGTTGGTGCCCACTCGCTTTGACTTAAAGATAACCGGCCCTTTGCTCTCCAAACGGATTGCGATGGCCGTAATGATAAATACTGGTGATAGGATAATAATGCCTAACAAAGAGAAGAATATGTCAAACAAACGTTTCCAAAGAGGAATCTTGAAACGGAGAATGCGGTGCTTGGAAGGCGCATCGTCGAACAGCATCATCTCCCGGTCGGAGATAAACTGGATTTTCTTATTCAATTCCGTGATGGATGATTTCTGATCTATGGTGTCGTTGATACCACACTTCTGGTAGACCTTCCGATCGTCCAACGTCAGTTCGCTTGTCAACAGGATAATGTAGGCATTCTTGCATTTCTTCTTGATATAGGTGATAGCAGTTACATCTTCTGCCTTCACACTCTGTTCGTAGAACATGATGACATGTTCATTCCGAACGTGAGGAGCACAGGCTGCGGCAGCATCCTTATAGTTGGTGGTGAATTGAACCAACCGCCCCGGAATGTATTTCAAACGTTCCTGGGTTTCTGGATTGTTGCCGAGATATACTATACCTATCATATATTATATAATATGTATATACATTATATTATGGGATGATTTTCTTCACCCTGATTTTCAACTCCATTGGATTAAATGGCTTCACGATGTAATCCTCAGCGCCAATCTCCAACAGGCGGATGCGTTCGCTGGTGGAGTCTTCGCTGGATAACATGATGACTGGAATATGTTTGAACAGTTCGTTCTGCTTGATCCACTCCAAAAAATCGTCACCACGCATACCGGGCATACGGATGTCGGAGATAATCAGATCTGGTGTGTTTCCTGCCTGGAGCCATTTCACTCCCTGCAGTCCATCCGGAAGCCACTGTACGTCATAGTCGCTCATCAGATAGATGGAGAGCACCTTTGCGATGGTCTCTTTGTCGTCAAGTATTAGTATTTTTTTCTTCATAAAAGAATGGTTTATATTACGTAATAATGATATTCTATCGTGCAAAGGTAAACAAAATATTTTAATTGAACACAAAAATTGGTAAAAAAATGCATTTTGACGTAAAAATATTGCAAAAATGAAAAAAAAATAGGGAAATTTGCATCTAAAGCGTAATATAATTATACAAAATCTGTTTGAAAAATGGCTAATAGACTTTTATTAGGATTTGATGTCGGTAGCTCGTCAGTGAAGGCATCGCTTGTTAATGCCGACAACGGCAAGTGTGTTGCAACAGCTTTTTTCCCTGAAAAGGAAGCACCCATCATGGCTGTTAAGGCTGGGTGGGCTGAGCAGGATCCGCAGATGTGGTGGGATAATGCAAAGCTGGCATTGAAGAAAATCATGGTTGAAGCTGGTGCCACAGCTGAGGACATCAAGGCCATCGGTATTTCTTATCAGATGCATGGGCTGGTGTGTGTGGATAAGAATCTGAAAGCTTTACGCCCGTCGATCATCTGGTGTGACTCCCGTGCCGTCCCCTATGGCGAGAAGGCATTCAAGGATCTTGGTGCAGAGAAGTGCCTGAGTCATCTGTTGAACTCTCCGGGTAACTTTACCGCTGCGAAATTGGCATGGGTGAAGGATAATGAGCCCGAGCTTTATAGTCAGATCTATAAGATTATGCTGCCTGGTGACTATATCGCTATGCGATTGAGTGGTATAGCCAATACTACCGTCAGTGGTCTGTCCGAAGGTATGTTCTGGGACTTCAAGAACAATCAGGTGGCAGACTTCCTGATGAAATATTATGGCTTTGACTCATCGCTGATTGCAGACATTGTACCGACGTTCAGCGTGCAGAGTGAGGTTTGTAAAGAGGCTGCAGAGGAACTGGGCCTGAAGGCGGGTACCCCGATTACTTATCGTGGTGGCGATCAGCCCAATAACGCCTTGTCGCTCAATGTATTGAACCCCGGTGAGATCGCTGCTACTGCAGGTACATCAGGTGTGGTCTATGGCGTGCTGGGTGACGTGAACTACGACAAGCAGAGTCGTGTCAATACCTTTGCCCATGTGAATCATTCAAAGAATCAGACCCGATTAGGTGTGCTGCTCTGTATCAATGGTACGGGTATCCTGAATGCCTGGACGCATCGTAATATTACGCCGGAGATCGGCTATGCCGAGATGAATGACCTGGCTGCCAGTGTACCCATTGGCAGTGAAGGCGTGACGGTGATCCCGTTTGGCAATGGTGCGGAACGTGTGTTGGAGAATAAGGAGATCGGCTGTTCCATCAATGGTCTGAATTTCAACAAACACAACAAGGCTCATCTCGTTCGTGCCGCTCAGGAGGGTATCGTGTTCTCCTTCTGTTATGGCATGGAGATCATGCAGCAGATGGGTATGGACATCCAGAAGATCCATGCAGGAAAGGCTAATATGTTCCTGAGTCCGCTGTTCCGTGACACATTGGCAGGTGTGAGTGGCGCAACGATTGAACTGTATGATACAGACGGTTCCGTTGGTGCTGCCAAGGGTGCAGGTATCGGAGCCGGTATCTATTCCAATGCTGACGAGGCCTTCGCAACGCTTGACAAACTGCAGGTGATAGAACCCAAGGAGGCAGACCGTTCTGCCTATGCAGCTGCATACGCCCAGTGGAAGGAGTCTCTGAAGAAGAATTTATAAACTTAAAATCATAAAAACTAAGGAATTATGGCAAAAGAGTATTTCCCGTTTACAGGTAAGATTCCTTTCGAGGGAAAGGAGAGTAAGAACGTTATGGCTTTCCACTATTATGAGCCCGAGAAGGTCGTGATGGGTAAAAAGATGAAAGACTGGCTGAAGTTTGCAATGGCTTGGTGGCATACACTGGGTGGGGCATCTGCAGACCAGTTTGGTGGTCAGACCCGCAGCTACGAGTGGGACAAGGCTACTGATCCCGTTCAGCGTGCCAAAGATAAGATGGATGCCGGCTTCGAGATCATGGACAAGCTGGGTATCGAGTACTTCTGCTTCCACGATGTCGACCTCGTTGAAGAGGCTCCTACCATCGCTGAATATGAGGAGCGTATGAAAGCTATCACTGACTATGCCCAGGAAAAGATGAAGCAGTTCCCCAACATCAAACTGCTCTGGGGTACCGCTAATGTATTTGGCAACAAGCGCTATGCAAATGGTGCATCTACCAACCCTGACTTCGACGTTGTGGCTCGTGCTATTGTCCAGATCAAGAACGCAATTGATGCTACCATCAAACTTGGCGGTACCAACTATGTGTTCTGGGGTGGACGTGAGGGCTACATGAGCCTGCTGAATACTGATCAGAAGCGTGAAAAGGAGCATATGGCTACCATGCTGACGATGGCTCGCGACTATGCTCGTGCTAAGGGATTCAAGGGTACGTTCCTGATTGAGCCGAAGCCAATGGAGCCATCTAAACACCAATATGATGTGGATACTGAGACTGTGATTGGTTTCCTGAAGGCTCACGGTCTGGATAAGGACTTCAAAGTGAATATCGAGGTGAACCACGCTACACTCGCTGGTCATACTTTCGAGCATGAACTGGCATGTGCCGTCGATGCTGGCATGTTGGGTTCTATCGACGCTAACCGTGGTGATGCCCAGAACGGTTGGGATACCGACCAGTTCCCCATCGACAACTTCGAGTTGACGCAGGCCATGATGGAGATTATCCGCAACGGTGGCCTGGGTAATGGTGGTACCAACTTCGATGCCAAGATTCGTCGTAACTCTACCGATCTCGAGGATCTGTTCATCGCACACATCAGTGGCATGGATGCTATGGCCCGCGCCCTGATGAATGCTGCTGACATTCTGGAGAATTCTGAGCTACCTGCCATGAAGAAGGCTCGTTATGCCAGCTTCGACGGTGGTATTGGTAAGGATTTCGAGGATGGCAAGCTGACCCTTGAGCAGGTTTACGAGTATGGTAAGAAGGTTGAAGAGCCGAAGCAGACCTCTGGTAAGCAGGAGAAGTACGAGACGATCGTTGCTTTGTATGCAAAATAAGTAAGCAACAAGATATCAATAAAAAGGCCCGCATTTCGCGGGCTTTTTTATTGAAGGCTTGCTTTGTACCATTCAAATAGTTTTTGTACTCCGTCTTCTATCTCGACTTTATGAGTCCATCCAAGAGAATGGAGTTTTGACACGTCGATAAGTTTGCGCATGGTGCCATCAGGCTTGCTGGCATCGAATTCTACTTCTCCCTCGAAACCTACGGCTTTTACCACAAGTTCTGAGAGTTCACGGATGGTGAGTTCTTTGCCTGTACCAACATTGATGTGGCAATTGCGAATCTCGCCAAGTTTAGGGATGGCTCCTCCACGGCCTGCTGAATGATTGCGGTCTACAGAACCATCGGTGCTGGCGCCATAATGGACACTCGAGTATTTCTCAATACCGATAATGTCGGAGAAGTTGACGTTCAGCAATACATGGACAGAGGCATCGGCCATGTCCTCGCTCCATAGGAACTCACGCAGTGGAGTGCCAGTACCCCAGAGTACCACCTTATTATTATATATTCCGTATTTGGCAAGTACCTCCTCAATAGCTTCATTAGTTGCAGAACCATTGACACCTTCAACAGGACGTTTGTCCATGTCAATACGGATGGCATCCCATGCACCATCGTGGATGAGTTTAGCCAGATATATTTTACGCATCATGGCAGGCATCACATGACTGTTCTCCAGATGGAAGTTGTCGTTGGGACCATATAGGTTGGTGGGCATCACTGCGATATAGTTTGTGCCATATTGCAGGTTGTACGACTCGCACATCTTCAGACCGGCAATTTTCGCAATGGCATATTCCTCGTTGGTATATTCCAAAGGTGATGTGAGCAGACAATCCTCTTTCATGGGTTGTGGCGCATTCTTCGGATAGATACAGGTCGATCCCAGGAATAGCAGTTTCTTCACGCCGTGGGCATAGGCCTCAGAGATGACATTGCATTGGATCTTCATGTTCATCATGATGAAGTCTGCCCGATAAAGTGAGTTCGCCATGATGCCACCCACAAAAGCTGCTGCTAAGACAACAGCATCAGGACGCTCGTCATCAAAGAACTGTCGTACTGCCACCTGATCTGTAAGGTCAAGTTCCTTGTGGCTGCGCCCAATCAGATTCATATAGCCCCTTTCCAGAAGGTTATTCCAAATAGCGGAACCCACAAGACCGTGGTGTCCCGCTACATATATCTTACTGTTCTTGTCTAACATATTATTTCACGATGCCTTTTTCCAAATATTCAGCCAGATTGGTGCGCACTTTGGCGGCTGCGCCTTCAGCAGCAACCTTAGCCATATCGCTGTCAACCATAATTTTAACCAGTTCCTCGAATGAGGTCTTGTTGGGATTCCAACCTAACTTAGCCTTGGCCTTGGTAGGATCGCCCCACAGGTTGACGACGTCGGTGGGACGATAGAAGTCGGGGCTGACCTCGATTAGCACTTTGCCTGTGGCCTTGTCGATACCTTTCTCGTCGATACCTTCACCTACGAACTCCAGTTCGATGCCCACATGTCTGAAGGCATGGTAGCAGAAATCACGTACCGAATGCTGCACACCGGTGGCAATGACGAAGTCTTCAGGTTCCGGCTGTTGTAGGATGAGCCACATGCACTCCACATAATCCTTGGCATAGCCCCAGTCGCGCAGGCTTCCAAGATTTCCCAGATAGAGCTTTTCCTGTTTACCCTGTTTGATGCGTGCAGCAGCAAGTGTGATCTTACGGGTGACAAAGGTCTCGCCTCGACGTTCACTCTCGTGATTGAACAAGATGCCTGAGCAACAATACATATTGTAGGCCTCACGGTACTCCTTGACAATCCAGAAACCATATTGCTTGGCTACAGCATAGGGAGAGTAGGGGTGGAACGGCGTGTTCTCGTTTTGGGGTACTTCTTCCACCTTGCCATAGAGCTCAGAGGTGGAGGCCTGGTATATACGGCACTGGTCCGTGAGTCCCAGTTGGCGTACCGCTTCCAAGATGCGAAGCACACCTACTGCATCTACATCAGCAGTAAACTCTGGAGAGTCAAAACTCACTTGCACATGACTCTGGGCTGCCAGATTGTAGATTTCTGTGGGCTTGACCTTGCCTATGACACCCAGAATACTCATGGAGTCACCTAAGTCGGCATAGTGAAGATGAAAGTTAGGCTTACCTTCCAGATGGGCTATTCGTTCCCGAAAGTCTACGGAAGAACGACGGATGGTACCATGTACCTCATATCCTTTTTCAATTAAAAATTCTGCCAAGTATGAACCGTCTTGGCCGGTGATGCCTGTAATAAGTGCAACTTTCTTATCCATATATGGTATTTATTCGTTTCCTGAGAATTGTTTGATTCGTTGTTCTTCAGAGAGCTTACAGATTAGAAGCGTATCATCCTTTTCTGCGACGATGTACCCGTCAAGTCCCTGAATGACCACCTTTTTCTCTTGAGTGGTATGCACGATACAATTATGACTCTCAAAGATATTGATATCCTCTCCGATACATACATTGCCGTAAAGGTCTTTCTTGCTTTGTTCGTGCAGAGAACCCCATGTCCCGAGGTCGCTCCATCCGAAATCTGCTGGACAGACAAAAATCTCTTCGGCTTTCTCCATGATGGCATAGTCGACAGAGATGTTCTCACATTCTGGGAACAGACGGTCAATCTCTTCCTGCTCTTTCGGTGTGCCATAAATAGGTAACATGGACTCAAAGATCTTGGCCATGGCAGGCTGGTAGACGCGGAAAGCATTGACGATGGTGTTCACGTTCCAAATGAAAATACCAGCATTCCAGTAGAAGTAATTCTTCTTGATGTATTCTTGGGCAGTCTTGAAATCGGGCTTTTCCTTGAAAGAGTCTACACGGAAAATTTCTTTATTTCGCAAAGAACTACTGCTGAGATCTGCCTGAATATACCCGTAGCCCGTCTCCGGACGGTTAGGTTTCATGCCGAGTGTAACAATGGCATCAGTTTCGCTAGTAAATACCATGCATTCTTTGACAACACGCTGAAATTCAGCCTGATCGACAACGATATGATCACTGGGAGTAACCACAATGTTGGCTTTGGGGTCTGTTGACTTGATTCGCCAACTGACATAGGCTATACATGGTGCAGTATTCCTTCTGCATGGTTCGCAAAGAATATTGCTTTCTGGCATGTCTGGTAGCTGTTCTTTGACAATCGATGCATATTTCTGGTTGGTGACGACCCAGATGTTCTCTGGACGCACTAAATTCCCAAACCTCTCTACTGTCAGTTGCAGGAGAGTTTTGCTGACACCAAGTACATCAATGAATTGCTTTGGTTTCTCGGAAGTACTCATGGGCCAGAAGCGACTCCCGACGCCGCCTGCCATGATGACCAAATGGTTGTTTGTTCTTGCCATAATCTTATAAGCTGATAATAATCGGCAAAAATACTAATTATTCTTGAAACAAACGAATAAATCTCAAAAAAAAGTAATTATTATGCAGGTTTCTTTACCTAATTCTTCTTTAGAACCCATTTTTTGCCCACAAAATAAAGGATGGCCAGCACGACTAATGCGAGGATGATTATCTTAATATATTCTGCATATTCGCTGATTTTATCGTTCAGCTGGTCCTCTGGCACGATAGCATGGAGATACCATCCCAAGGCAGCCAGTACACTATGCCAGCCTCCGGCTCCGATCGTAGTAAATAGCAGGAATTTGCCGTAGTTCATCCGTGCGAGACCTGCCGGGATGGAAATCAGATGACGGATGACAGGAACAAATCGGCCTGTCAGGGTGGCGGCGACACCGTGGTCGTCAAAATATTTCTCACTCTTCTCTACCTTTTCTTGATTTAACAGGCACATCTTTCCCCATTTGCTGTTGGCAAACTTATAGATGACAGGCCTTCCGACGTATAGGGCTACAAAATAGTTGATGCTGGCACCTACATCGGCACCTAATGTGGCGAAGAGAATGATGAGAAATACGTTGAGTGAGCCGCTTGCTGCATGATATGCCGCAGGAGTTACAACGAACTCTGACGGAACGGGTATTACGGTGCTCTCCAAGAGCATCAGGATGAAGACGGTGGGATACCATCCCAGACTGTTCAGAATATTGGTGATAAAATTCATATTTCTATGCTATGTTCGTTTGATTGATGATATATTGATAGTATTCCTTGGGATCCATTCCACTGGGGAACAGACCACCGAGTACGGTCTTTGCCTCCTTAGGATTTTTCTCTGAGGCGAGCTTCAGATAATGCATGAACTCTTTTCCCTTGCCAAGGTCCCGGCAACAGAGCGCCATATAGGAGAAACCTTCGTTCCAGTCGTTACCCATATCCTTGAACAAACGCTTGAGGAAGATGTAAGAGGTTTGGGTATACTGATTGTCATAGAGTGACACGATGATTCGGAGCATTGTCCTGGGTGAGTTGTCTGACATTTTGAGCGCCTCCTTGAAAGCTTCTGCCGCTTCTTCGGGACGTTTATTGGCTAACAGTATGTGTCCTTTGATGATCTCCATGCTGGCATGATTGCAATCCAAAGACTCTGTCTCGCCAAGATAATAGAGGGCCGTCTCAGGCTCTCCCAGTTCGCTGTGCCCGAATGATAGTTCCTGATAGATCTCTGGGAGATACTGTGAGTCGGGTGGGGCTACCTCCAATGCTTTGTTGAGAATTTTGATAGCTTCTTGGTACCGTCCAAGATTGATGAGGCAGGTACCCTGATACAGGTATCCGAACTCGTCTTCATCCACTATTTCGGAGTATCTCCGGAAGTAATCGAGGGCATCCTCGTAGTTCAACAGGTTGTAGAGGCAATTGGCCTTTGACAACAGACTCTCCGGGTCTTTAGGATCGATGGCAATGGCATACTCGCTGCTGGTGATGGCCGCATTGTAGTCCTCTCTCATGAACTGTGCACTGGCCAGCGCGTTCCAATATCGGATAGAGTAGGGGTCGTGGTCTATCAGTTCGTTGAAGATACGTTCACTGTCCCTATATTTCCCAAGACCGAACAGCGTGTGCGCCATCAGTTCCTTAAAACTGTCGGAGTCGTCTCCCTGTGAACGAGCCATCCACTGGAAGGCCTTGTCGTGCTGTTCGTAGTCGGAGAAGATATTTGCCACATCATATACATAGTCCATCAACTCGTCTGTCATGATGTCCTTCATCTGCTCGATGAAGTATTGGTCAGCTTCTTCCGTCTTACCTTGACAGACCAGAATCTCGCCCTTCAGATAGACGGCTTCCATCGTATCGACGGCCACAATCCTCTCTGCATATTCCCTTGCAGTCTCATAGTCATTGTTCGCAAGGGCCTCCCTCGCCTTGAAGAGCAGGGGACCTACGGCCTCAGGATTGTGTTCTAACGCCAGGTCGATGGCAACCTTTGCTTTATCGGGAAAACCATTGTAATGGTAATAATCGGCAATGTCGGCCAAGTCGTCAGCATCGATATAGATAGGATGCTCCGACTCGACCGACTCCTCGTATTGGTTCAGGATCGTACGGAATTCTTCGCTGTCGAAATATGCGAGATCGTCTGACTGCATCAATACTGTTTAGTTCTTCTTCCAGGTGTCTTTTAAACCGACGGTCTTGTTGAAGACGGGATGCTCAGCCGTTGAGTCCAGGTCGGGTGTGAAGTAACCGATACGCTGGAACTGCAGATGACTCAGTGGCTTCATCGTGGCTGCAAATGGCTCAATGTAACAGTCGGTTAGAACTTGGAGGTTTTCAGGGTTCATCATCTGTTCCCGGGCTTCGGCATATGAAAGACCTTCGTTCTGAAGACGAGCTAACTCGTCACGGGGATTCTCCACCTTCCACAGACGGTCATAGAGGCGCACCTCTGCTTTCTTGGCATTGTGACAACTGACCCAGTGGAGAGTCTTGCCTTTGATCTTACGGTCTGCCCCAGGCTGTCCGCTACGGGTTTCTGGGTCGTATGTGCAATAGATGGTTGTAACGCGTCCCTCATTGTCCTTGTCACAGGGATGCTCCTCGTCACATTTGATGATATAGGCATTCTTCAGCCTAACCTCCTTGCCAGGAGCCAGACGCATGAACTTCTTTTCGGCCTCTTCCTGGAAATCGCTGCGCTCAATCCAGATCTCCCGTCCGAACTCTATCTCATGGCTGCCGTCAGCCTCGTTCTCAGGATTGTTGATGGCAGTGAGTGTCTCCGTCTGCCCCTCAGGATAGTTGGTAAGTACCACTTTCACAGGATCGAGTACTGCCGACACGCGGATTGCCCGACTATTCAAGTCGTCGCGTACCACACTCTCTAAAAGTGCCATATCATTCAAGGCATCGATTTTCGTGTAACCAATCTTGTCGATGAACTTTACGATGCTTTCGGGTGAATAGCCTCTGCGTCGGAATCCGCAGATGGTCGGCATGCGGGGGTCGTCCCATCCACTGACGATATCGTCTTCCACCAAGGCCTTGAGGTTGCGCTTCGACAGGAGAATGTAGTTCAGGTTCAGTTTGTTGAACTCTGTCTGACGGGGACCTTGATAAGTTGAGAGTTGAGAGTTGAGAGTTGAGAGTTTGCTACCGCTTTCAGCTTCTGCTCCGCATTCTGCAGCCCATTCACGCATCCACTCTACGAAGAGGTCGTACAGGGGACGATGCTCTACAAACTCCAGCGTGCACCAGCTGTGGGTGACCCCCTCCAGATAGTCACTCTGTCCGTGGGTGAAGTCATACATTGGATAGGCATTCCACTTGTTCCCAGTACGGATATGGGGAATGTTCAGTACACGGTAAATCAGCGGATCACGGAACAGCATGTTCGGGTGACTCATGTCAATCTTTGCACGGAGCACCAGTGTACCAGGCTCGCATTTCCCGCTGTTCATATACTCAAACAACTTCAGGTTCTCTTCTATGGGACGCTCTCTGAAGGGACTGTTTGTACCCGGACTGGTGGTGGTACCCTTTTGCTGGGCAATCACCTCTGCACTCTGTTCGTCGACATAGGCACGACCTTTCTTAATAAGCCATACGGCAAAGTCCCACAGCTCTTGGAAATAGTCGCTGGCATAGTAGACGTTAGCCCACTGGAATCCGAGCCACTTGATGTCCTTCTCAATGCTCTCGATATATTCTGTATCCTCCTTCTGGGGGTTGGTGTCATCGAAGCGGAGGTTGCACTCTCCACCATATTTCTTAGCCAGGCCGAAGTCAATGGCGATGGCTTTGGCATGACCGATATGAAGGTAGCCGTTCGGTTCTGGCGGAAAACGGGTCTGTATCCTGCTACCGTTCTTTCCTTCTGCGAGGTCGTCTCTGACCATCTGCTCTATGAAACTGACAGACTTTCTCTCTTCTGTCCCATTCAATACTTTCTCTTCCATTATCTATAATCTCTTAATTCTTAATTCTATAATCTCATTTCACTTGATTCCTCTCTCATTCAACGCCTTGGCATACTTCGCGGCATTCTTTAGATGCTCCGAGTAGGTGGTGGCAAAATTGTGGGTACCCGAGAAATCCTCCTTGGCACACATATAAAGATAATTATGGTTTGCTGCGTTCAATACGGCATCGATACCAGCTACGGACGCAATCTTGATGGGGCCAGGTGGGAGCCCCGTGTTCTTATAGGTGTTGTAAGGACTTTTGACGTTCAGCATGTCGTGATAGATCCTCTTTAGGGCGAAATCCTTCAGGGCAAATTTTACGGTTGGATCTGCCTGCAGGGGCATGCCCTTCTTGAGGCGATTCAAGTACATACGGGCAATCATCGGTTTCTCGGGATTGTTCGATGTTTCCTCGTCGATGATACTGGCCAGGGTACAAACCTCGTTAGGATCCAGTCCGATAGCGGTAGCCTTCTCCTGTCGGTTGTTGTCCCAGAAACGGTTATGCTCTTTCTTCATCCTGTTCATGAGGTTTTCAATGGAGGTGTTCCAATATACCTCATAAGTATTTGGGACGAACATGCAGACGATGGTAGCCGTATCATAGCCTTGTGCGGCACAGAAGGCCGAGTCTTTCAACAAAATTGATAATGCCAGACTGTCTATCATCAGCTTCCTGGACAAGGCTCCTGCCAGACGGTCTGTTGTACGACTTTCTGGTATGGTCAGTCTCACAGGCTCCTGGTGTCCGTTCTTAAGCTTGCGCAGTATACTGATAGTTCCTTCTTCTGGTAAGATGGCATATCGTCCGCTCCTGATTTTTTTTGTGTAGCCCGTATGGAGAGACAGTAGCTTGAAGCTGAGTAAAGCCTGCTCACTGGCTATCGGAGCCATCTTGGCCGTTACGGAGTCCAGATTGTCGTCGTCGTCAATATAGATGTATTCGCACTGCTCCGACTTGGAAAAACTCCCTGTCAGATAATAGACAAACACACCGGCCATAGCCAGTGCACAGATGACGATGGGGATGATATAGAACTTCTTCTTATATGTTTGCATGACCCTCATTCATTAAAATTGCTGCAAAATTACGAAATAATTATGAATTATGTGTGATGATTTATGAATTATTTCGTATCTTTGTGGCAAAATAGTGATTTATGAAGCTTAGATTTACTATACAATATGGTACGCAATGGGGTGAAAACCTGTATGTGGCTATCACCTATCAGAGTGCCGACGGTACCGCAAAGGTGCGCAGACAGTCCATGACAACCAATGACGGTAGGCATTGGGAATTGGAGACCTCGGCTGTCGAGTCTCGTCAGCATCCCGTCACATCCATCACCTATTATTATTATGTGGCCGATGCAGATGGTCGTCAACTGCGTCAAGAGTGGACTGGCATTCCGCGTACCTATTATTTTGATGTCTCAAAGAACTATATCCTGCCCGATCTCTGGCGTGATGTGCCGTTGCAGTACCATCTCTACAGTAAGGCTTACCAAGTCACATCGTCTCAGATGTCTGGGGGGCAGTTGCATGTAGAGCGGGTTCCTCTCTATCGGAAGACTATCCTTTTCCGGGCCTCTGCGCCACAACTGCGTCAGGGCCAGTCGTTGGCATTATTAGGAAGTCACCCGGCTTTGGGCAGTTGGAATCCTGCGCGTTATCTTCAGATGGAGCCCATAGGCGATTGCGAGTGGCAGCTTCCGGTTAATGTTGAGGCTGTGCCCCTGCCTGTAGAGTATAAGTATGTGGTTGTCGACGATACGACACGTGGCCTCGTGGCTTGGGAAGAGGGAGACAACCGCACGACAGAAGGTATGCTTCCCTCCGATTATCAGACTCTTCCAGACGGTAGCGTGTTGGTGGTCTATGGTGAGGGACTCCGTATCAAAGAGGAGACGTGGCGGGCTGCAGGTGTGACTGTTCCGGTATTCTCGCTTCGTAGCAGCCGCTCCTGTGGCGTCGGAGACTTTGGAGACTTGCGCCTGCTTGTAGACTGGGCGGTAGCTACAGGTATGAAGATCATTCAGATCCTACCCGTCAACGACACGACCTTATCCCGTTCTTGGAGCGACTCTTATCCATATAACATTGTCTCGGCTTTCGCCCTGCATCCTCAGTACCTTGATCTTCAGGCCCTGGGACCGCTGCGTGACAAGAAACGCATGACGGCCTTCCTGCGTCAGCAACGGGAACTGAATGCCCTGAACTATACTGACTATGAGGCCGTGCAGCGGGTGAAATCTGACTATGTTCGTGCAGTCTTTGAGGATTGCGGCCAGCAGACATTGGACTCCAAGGAGTTCCTGCAGTGGTTTGAAGATAACCGTGACTGGCTCGAGCCATATGCTAATTGGTGTTTACGGTTTACTGTTTACGGTTTACAGATGAATACTTCTGCCGATTCAGAAGGGCTTGCCTGCAAATCATCTGTAAACTGTAAACCGTTAACTGTAAACATAATATATTACATCCAATACCACCTTCACCTCCAGCTGAAGGCTGCGGCCGACTATGCTCGTCAAAATGGGGTATGCTTGAAGGGTGATGTTCCTATCGGCGTCAATCGCGACAGTGTGGAAACGGCCACCCATCCGGATTTCTTCTGCCTCGATGCATCCACCGGTGCCCCTCCCGATAATTTCTCCCCCAACGGCCAGAACTGGGGCTTCCCTACATATCGGTGGGGAGAAGAGGATAGAGCGAAAGGCGAAATGTTGCCTTTGGTAGAGTGGTTCCATCGCAGGATACGCTGGATGGAGCAGTATTTCGATGCCATCCGTATCGACCACGTGCTGGGTTTCTTCCGCATCTGGGAGATTCCCGACGATGCCGTGTTTGGTCTTATGGGTCATTTCTCACCTGCGTTGCCTATGACACAAGGCGAGATAGAATACTTTGGACTGCCCTTTCGTAAGAATCTCTTCACGCGGCCCTTCATCAACGATCGTGTGCTCCAGCGACTCTTCGGACTCCATGTGCCCTACGTCCGTGAACATTTCCTGATTCCCCGCAGTTATGGACTCTATGATCTGAAGGCAGAATACGATACCCAGCAGAAGGTGCGGCAGGCTTTCGATGGGAAGGGCGACGAGAATAGCCTGTGGATCCGTGATGGGCTTTACCGTCTGGTCAGCAATGTGCTTTTCCTTGAGGATCCGCGACAGCCGGAGATGTACCATCCCCGTATTGGAGCCTGGCAGGAACCTGTCTATGAGGCACTTACCGCTGAGGAGAAGGATGCCTATATGCGACTCTACAACAATTACTTCTATCAGCGTCATAACTTCTTCTGGGGAGCTACGGCCATGCGCCGTCTCTCTGAGGTGTTCGGCCATACCAGAATGCTCTGCTGTGCTGAGGATTTGGGCATGCTGCCGGAGTGCGTACAGCCCGTATTGGACCATCTGCGTATCCTTACGCTTGAGATACAGTCGCTTCCAAAACAGAGCGGTTTCGAGTTCACCCATCTCGACGGCAATCCCTATCGCAGCGTTGCCACCGTCTCTACCCACGACATGTCGCCCTTGCGCCTCTGGTGGGAGGAGAGTCCAGAGCGCACTCAGCGCTATTATGTCTCCATGCTCCAGAAACAGGGTTGTGCCCCAGAGCATCTGCCTGCCCATCTTGCAGAGGAGATCATCGCCCGTCATCTCTATTGTCCGTCTATGCTCTGTATCCTCTCATTGCAGGATTGGCTGGCTATGGACACGGAGCTGCGTGGCAAGAATCCTCGAGAAGAGCGTATCAATGTGCCCAGCGATCCCTATAACCGTTGGAAGTATCGCATGCCTCTGAACATTGAGGACCTCCTGGCTGCCACTAAATATAATAATAAGGTACGCACGATGATCCAGCGCTCCAAACGATGAAATACCAGACATATATCTTTGACCTCGATGGGACGCTACTCGATACACTTGGCGATCTGGCTGCCTCCGTCAACTATGCCCTTCGGACGCATGGGATGCCAGAACACTCCATCGACGATGTCCGACGCTTTGTCGGTAATGGGGTTCGTAAGCTGATGGAACGTGCTGTGCCTCAGGGTGCTGGCAATCCTGCGTTCAACGAAACCTTTGATGCTTTCCGTGAGCATTATATGCAGCATTCGCTTGATACCACGCGTCCATACGACGGTGTCTCCGAGACGCTTGCTGCCCTGAAGGCAAGAGGTTGTCGTCTGGCGGTCGTCAGCAATAAGATGATGGCGGCCACCCAGGAGCTTTGCCACCATTTCTTCCCCGATACCATTGAGGTGGCCATTGGCGAGAACGAGGCTCAGGGCATCCGCAAGAAACCTGCTCCAGACACCGTCTTCGAGGCTTTGCGTCAGTTAGGGGTGGGGCAGGAGGCTGTTTACGTAGGCGACAGCGATGTCGACATCCAGACCGCCGCTAATGCCGGTCTCCCTTGTATCAGTGTCCTTTGGGGTTTCCGCGACCGTGACTTCCTCCTTCAGCACGGCGCGAAGACATTTATCTCCACTCCTTCAGAGTTGCTGTAATCTTGCGATATATTTCCCAAGGATATCGAACTCGAGGTTCACGACGGATCCTACCTCGATGTCGCAGAAGTTGGTGTGCTCGAAGGTATAAGGGATGATGGCCACTTGGAAGGTGTTCGAGGTGGGGTTGCAGACGGTGAGAGATACACCGTTGACGGTGACGGAGCCCTTGTCTACGGTGAAATAGCCTTTCTTTGCCATCTCCCGATTTTCTGGATATTCAAAAGTGAAATAGGTGGAGCCGTTGGCATCTTCCTTAGCGATGCAACGGGCGGTCTCATCGACATGTCCCTGGACAATGTGGCCATCGAGCCGTCCGTTCATGAGCATCGAGCGCTCCACGTTCACCTTGTCACCCACCTTCAGCAGTCCGAGGTTCGTGCGGTCGAGGGTCTCTTTCATCGCAGTGACGATATAGGTGTTGTCCTTGATAGATACAACCGTCAGACAGACGCCGTTATGGGCAACGCTCTGGTCTATCTTCAGTTCGTCGACAAACGAACAGGTCAGTGTGAAGTCGATATTCTCACGGTCTTTCTTAATGGCTACAACGGTAGCAAATTCTTCTATAATGCCTGAAAACATAATGCTCAATGTTCAATGTTCAATAAAAAATCGGGTACGTGCCGATGATTTGGTGAAAACTCCTGTTTCACACGATAAGGGTGCTCCCTGCTGTTGTAATCCACCGGCATTGCTGCTCTCCCGAAGGATCATTGTGGCCCGCCATTGGCAAGGGAAACAGTCCCGATGATTTTTTAATGTAGAGTATCCCGATCTATGCGGCACGACCCGTATATCTGTGTGCAAAGGTACAACTTTTTAGTGAAAAGTGAGGGGTGAAAAGTGAAAAGTTGCTGCGCCTTGTTATTTTTTAACTTTTCTCCGTCTGATGAGGATGAAGGCTGCCAGGGCTGCCAACAGGATGGCACCAATGATCCAGAGTGCTGTCAATGTCAGTAAGGAGAATACGGGAACAGTGACCTCGATGGTGCGCAGGTCGTATTTGTCTGGCGATTCCAGCAGGAAGGCTTTTACCTTGAAGGTGTAGGTTCCTGCGGGCACATCGTCGTAGAAGGCGATTCGGTCTTTGTCGGCGTTCTGCCATTCTTTATCGTAGCCTTCAAGCATGTACTGGTAGTGTACACGGTGTTGCAGCTGATAGTTCATCGCAGCGAAGCGGAAGGCGAAGTTTGAACTGTGTGACGGCAGTGTCACCTTACGGCTCATGGGCACGTAATAGTTGTAATTGCCATTCATCCTGGGACTTTGAATCTCATCGTCTACGAAGAAGTCTGTGATCTGCAGTTTCAGCAGCGAACCCTTTTCCGTCATGAGTTTGTTGCGGTCCACGATGTAGTAGCCGTTGAGCGTTCCGAAAAGGATATGACCGTTGTCCAGGGTGATGGCACCACCCTCTGACATCATCGTTTCGTCGACACCGTCGAGGTTGGAGAAGGTGGTGAAGATGCGTTTCTCAATGTCGAAGGAGCTGATGATGTGTTCGGTGGCAAACCAGGCGTTGCCGTGATCATCGAAAGTGATGCTGCGGATCTCTTCCGACGGCAGGCCGTCCTTGGATCCAAAGTTGTTGATATGGTAGATGCCGTTGTCGTCTTTACCGTTGGTATAGGCGATGCCTCCACCGTTTGTTCCTATCCACATGCGTCCCTGTGCATCGCGCTTCAGACACACGATGTCGTTGCTCATCAGCATCTGGTCGCCTGGGTCAGAGGTGTTCAGCCGTTCAATCTTCATCTCTCTGTTCTTATACGACAGGATGAGGATGCCGTCGGTGGTGCCGGCCCACACTTGGCCCTCGCTGTCGGCCTCGATGTCGCGCACTTTCATGAAGTCTTTCTTCGGATAGTCCTTCATGCCGTTCTGTGGGTGCAGGATGATGGTGTGTCCCTTGTCGTCGGTGGTCAGAAGGTTCACACCGCCGCCATAGGTGGCCACCCAGATGTTGCCGCTCTTGTCCTCTACGGCCAGATAGGTGTTGTTGTCGCTCAGACTGTTCTTGTTGCCGTCCTCATGTCGGTAGTTCTGGATATTCCAGCCGCCGTTGCCGTTGGCCGTCATCTTGAAAAGACCGTAGTCCTTAGAACAGAGCCAGTAGTTGCCTTTGGAGTCTTTCGAGATGCCATAGAGACGTCCTAAGGAGTTACCTCGTGAGTCGTGGGTGATGGTGGTCTGCCGTCCGTCGTCGTAGATCAGGAAGAGACAGCTGCTCTTGTTGCCGAGCATTAGCATCTTCTTCTCTTTGTCGTAGAGCATCGCACGGATTTCGTTCTCTACGGAGGAGATGGCATTGGGCACGGGTCTCACACGTACAATGTTATTCTTCAGTATCTCAAGCTTCTCCAGTCCTCGTCGGCTGGTAGACTCCCAGACCACACCCTCCGGCAGCACGAAGGCAGCATTGACGGTGTTCGACAGGTTCCACGGGTTGCTGGGGTCGTTGTGGAAATACTCCACGACATCGGTTTCACGGTTATAATAGCCATAGCCACCATGGTTCATGCGGATCCATACCGTCCCGTCGTGCTCGTTGAACTCTCCGCCACGTCCGTCTTGCTCTGGTACGAGCACGGTCTGCTCGAAGAACTTCTCTTTTCCGTTCTCGGGGTTGATGCGCGACACACCCATGCGGTCGTCACAGAACCAGATGAGTCCGTGGCTGTCGACATAGATGCTGAAGATACCCATGCCGTTGGGCTTGCGCAGCTGTTTCGGCTCCTGACCGTAGGCGAAGGAGTAGATGCCGCCGTTGGCTGTCGAGGCGTAGATGTTATAGCCGTTGGAGTGCAGACAGGAGATATGTTCGTCGGGAAGGATGGCCTTCTTCTCAAGCGACAGGTTTCCGCGGTCCAGTCGATGGATGCCCTCGTTCGTTCCCAACCAGATGTCGCTCTGATAGCCTTCGGCCATGCTGGTGATGGTGAGGCCACCGGTATTCATCTGCTCGCTCTTCAGTCCGCGACGGTCCAGGCTCATGATGAACAGACCGTTGCCGTCGACACTGATCAGCACCTCTCCGGAGCTGGTTACGAGTAGGGGAGAACTGGAACGGTATTCTTCATAGCCAGTAAAGCCCTCAAAGGGGTTGACGATCTGGTCGGTATTGCGGTTTAGCACAAACACACGACCGTCGTACATGTGCATCCAAACGTTTTGCGACTGGTCGATGACGATGTCCAGGATGCGGTTGTGCAGGTTCTTGATGCTGCTGGCATTACCCGTCTTATAGTTGAAGAACTCATAGCCATCGTAGCGCGACAACCCGTTCCATGTGGCAATCCAGATGTAGCCGAGGTCGTCTTGGGTAATCATGGAGATGGCATTGCTGCAGAGCCCGTCTTCTGTGGAGAAATGCGAGCGCGAGGCCTGTAACTGCTGGGCTGATGCCGATATGGACGTGAGTGCCAACACGGTACTCGCGAGTAGTAATCTGTAGTTTCTATTGTATCTCATAACGATTGTCTATTCGGTATTTATTTTGCAAAAATACATATTTTCTGCAAATAATCCAAATAATTCGGATAAATTTCCTATCTTTGCAACAAATTTAAACGATTATGAGCAAAAACATCTGTATCTTAGCTGGTGCCAGACCCAACTTCATCAAGGTCTCTCCCTTGGTGAGGGCTCTGAACCGGAGTCAGGAAGCTTCGTGTCTGCTGGTGTATGCCGGTCGTGAGGACGATCCCACGCTGGAGGCATCACTCTTCGACGACCTTGAGATGCCCCGTCCGCAGTTTTATCTGGGGGTCGATAGTGTCAGGTTAAACGAGATCACCAGTCAGGTGATGGCCCAGTTCGACCGTTTCCTCGATGAGCATCCCGTCGATGTGGTCATCGTGGTCGACGACCTGGCTTCTACGATGGCGGCAGCGATCGTCACCAAGAAGCGTGGCATCCGTCTGGCTCATCTGGTGGCAGGCACTCGTTCCTTTAACATCAACATGCCCAAAGAGATCAACCGTTTGGTGATCGATGCCCTCTCTGACTATCTCTTTACAGCTGGTGTCCGCAGCACGGGTGTGGCTACTCGCGAACAGTCGGAGCAGTCGCAGACCTATATGGTGGGTAATATCCTGATGGACACGTTGCGTTTCAACCACGACCGTCTGAAGAAGCCTGCGTCGATGCCCGATCTTCAGGAAGGCCAGTATATCGTGTTTACCCTCAACCGAAAGGCGCTGCTGGCCGATAAGGAGAATCTTCAGAAGATGCTTGAAGCACTTCTTTCTGCTGCCGGCGATACCCCCGTTATCGCTCCTCTGCGTCCAGAAGCCTCAGAGGTTATCTCTCACTTTTCACCTCTCACTTCTCACTTCTTGACCACCTCCCCGTTGTCCTACCTTGAGTTCGGCTGGCTGACGGCCCATGCCAAGGGGGTTATTACCGACTCTGGCAATGTGGCTGAGGAGGCTACTTTCAACGGTGTCCCCTGCATCACGCTCAACGACTATACCGAGCATCAGGAGACGGTCTCCGTCGGCTCCAACGTGTTGGTGGGAGAAGACGCCAATCGCCTGCATGAGGCTGTGGCAAAGATGGTCAGAGGCGAGTGGAAACACAGTGCACTGCCCGATCGCTGGGACGGTCGTACGGCAGAGCGTATCCTCCAGATTCTCTTGAACGATGTTTAGTTTTTCCCCTTGAAAGTCATTTTTTATTGAATAATGTGTTGTTTTAACGAATAAATGTATATCTTTGCAGCGGAATTAAGACTAAATAAAGATATTATTAAACACTTAACAGAAGAGAAATGCGTATGAAAAAGTTAATGATGATGGCTTGCATGATGCTGTTCTCTACAGCCATGTTTGCAGAGCAGGGTGATACTTTTGTGGGTGCTGGCCTGAGTTATGGCATCCATTCTGATTACAAGAACTTCGGTATCGGAGTGAAAGGTCAGTATGAGATTTTCGATAACTTCCGTGCTGACGCTCAGGTTGATCACTTCTTTATGCATGATGGTGTCTCGTTGTCTGACGTCAATGTAAACCTTCAGTATGCCTTCGGTGAGGACAACCTTCGTTATTATCCCCTTGTTGGTGTGGCTCTCGTAGGTCACAGCTACAACTCCTTCGGTTTCCTGAGCGAGGCTAAGGTCGGTTTCAACATTGGTGCCGGTGCAGAGCTGCCCGTCAACGACAATTGGAAAATCTTCTTCGAAGCCAAGTATCAGGCCGTAGAGGACTGGGGGCGTTTCATTCCCACCCTCGGTGTGCT
>JAEEGI010009150.1_pt1 | contig 21744 bp, 14 predicted proteins | sample 8958751 | NCBI WGS metagenome assembly JAEEGI01 (sample SAMN16246545, study PRJNA631951) | gut metagenome | biome: gut microbiome; feature: rumen; material: KS-attached | host: Bos | place: Iran: Karaj | collected 2018-10 | reverse complement strand
ATTATTTATAAAATAATTTCATTATTAAATTTGACATTTTTAAGGAAATAAAAATCTATTTCATAAAAATAATTGTAAATACAATATAAAAATACAAAAAATAATAAAAGATAATAAAATAAGAATAAAAGATAAATTTTTTTTAACTCTAATAAAATTATCATCATATCCTCTAAAATAAAAAGGAATAATAATTCTATCAAGAGTATTTCCAATAAGATAAAATAAAGGAAAACTAAATTTATTATTTCGAATAATATTATGTACAATTTGAGGAATCCATAAAAGAAAAACATTTAAAGAAATATAAAAGTAATCATAAAAAAATGAACAAAGGAAAAAAAAGGAATTAAAAAAGAAAATATAAAAAAAAAAAAAAAACATAAATTTTAATCTCATAAATAAATTATTATTAATAATAGATCTTTGAATTTTCCAATAAGAAAATAATAATCTAGAATCAAAAATAGTAAAATTTATTAAATAAGAAAAGCTAATAATACAAAATTTAAAAAAAAAAGAAGGATGTTTAAAAGCTAAAGTAATATTACTCATACAACAATAAGAATGCCAAATAAATTTTTGAGATACAGAAAATAAATTTAAAGCTGATAAAACATTATGATTATTAGATAAATTTTGAGTTAATATTGTAGTTGAAATCATTGTTAATATATTTACAGAAATTAATAAAAATGAATATAAATTTATTTTCTTTTTTATTATATGATATTTATTTTCAAATAATTTCCCAGTAAATTTTAAATTAAAACCACAAGAAGATTTAATTTCTAATTCACAAGTTTTATTATTTATTGAAGTAATATTAGAAATATATTTACTTCCATTGTTTAAAGATATAAATAATACAATATTATGACTTGGAAAACTAATATTAATATCAGTATTACAATTAATATTTGATGATTCTTTTGTTGTATAAATTTTTCCTTTTTCATAATTACTTAAATATTCACTTCTAATAACTAAAGTATCATTTTCTTTTGTTTTATTTGTAACATAAAAATAAATATTTTTTATTTTTGCAAAATTATTCCCTATAAACCAATTATCAATATAGTCATCTTCATATAATTTAAATAATATTGCTAAAGCTTCTTCTTGTGTTTTTGAATCTACTGCTCTATCAAATTTTAATATTGCTTTTCCATTATTTGATTTTCCTACTTTAAAATTATTATTGTATTTATTTTTGTCATTGTTTTTCTTTTCACTTATATTATTATTTTTTATATTATTTAAAGGTATTGCTTCCCATGTTCCTTCATAATATTTTTTAATTAAATTTGTAAAAATTGTTTTTCTTTGATAATCTCGTATAAAATCTTCTTTTGTATATGGAATATTAAATAATTCTAAATTCCGATTTTTCTCTTCTTCAGATGAAAAATATATATCTTTAGATTTTAATATTTCTTTTAGGTTATTTTGGTATGAATGTAGGATATATAATAAAATAAAAACTATTTGAAATACTAAAAAGAATATTATTCCTTTTTTTGAATATGAATAATTATTTTCAATTATTTGATTCATTTTTTTATTTTATTTATAAATTTTTATTAAAAAACCTTATTAAAATTGCATTTTTTTATAAATAAAAAAACAAAATAATCATAAAAAACCCAATTTAAATTTTAAAAATAAACATAAAAAAAAAAAATATCTATAAATTTTAAAAAAAATGGAAAATTTCTCAGGAAACTTTTCAGGAGGAAATTTCAAAAAAATATCAACAGAAGAAGCATCAACAGAGAATTCAAATAAAATAGAATTTCATAATGACAATGAGAAAGACAATGAAGAAATATCATATATAATGAAGCAAATGGAGAAATTAAGAGAAAGAAATATAGAATCATTTAACATGGTAATATTAACAAATAAAAAAATATTAGATATGATAGAAAATAATGAGATAAAAGGTAGAGAAGATATAAAAAAATTAGATATATTATTTAAAGAAGTAGAATCATTAGATATAGATTATTTATTCTGGTCAAGTCATAAATGTATAAAAATAGCAACTATCAAATATAAAAATATTGATGTTTTACATTATTATATAATAAAGAAAGGATATAAATTAAGAAATAGAAATATATATCATAATTTCATTAATGAATATATAATAAGTTTAAAGGATATTGATTTTATTAATTGTGAACAAGGACAAATAATTAAATATGTTACAATATTACAAATGTTATTAAAATATGGTGATTGTGATGTTAATGATAATTTCTTTGATCCTGTTAAAAATACTCCTTTACATTATGCTATTGCTTTTAAACAATTACAATTTGTTATTGTTTTAATTAAATTTAAATATACTAATCTAAGTAAAATTAATGCTAATGGGGATACTCCTTTAGATTTTGCTGTTGAAAATTTATATAATGGAAAAGATGTTCAGTTAAATCAAGAATTTTGTAAATTATTAATTACTTTTGGAGCTAAAACTAATTCTATGAATAGACAATTTAAAGAAATTTTCCAAAATTTTGATAATAATGAAAATAATGAGATTGATACTACTAAAAATAAATCACAAAGTGAAAATAATGTCGAAGAAAAAATTAATATTCTTGGACAAGCTAAAAAAAATGAAAGTAAAAATATTAATAAAGAACAAGATAATAAAAATGATAATAAAGATGATAATAATAAAGATAGTAAAAAAGAAGAAAAAGAAGGATTTTCATGTATGAAAACTTTTTCCTTTTAAATTAATTTTATATTATCTTTAAAAAAAAATTAAATTTTAAAAAAGAATAAATAAAAATGTCAAAAGAAAAGAAAAAATCAGAATCCTTAGATTATTACCAAATAGAGAAGACAATAGGAGAAGGAACATTTGGGAAAGTAAAATTAGGATATCACATTCCAACAGGAGAGAAAGTATCAATAAAAATATTAGAGAAGGATAAAATTCAAGATAAAGAAGATTTAAAGAGAATATCTCGAGAAATAAAAATAATAAAATTATTAAACCATCCAAACATAATAAAAATATATCAAATAATAGAAGATTCTAAAAATTATTATATAATAATGGAATATGCGAAAGGAGGGGAATTATTTGATTATATAGTAAGAAAAAAATATTTATCAGAGAAAGAATCAAGTATATTATTTTATCAATTAATATCAGCAATAGAATTTATTCATAAAAATAAAATAAGTCACAGAGATATAAAACCAGAAAATATATTATTAAAGAATAATTTAATATTATCATTAATAGACTTTGGTCTTTCAATACAATATTATGATAATCAATTATTAAATACTCCATGTGGAAGTCCTTGTTATGCAGCTCCAGAAATGATAATGGGAAAAAAATATAATGGTTTATTTGCTGATTTATGGTCTTGTGGCATTGTTTTATATGCAATGGTCTGTGGTTATTTACCTTTTGAAGATAAAGATAATGAAAAATTATATAGAAAAATCATCAATGGAAAATTAAATTTCCCTGATAGAATCTCTTTCAAATGTAAAGATCTTATTAAAAAAATATTATGTGTTAATGTTAAAAAAAGATTAAATGTACTTGATATTAAAAATCATCCTTTTTTAGAGTTTGGTAAAAATTTCTATCAAAAAGAATTTAAAAATTTTTTACTTTTTGGAAACCACCTTAAAATAAGTAATATTAATAAAGATATTGTTCTTAAAATTATTCATGATTTTGATGTTAAAAATAGTTATGATGAAATTGTTGATATGATTAGTCAAAACAAACATAATAGTATTACTACAACTTATTTCTTGATGATTAAAAAATTTGGTTTTAATGGATTTGGAAATGAAATTATGTTGAGTTTTGATAAAAAAAATTTTCAGAAATTAGAAAAAAAAATTATTAATGATGATGAAAAAGTTATTGAACCTGAAAGTGATAATGATAATAATAATATTAATGAAAATAATGATACCAATAATGATAATAATAAAGTTAATGATGATGATGATGTTAATAGAAATATTGTTAATAATATTAATTGTATTAGTGAAAGGAATAAAAGGGAAAATAAAAAAAATATGGATAATAATATTAAAGAGATTATTAAAACTGATTTTAATGATAAAATTAATGATGAAGAATCTAAAAAAGATAATAAAAGTGAAATTACAATTAATGATATTAAAAGTGAAAAAGAAGATAATTTAAGTAATAATAATAATGAAAAAAGTGAAATAAGTTTAATTAATAAAAATATTGAAAAAAGTGAAATAAATTTAAGTCATAATCACATAGAAAGTCTAGAAATACATTTAAATAATAAAAATAATGAAAAAAGTGATTATAATTTAAGTCATAATATAAATGAGAATAGTTTAAGTCATAATAATTTAAGTCAAAATTTTATTGAAAAAAGTGAAAATAGTTTATCTCATAATTTTAATAATATAAGTTCTAATAATTTAGAAATAAATGATAAAGAAGAAATTATAAGTAATGATTTAGAAATTAAAGATGATATTTTAAGTGAAAATAATAACAAAGAAGAAATTTTAAGTGAGAATAAAATTGATAATAAAGAATATAATACTAGTAATTGTAATATTGAAAAAGAAAAATTAAATATAACAAATAATAATGAAAATGAAGAAAAAGAAAATAAAAATATAGAAAATATAAAAAATAAAAATATAGAAAAAATAAAAAATAAAATAGAAAACATTAAAAACAAAAATATAGAAAAATTTTCAAAAAAAGAAATAAATAAATTTCAAAAAATAAAATCTCATCATAAAACAAAAAAAATAAAAGAAAAATTACAGAAAATAAAAAAAGAAAAATATTCAGAACAAGAAAAAAGAGTTCAAACACCATTAATAAAAATAAATCATACAGAAAGTAATAAACCATTATTAAAATTAGAAAAAAATTCAGAAACAAATTTACCAACTTTAGATTTAGAAAAAATAATAAAATTAAATGGACAATATGAAAAAGATATAAACATTAAATATGGTTTTTTAGATAATAATCAAAGATTAAGTAAAACTTTAAAATATAAAAAAATAAAAAAACCACTAATTCAAAATAAAAGAATTAAAAGTGTTAGTTATGAAGAAAAAGAAAAAATAAATAAAATAGGAAATAATTTAAATAATAATAATGATAATAATAATAAAGGAGAAATTATTGATACTTCAATAACATTTGATAATTCAAATGATTTTTTTCATTATATAAAAAAAAATAAAAATAATAAAAATATATATATTAATAATTACAATATTAATAATATAAATATAATAAATAAGCAAGTTTTTATTCCTTCAAATACTATAAATTTAGAACCAGAAAATAAATTAAAATATAAAAGAAAAATAAGTCAAAATAGTTCTTTTTCAAATAATAAATCAAAAGAGTTTTCAAAATCAAGAATTTCTCCTTTTAAATATATAACAGAAGGAAAAAATAAAAAAAAAGGAAAAATATTATCATATAGTCATAAAAAAGAAATCAATAAAAGACCTTTATTATTAAAAAATATTTATTCTGATAATAATATATTAAAAAAATCTTTTTCTAAAGATTCTACTATTAATAATAGTCAAAGAAAAACTGAAAGATCAATTAATTCAAAAAGAGATGATAATATTATTAATTCTAATAATAATAGTATTAGATATTCTTCTACTAATATTACGAAAAGAACTAAATTTTCTCATTTGTTTCAACCTAAAATTGTTGATATTGATATTTCTAAAAAAAATTTCAATAAAAAAAATCAATTGTTTGAAAAAAAAAACTCTAAACAAAAATTCCATAATTCTATTAAAACTGTTGATGTATCTATCTCTAAAAATAAATTTATTAATATTCCTAAAGGATATGTTGATTTAAATAGTAGAAATAATAGAAATAATAATAAAGAAAATTGTAGTTATAAAATTAATAATAAACAATTAAATTCTGGATTTCATAAAATTAAAAATTCTTCAAAAAGAATAATCACAGAGAAAAAGAAAGAAAAAAATATCAATAATAATAATAATACTAATAACAATAACATAAATAATAATAATAATAATACTAATAATGATAATACAAGTAATAATAACTTAAAAAACACAAATAATAATAAAAGAATAGAACAAAAAATAGATATTCCTTTAATTGGATTAAGTGTTGAAGCAAATAATTCTTTCGCTTTATGTACTTCAACTTTAAGTTATGATTTGATAGTTAAACAATTAAATATTTTATGTAAAGAAAATCAATTTCATTTCAAAAGAATTGAAAAATCAAATAATAATAAATTTAATTGTACTAAAGGGAATAATGTTGCGGTTATTGAAATAAGTAAAGGAGGAAAACATAATATTTTGAAATTATATCATATGAATGGAAAAGAAGAAATTACTAAAGACTTAATAAAACAAATTATTGTAAATATAGGATTTTAATGTAAAATATGTATGATTCAAGTTAAGAATGTAATTAATTTAATTAGATTTATAATTTTCATAATTCAATTTAAATTTTAAATTTTAAAAAAATTTATTTATAAATTTCATTTTGAAAAAAATAAAATTAAAAAAAACAATTTAAAAATATGTTGTACATCTTCTCATATTCTTCTAGAAAATGAAATAAATAATAGAATATTAGCTTTATTGAAAACATTAATATCTTTATTTTTTCTTTTCCTATTTGTTTTAAATTTTCTATTTCATTTGATTTATTTTTATATATCTCTTTATAATTTTTTTGATATATTATTATTTGATATTTCATTTGAATTCTTTACATTTTTTGCTCTGTTATTTCGGGATATCTTATTATTGCTTTTCTTGGACGAGATTTTTCTTATTTAAAGATTTTCCTTTTCTTTTACTTGAGGATGGTCTTTTTTTTTATGTATATTTTTTTAGTTTTAAGTTATATATAATCCAAAACTATTTTTAAAAATAGGACATTCTTCATTTTGAATAACATAAAGTCCAAATAAAATAGGAAATAATTGAAATTTTAATTCATTTGAGATTTTTGATATTATATTTAATTTTTCATTATTTAAATTTTTTGTTTCTTCATCATTTTTTTCATAAGTATATATTTCAAGAATTGCTTCAATTGCAGTTTTATATTCATTATCTTGAGAATGATTTAACTAAATTTATATATTTTTATTACCTTATTATTATTATCTATTAAATAATCTGTTAAATATTTTTTATTTTCTATCATTTTCAAATAAATGAATATTTAATAAAATATTTATTTAAATTAAAATTAATAAAAAGTATTACAACATAAATTTATTTTTCAAAAAAAAACAATAAATATTTTAATATAAATTAATATTTTTCATTGATTAATTCATTATCATCATAATGAGTATCAATAAGTCTAACATTTTCACTAAAAATATTATAATATATATATTACTCTTCAATTAAGTCTTCATCACTAATAGGAACTTGATGAATATATTTTTCTTCAACATTAATACAAGGATTATTTTTAACTCTAAAAAATATTAAAAGTGCAATAAAAGCATATATCTAAATAAAATATATTTTAATATAATTTTTATACAAATGAACCCATTATTAATATTATTCCAGCTCTTATTTTTTCTCCTGGTTTTATTTTAAAATTTTCTACATTTGAAAAAGCCATTATTGAAAGAATAAAAAGAACTATAAATCCACATATTGAAATAATAAATAAATAATTCATTAAAAAAGTTCCATTTTCTAACATTTGCATATTTATAATTTAAATTTTTTTTTTTTAATAATAAAAAAATAAATTATTTATATACGAGAATAATTTTCAGAAGAAAAAATTTTTTTTTTTTATATGAAAAATTATTAAGAAACCTTAAAAATTCGTTTTGAACTTCCTTTACTTAACATATCATGAATAATATCTTTTTTTAATTTATTTGGCTGACACTATGTATCAATTTTTTCCATTAAAGGTTTCACTTTCTTTTTTTTCATTATATAAAATATTATTTTTAATGAAAATATTTAGATTCTTCTATTATATGACTTGAATTTGTTTTTTATATGTTTTTCTCTTATATCTTGTTTATATAAATCATTTCATTCTAATTTAATATTATATAATGGTGCTTTTTTATGGAATTTACTATGTTTTTTTTGAAACACTTCTTGCTTTTTTTTTCGGTTTAACAATTTTAATTATTTTATTTGAATTTATATTATCTGAATTATCGCCTGGTAATATTTTTTTATTATTTTTTCCAAATTTATCTCCTTTTTTTTCAATTATATCATAATTAAATATTGTTCCATACATTGTTCTATAATCTATTGTAGATAAAAATAAATTTGTATTTTCAATATATATTATATTTAATAAATGAACTGCTTTTTCATATACTTTATTTTCAAAATTTGTTTTGAAATCACTTCTTTTTATATTTTTTTGAATATTATCATTAATCAAACCATTAAATTTTTTAATTTCTTCTGGATTTTTAATTTCATTTATTTTTTTTTTTCTTATTTTATCATTTAATTCATCATTTGATGGAATTTCATTATAAATCTTATCATTTTTTACTCCCATTAAATTTAATTTATATTATAAAAGTTTATAATTCAATAAAAAAAATAGAAAAAAAAAGAAAAAAAACTTATACATTTAAAATAGAATATTAACATAATAACATAAAATTTAATAAAACCTCCAAAAAAAAAAAAAAACAAAAAAAAAAAAACAAATAACAAATAACAAAATCAATACGAAACTCTAAAAAGCCTAATTAAAAAAACCCTAAAAAAAAATAAATAAAAATATATTATTCCTCCTCCTCATTATCATCAATAGGTTTTTCTTCGTCTTCAACACCAACAGTTTTATTAGAAACAATTTCTTCAGCCTTAAACCCAACCATCATTTTTTTAAACTCTTGAAAATCAATACATCCATCTTCATTTTCATCAATATCTTTTAAAATTCTTTTCCAAGTTTTATCATTTCCTCCAAAATATTGTTTAATTTCTCCAATTTCTAAAGTACCACTTCCATCTTTATCAAACATATCAAAAGCTTTTTTTAATCTATCTTCAGTTAAAATTTTTTGTGAATCAATAACACTAGTTAAAAATTCATTATATGATATTGTTCCTGAATTATCTAAATCTAAACTTTTAAAAAATTGATTTAATATTTCTTCACTTATTACTCCTCCATATAAGTTTTCTATTTGTTCTACAAATTCTTTCTTTGATATTAAACCTGAACCATCATAATCAAATTGTTTAAATACTTTTTTTAATTCTTCTTCTTCTTTTTTTAAATTAAATTGTGTTGAAATAAATTGAAGTACTGCTTGTTTAAATCTATTTTGTTGAACAAATTGTGCCATTCTTTCTAATATTTCTAACTTATTTATTTTTAAACTTGCTGTTTTATTAAATAATAAATTATTAAACCAAGGATCATTTAAACATTCTTCAGCACTAGGCCTTTTTCTAGGATTTTTTTCAAGCATTTTTTTAATTAAAGAAATAGCTTCTTTAGAAATATCTTTCCAACTTTCTTTTTCAAATAATAATTTACTATTTTGAATAGCACTATATATATCATTACTAGAAGGCCCATTAAAAGGAGGATAACCACATAATAAAATAAATAATATTATTCCACAAGACCAAATATCACATTTTTCATCATAATTTTGACTTATTACTTCTGGCGCTATATAATATGGTGTTCCTATAAATTTAGTTAATTTCTTCTTTTTAGGTAATTCTATTGCTGTTCCAAAATCAATTACTTTTAAATCTTTTCCATTTGACATTAACATTATATTTTCTGGCTTTAAATCCCTATGAACTATATTATTTGAATGTAAATAATTTAATGTTTGTAATATTTGTCTTATTAATTTATTTGCTTCTAATTCACTAAAAAAACCCTTTTCTGATATTGCTGAAAATAATTCTCCTCCATCACAAAATTCATTTACTATATAATATTTTTTCTTATCTTCAAATATTTCAAATATATTTACTATATTTGGATGTGATATTTTCCTTAATATTTCTATTTCATACATACTTGAAGATAATTTCTTATTTACTATTTTCATTGCTCTTATTTCACCTAATTGTTTATGTTTTACTTTTTTTACTTTACCATATGTTCCTTCACCTAAATTTCCTAAAACTTGATAAAATTGAGTAACTGGTTTTTTGCTTATTTTTATTAATTGAGTTTTTGGAAGAATTAAAGGAATATTTTTTTTCAAACCTTTATCACTTAAATGTCTTAATGGAGAATGATATACTCCTTTATTATGATTATTATTATTATTATTATTATTATTATTATTATTACCATTATTATTATTATTTTTGTTCATTGATTTTTCAAAACTTTCAGGCTCTTCTAATTTATTTACTGTTCTTTTTGGTTCTAAAGTTAAATGAATATTATTTGAAGAATTATTATTATCATTTTCATTGTTTTTATTTTCTTCATTTTTATTTCCATCTTTATCACCATTATTTTTAAAAGAAAAATTTTTATTAATATCATTACCATTATTATTATTATTATTTCCATTAATATCATTAATAATATTATCATTAGGTAAAACATTACTTAACATAATATCATTAATATATTTATCTATTTTTTCTTGATTAACCATAGAATGTAAAATACCATTAAAATCCACATTATTTTCTTCTTCTAATTCTTTTCCTTGTTCAGCACCATTAAAATTGAATTTTAAAGTATTTTGAGAATCTTGTGAAGATTCAGAGCCTTCACTTTCAGAAATATTTTTATTATTATCATTTATATTTTCAATAGTTTCAATATTTGGATTTTTATTAACATTGATAATACTATCATTACCTTCTTTTTTTTCTTCTTCATTAATTAAAGACAAATTATTATTTTGGTTTTTTTTCTTAATATCAGAATCCATATTAGATTCATTTTTTTTCATTTGGAAAATTTTCATAAGACTTTTTTTATCTTCATAACACCAATCAAATTTTAAATTATCTTTAGTTAATCGATATAAATTAGCAGAATTATTTAATAACCTTAAAAACAATCCTCTAACATAATCATAATGAGGTCTATCTTCGAATTTTAAAGTTTTACAATAATTTAAATAAACTATAATTTCTTCAGGTAAACCAAAGCATAAAATTTCAGTTGGAATTTGTAATTTTTTTTCCATGATTCTAGTATATTTATCTTTTCCATCTTTTAAACCTTGCCAAGGTAAAATTCCTTTTAAAAAAAATATTAAAACATATCCTATACTTTCTAAATCATCTCTTCTACTTTGTTCAATACCTAAATGAGTATTAATAGAAACATATCTTGCAGTTCCAGTTAAAGTTCTTCCTTCACGATAAGGAATATGTGAATGTGTTTTTGGATTCTTAAATCTTTTACTTAAACCAAAATCTATTAAATATACAATATTTGAATTTACTCCAGTTCCAATTAAAAAATTTTCAGGTTTTATATCTCTATGAATATAATTATGCTTATGTAAATTTTCTATTCTATTTAACATTTGAATTGCTAATAAACTTACTGTTATTACACTAAACTTCTTATTATCACAATATTTTAATAATTCAATTAAATTATGTCCTAAAAATTCAAGTATTAAATAATAAAATTCTAAACATTCTCCAAGACCATAAAATTTAGGAACACCTTGACAATTATCTTGAATAATAGCTGAATTCCCACTTAAATCAGTATTTTGAGGTATATTTAATAATTCTTGATAAATTCTGCTTTCTATTTTTACTTGAATTCTTTTTTGACCTTTTTTCATTTCTTTTTTAACTGCTACTTCTGTATTATCTCTCATATCATATGATAAATATATTTGTCCAAATGCTCCGCTTCCTATCATTGATAAAAATACAAAATTATCTACTAATATATCCTTTGATTTATCGATAAATTGCTTTTTCTCTGTTGTTTTCTTTTTAAAATGAACTTTTTTTTTTGTTTTTCCTTCTTTTACTTGAGTTTTCTTTTGATCTTTCTCTTCCAATGATTCTGTTTTTTTAGATCTTTCTGAATTTGAAGGATTTTCATTGATCATTTTTTTTTTTTTTAATTTTTTATTTTTTTGTTTTTCTAAATTTACATTATTTTGAATGTCGATAAAAACGTAAAATAATTAATTTCCCAATAGTTTTTTTTTATTATTTATTATTCCAAACTTTTGGAAGTAATTATATTTTTTGAAACATTAATTTATTTATTTTTTTTATTCCAAACTTTTAAAATTAAAAAAATAATAGAAGATTTAAATTTTTTAGAAGAAATTTGAAAAGAATGAAATATGAAAATGTAGTTACTCTATAATGAATTTTTTCACATATAACTTTAATAAATAGAAAAATAATAAAATACTAAAACTATTAAAATACATAAATAATTTTTTTTATTTTCTTTAAACTCTCACCACCAAATCAAAAAGAAAATTTAACCTAAACTTTTATAAAAACTGTTTTTCTTGTATATAAAATATTGATAAAATAAAGAAATGATTTATCAAATAATTTATCATTTTTATTATATCTTGGATTAGTATTTGAATCATTCGAATCTTCTTTTTATTTTTTATCCATTTAAAAAAGATTTAAAATATTAATATAATTTTTTTAAATTTATTTTACATTTAATTTAAAAAATTTTAAAATTATGATGCAGGTTCTTCTGTTTTTGGTTCTTCTGCTTTAACTTCTTCTGTTTTTGATTCTTCTGTCTTAGGTTCTTCTGTTTTTGGTTCTTCTGTCTTAGGTTCTTCTGTTTTTGGTTCTTCTGCTTTAACTTCTTCTGTTTTTGGTTCTTCTGTCTTAGGTTCTTCTGTCTTAGGTTCTTCTGTTTTTGGTTCTTCTGTCTTAGGTTCTTCTGTCTTAGGCTCTTCTGTTTTTGGTTCTTCTGTCTTAGGTTCTTCTGTCTTAGGCTCTTCTGTCTTAGGTTCTTCTGTCTTAGGCTCTTCTGTTTTTGGTTCTTCTGTCTTAGGTTCTTCTGTTTTTGGTTCTTCTGCTTTAACTTCTTCTGTTTTTGGTTCTTCTGTTTTTGGTTCTTCTGTCTTAGGTTCTTCTGTTTTTGGTTCTTCAGTTTTAACTTCTTCTGTCTTAGGTTCTTCACTTTTAACTTCTTCAATCTTTGGTTCTTCAGTATGAAATTCTTCTATTTTTGGTTCTTCAGTTTGTATTTTATCTGTCTTAATTTCTTCAGTTTTAATTTCTTCAGTTTGTAATTCTTGAGTTTTAATTTCTTCTGTTTTAGATTCAATAGTTTTATGTTCTTCATTTTTTTTATTTTCACTAATTTTACCTTCATTTTTATGAGGAGTTTTATCATTTTTATGTTCAATTTTTGATGGTCTTTTAGCAGGAGTAGCTTTATTATTTTTATTTTCATCATGTTTCTTTTTAGGATTAATTTTTTCATCTTTTTTTCCTGTTAAATTACCACTATTTGAAATAAATGATTTTTTTTGTCCTTGTCCTTGTTTTGATTTATCTTTATTTTCTTTCTCTTTATTTTCTTTCTCTTTTTTTTCTTTATTTTGTTTTTCTTTTTTCTCTTTTGTTTCTTTCTCTTTTTTCTCTTTTACTTCTTTTTCTTTTTCCTTTTTTAATTTTTCCTTTTCTTCTTTTTCTTTTTTTAATTTTTCTTCTTTTTCCTTTTTTAATTTTTCCTTTTCTTCTTTTTCTTTTTTCATTTTTTCTTCTTTTTCTTTTTTTAATTTTTCCTTTTCTTCTTTTTCTTTTTTTAATTTATCTTCTTTTTCTTTTTTTAATTTTTCTTTTTCTTCTTTTTCCTTTTTTAATTTATCTTCTTTTTCTTTTTTTAATTTTTCTTTTTCTTCTTTTTCCTTTTTCATTTTTTCTTCTTTTTCTTTTTTATTTTTCTCATCTTTTTTATCTTTTTTATTATTTCCTAGAGTGGCTATATTATGATTATTTTTAACCTTAGGCATAACATCAAAAGATTTTCCTAAATTATTTTTTCTTAAAGTATGAGTTAAATTAGGATCTCTAGTTTTAGATCTTTCTTTATGATCAGGAGTAGAAGGTTTTCTTTGTTTTCCTCTTGAACCATTAATTCCTCTACTTGTTGATATTTTTCTTGGTTGAATTTTTTTTGGATCATTTTTTCTTTCTTCTATTTCTTTTTTTATCTTATTTACTATAAATTTTATTTTTTTTATTTTTACTTTCTTCTAATATTTCCCCTAATGGCATTTTGTATTCATCTATTGTTGACCAAAATATTTTGCTTTTAGAATCATAGGATTCTTCATATAATTTTAATGGTGAAAAAGCACTTTCCAATAATTGTTTTACTAAGTTTTTTTAAAAGGTTTATTATATATATATTTTTTTACTTTTTTCTTGGTTTTCAGGAGTGTTTTCTAATTTTTTGATTTCTAGTTTTTCTTCTGATTTTATTTCTATTTTTTCTTCTGATTTAATTTCTGTTTTTTCTTCTGTTTTAATTTCTGTTTTTTCTTCTGTTTTATTTTCTGTTTTTATTTCAGTATTTTCTTCTGTTTTAATTTCTGTTTTTATTTCTGTTTTTTCTTCTACCTTTTCTTCTGATTTTATTGCTAATGTTTCTTCTTTTTTCTCTTCTTCTTTTTTCTCTTCCTCTTTTTTTTCTTCTTCTTTTTTTTCTTCTGAAGGATTTAAATCTGTTGTTGGTATTTCTTCTTTATTTTCTTCTTTTGTTATCTCTGTTGGTTTTACTTCTTCTTCTGGTTTATTTTCCATAATTTAAATTTTATAAATATTACTTTTAAAAAAAATTGAATATATTTTCAGATTTAAATTTATTTTTTTTCATTAATTCTTTTTTTAAATTATGATGCTTCATAAAAAAAGTCAATATTCAAGTTTTCTTTATTTAAAAGAAAACCCTAGAAGAGAATTTTTAAATTACACTCCAATAATAAATAAAAGAAATTTAAATCCAATTCAAAAAATAGGATATCATAAAAAAGGAAAAACAATGGAATTAAATTTTCATAGAAATTATATAAGAAATAAATATGAAAAAAGTAAAATTCAAAAGAGTATTTCTTTATCAGAAAAAACACAAAATTCAGAAAGAATTAAATCAATTTTTCCATCTTTTACTCAAAGAAATTTGAATTCAGATATTTATTCTCCTTTAAGTAGTAAAAATTCTTTTTTAGAACAAAGAGCTTTTTCTTTAAATTCTTTAGAAAAAACAAATTTAAAAAAATGTCTTGAAAAAAACAATAGTTTTAGAAAAGTATTTTCTAGTAAAAGTAGAAATCAATTTAATAATGTTCCACATTATAATTCTTATAATAATAGTAAATATAATAGATCTCTTTTAGATTTTAAAAATGTTTCTAAACAAATGAGACTTGATAAAATAAAATTACAATTAAAAAAAACAGAAGTTGAGAAATATAAAGAATTACTTTTAAACAAATTAGATTTTTTAAAATTAAAAGAACATAATTATAAATCAATAATAAATGTTTTTGGTACATTTCAAAAAGATAATAATAAATATAATAAAAATATAAATTATCAAATTAAAATAGAAAAAGAAGAAAGAGACATTTTATTAGAAAAAATAAGTCAATTAAGAACAGATATATTTTACTTAAAACATAGATTAGGAAAAATAAAAAATTTTGTAGAACAAAGTTTAGATAATAAATTATTTCTTTTATGTGTTAAAAACCATACTAATCAATTAGATAATTTTTCAATAAATGATAAAGAATTATATGATAAAGATAAATTATTATTAGATTCACTTGATTCAGCAATAACTCCTAAGAAATTAGATAAAAAAACTATAAAACGAAAATCTCAAAATCTTTTAATTACAAGTTTAGATAATGATGTTTTTGATGAAGAAAATTTTATTAATAATATTATTAAACAAGAACCTATTTTTGAATCTATTCAATTATTTGAAAAACATTTAGATATTATTTTTACTGATATTAAAAATTATTTATTTGAATATAATGAATTACAAGAAGAAATCATTTTATTAAGAGAAGAATTATTACAAAGAAAAAAAGAAGAAATTATTCAAGAAGAAAATAATAAAAAATATAATGTTGATATTTCTCATTTAAAATCAAAATTAAAAGAAAAAATAGTTGAAAATAAGGATTTATTAAATATAAAAAAAAATATGAAATATGTTGGAATGGAATTATCTAAAAAAGTCAAACAAAAAATATTAGATATATATAATTATATTAATGAAAATACTAATTTAATTCCAGATAATAATAATTCAAATGAAGAAAGTGATTCAATGAAAAAATTAAGAAATATTGAATTTGTTTTTATTTATTTATTATCTTTTATTCAAAAATTAAAAAAAGAAAAAAAACAAGAATATTGTACTATTAAAAAAGTAATTGATGAAAGAAATAGAATAAGAAATAACGAAATTCAGAAAGAAACTGTAAAAAAAGAATTCGAAGAAAAAGTTAAAAAGGTTTTATTAAAAAATAAAAAACTTATATATAAACCTTTAAGAAAGGTTGCTGAAGATTATAAATTTAAATAAAATATATATTTAATAATATTAATATTTTATTATATTATAAAAAATTATTTTTTTAAATTTAAAAGTTTTTTAAATGGAATCAATTGAAGAAAAAAAAATAACAATTGAAAATAATAGTAATGAAAGTTTTTCTTTTAAAAATGAAACAAAAATCACAGAAAAAACAGAAATAAATAATTATGAAAATGAATGGGAAAAAATAGAATTAAACATAAAAAAAAACAATAATATAAATTTATTTAATAAAAGTGAACAAAACTCTTTAAAAAATTCATTAATTAAAACAATAGATTGGGATGATTTTGATGAAGAAACAACAAAAAATACAAATTCTTTTTTAAATAAAGTAAATGAATTAAATTTAAATTTTAAATTAAAAAATATAATTCATCCAATAGATAATTCTTTTGAAGAATTCACAAATAAAAAAATTCAAGATTTAGAAAAGTTAAAAATTAAAATTGACTATAAAATATTTTCAAATGATTCTATTAAAGAAGAAAATGAAATTACAAATACATATAGTTCAAATTTTGAACAAAAAAATAATAATGAATTACCTGATTATAGTGAAATATCAATTATTCAAGGAAAAAATTGTTCGAATTTAAATATAAAAAATAATAATTTAAAAGCAAAAGGAAAAACTTTTTTAATTGATGATAATATGGAAAATAAACATTTAAAAAAAATAAATAAATTTATTGGAATAATGAAAAATCAATCTAATGAAAATGAAGTAAATAATGAAAAAAAAAATGTAATTAATGAAAAATTAAAATCTCTATATGATATTATTTTAATTAAAACTAATAAATCAAATGAAGATATTTCACAAAGTTTTCAATATGAAAAAAAAGAAAAAGAAAATTCAAAAGATTATTTTGAACAAATTTTTGAAAATATTATTTCCGAAAAAGTAAAAAATATTCCTTTAAAAAAAAGATCATATTCTTTTAAAGAAATATCATTCTTACAAAATGAAGAATTTGAAAGAAAAAAAAAAAATAATTTAGAAAAATTTATTAAAAGAAATTTAATTAAAAATCATACAAATTTATTAAATATTCCAAATCATAACCCAAAAAAAAATATAATTTTAACCTATCAAAAAAATTTCTTTCCAGAAAAAGGAAAAAAATTAGATAAATCAAATCAACATTTCATGAAAAAAATAAAAGAAAATAAAAGACTGTTAAACACTCTCTTTTCAAAAAATATTCATTCCTAAAAAAAACAGAAAAAAAAAATTTAATATTTCATTTAATTTTTTTTCCTAAAAATTTTAATATAAATTTATTTAATAAAATAATATTTAATAATATTAATATTTAATTTCCGTTCAGAAAATTCTTTTTTTCATTATATTTTTTTTGTATTCATAATTTTATCATGTTCTTCTTAATCACATAATTTATATTCATATATAAAAAATGACAGTTTCAGATACTATTGATGCTTCATATTGTTTATTTTTATTTACAAATGATGTTTTTCTGGTTGCTTATTTCCTATAAATATGATTTTTATGTTATTTCTTGTTATATTATTAATTTATAGAATCCATTTAATTTATTAAAGAAAATAATTATAAAAAAATAAATAAACATCCTGATTAAAAAAATCTATAAAATACTATAATTTAATAAAATATTTTATTAAAAGAAAATGAGTGACAAAAAGCAAATGATAAAAGAATGGAAGCCAATATTAGATAAATATGAACCAATCAAAGTATTAGGTTCAGGATCATATGGCCAAGTAATAGAAGCAGTGAATAAGGCAACAAAAAAAAAAGCAGCAATAAAAAGAGTCACAGGTCTTTTTGAAGATTTAATAGACACAAAACGTATTCTTCGGGAAATAACATTATTAAGATTTATGAAAAATCAATTTATTGTAGAACTCTTAGATATAATATATGATAAAGATGATCCATTTTTTGACACAATATTTTTAATATTTGAATGTTTACCATCAGATTTAAAAAAAATAATAAAATCAAATCTTCACTTAAATATGTTAGATGTAAAATTACTAGTATATCACATATTATGTGGTTTAAAATATATTCATTCCTGTGCAGTATTACATAGAGATTTAAAACCTGGTAATATATTATTAGATGATAATTACCAAATTAAAATATGTGATTTTGGTTTGGCAAGATGTGTAAATAAAGAAGATGATGATGATGAAATAACTGATAGTGTTCAACCAAATAGAACAATAGATAAAAAAGCACTTTTAACAAAAGGAAGTTCCTTAAATCAATATACACAAAATAAATCTAAAGAAACGGAAAAAACAGAAGAAGAGAAGAAAGAAAAAGAAGAAGAAAAGAAAGAAAATAAGCCAAAAAGACCTCCAATGTTAAAAGAATTAAAAAAGCAGAAACAGCAACAAATATTATCAGTTCATGTAGTAACACGTTGGTACAGAGCACCAGAATTGATATTAATTGAAACAGATTATACAAGTGCAATAGACGTATGGAGTGTAGGATGTATATTTGCAGAATTGATGATGATGATAAAGGAAAATGCCCCAACATTTTTAGATAGAACACCTCTCTTTCCTGGTAAATTTTGTTTCCCTCTTTCACCTCCTGGTTCCAACAAAGTTAAAGTCAATGAATATGGTTTTCCTAATGAAAAAACTGATCAATTAAATGTGATTTTTGATGTTATTGGAACTCCTAGTGAAGAAGATATGGAATTTATCACTGATCCTAATGGAATTTTATATTTAAAAAGCTTGAAAGTTCGAAATAAAAAAAATTTAAAAACTAAATTCCCTGGTAGTAGTGATGATGCTTTAGATTTATTAGATAAAATGCTAAAGTTTAATCCTAATAAAAGAATCACTGTTAATGAAAGTCTTGAACATCCTTTTTTTAAAGAAGTTAAAGATAGTAAAAAAGAAGTAGAAGCTGATTTTAATTTAGAATTCGAATTTGAAAAAGATGAAAATTTAACTATGGAAAAATTAAGAACATTGTTTGTTCAAGTTATTAATAGTTATAAAAATAAAAAATAAAGATTAAAATGTTATTATTTTTTTGGTATTTTTAGTGATAAAGTAAAATAAAGTGGTTTTTATTTTTATTGATAAAATAGTTTTAACTAAAAAACTTTTAAAAAGAATTTATTGATAGTATAAAATTTTATTTTTTTTAATTATAAAAGTTATTAAAAAAATAAATAAAATAAATGGGATGTATATTATGTGATTGTAACAATGAATTAAAATATAATAATATAAATTCGATAGAAGATAAAATCGATTTATCAATATTAAACAATAGTAGTTTTTTAACAACTTCATTAGATTCAACTCTTCCAATAAGTTCACTAAATTATTCAACTCATATTGAAAATAGATTTTTTTTTGATGTAAATATGGGAGAAGGAACTTTTGGTTTTTCAATGAAAATTATTGAGAAACCAACAAAGAAAGAATACAGTTTAAAAATTTTACCAAAAGATGATTTAAATAAATCTAATGAATTAAAAGATATTAAACAAATATATGAATATATAAGAAAAATTTTAATTAATTCTTCTCATATTAATAGAATTTTAAGTATTTATGAAAATGAAGATAATTATTTTATGATAAGAGATTTAGCTCCTTTAACTTTAAAAAGAAAAATTAAAAATTCTAAACTACCTTTTCAACCAAAAGAAGTTAAAAATATTATGTTTCAATTATTTAAAAGTGTACAATATCTTCATTCAAATAATATTATTCATGGAAATATAAAACCAGAAAATATTTTATTTTTTAATAGAAATGAAATTAAATTAGAAGATGAAACTCATTTTCTTTATTTTGAAAGAAATAATAAAATTACAAATTATATTTATTCATCACCTGAAATTTTTGAAAATATTCAAAATGAAAAATGTGATGAATGGTCATGTGGAATAATAATGTATTTTCTTCTTTGTGGAAAGTATCCTTATAATTATAGTAATTTTGATGATTTACATAATAAAATATTGAAAAATAAATATGAAGAAAATATTGAATTTTCTAAATTAAATTCTGTTACTCAAGATTTAATCTCTAAATTATTAACTTTAAATCCTAATTTAAGATTTTCTGCTGAAGATGCTTTAAATCATAAATATTTTGAAAAAGATAAAGAAGATCATGTAAATGAAAATGATATTAATTTTAATGATAATTATGTTTATAATAGAAATATTGATACTATGATGAAAATATATTTTATTTTTATTATTGTTTATAATAATGATGCTAATATTAATGAAATATTTGTTAATTATATTCTTGGTGATGGATTTGAAGTTGAAAGTGAAAAATGGAAATTAGTTAAATTTTTAAATGATAATTTAATTTGCTATGAAGATGAAAATATAAGACATATAATTAATTATCTTTATAACAATAATATATATTTATTTGGAGATAATTTAAAAGTTGTTTTTGATTTTTTCTGTAATAATAAAGGAGATGATGAACCTGTTATTAAATTAAAAGATATTATTAATACTTTGAAAACTCTTATTGAAAATATAAATATAAATAATCATAAATTTACTGATTCTATGATAGATAAAAATTTAAATTATGAAGAATTTAAATATTTTATAAGTTCACAATTATAATTTTTTAAAATAAAAAAGAGTAACTTTTATATAAAATATCATATATTTTAAGTTAATTAAATTAAAAAAAATTTCATTTTTACAACATGTGATTACTTGTTTTTAAAATATATGAACAAATTTTAAAATGATAATTATCTAAATTATTCACATATATACACTAAGTACTATTATTTTATTATTTATTAAAAAATAATACAATATTTGTATCATGAAAAACTCAATATAGATATAAATGAATTTTCTGAATCTTTCATAGAATTTACAGCAAAATTTCTAAAATTTTTATTTAATATAATATTTCTTCTTTCTTGATTAAACATTTCATCAGTTATTTGAAAAATTATACTTAAAAATGGATTTTGTAAATTATCAATATTAAAAGCACATTCCTTATATTTTTTTAATATTTCTAACCTTTGATTTACTAATAAATCTTCTATATATTTAGTAGACAAAATGAAATCTTCTTTTTGAAAATTTTCATTAAATTTTATTTTTATA
>JAEEGI010009142.1_pt1 | contig 21759 bp, 20 predicted proteins | sample 8958751 | NCBI WGS metagenome assembly JAEEGI01 (sample SAMN16246545, study PRJNA631951) | gut metagenome | biome: gut microbiome; feature: rumen; material: KS-attached | host: Bos | place: Iran: Karaj | collected 2018-10 | reverse complement strand
TTAATCTCGCTTGATACTATCTGCTTTTCGCCTGGAGCATCTACCAATCCTCTAAAGTCGTAAACATCGATACTTCTAATTTCTACTATTCTGTTTTCTATCTCATTCAGGATGTCGCTAAGAGTACAATCGATACGAGCCTTGTGCTCTATTACTAATCCTGTATCTTTCAGGTTTTCACTTATATCGTAAATCAAGTTACAATAATTTTCAAACTTTTCTACGATGTCTGAGTAATCCATTCCCATAGATTCTAAGTACTCGCCAAGCACTAATGCTTTTTGCTGACAGCCGATTAATACTCTAAGGTCGTCTGCGTCGTCTCCTGTGCAGCCTGCTGCGAATCTGTGGTTAGCTGAGTAAAGCTCTAAAACCATTGTTAACATTTTGTTTCTTGTAAAATATGCCATAAGCCTTACCTCTTTTTATAAATATCCCCACCCCATTGAAGAGGTGGGGAAGTAACTGTTAATTATTACTGAAGAAGATTCATAACACCCTGTGTAGCCTGGTTTGCCTGAGCAAGCATTGACTGACCTGCCTGCTGAAGGATGTTATTCTTAGAGTACTCAACCATCTGGTCTGCCATATCTGTATCACGGATACGAGATTCTGCAGCTTCTGTGTTCTCAACTACGTTGTCTAAGTTCTTGATAGAGTGCTCTAATCGGTTCTGGATAGCACCAAGCTCTGCTCGCTGTGCTGATACTCGCTGAAGTGCATCTGCGATAGCATCGATTGCGTATGTAGCGTTCTTACCAGTTGCATCTGATACGTTGATACCAGCGATACCGATTGACTTAGCATTCATGGCTTCAAGAGTAACGTTGATCTTGTTTGTCATGGCTGCGTCAGAACCTACGTGAAGGTTAAGTGTAAGTGCGTTCTGAATGTTTACGTAGCCCTTGTCAATTGTGAAGCTGAATGTTGTTGTCTTATATGTCTTGCCTTCAACTGACTTTGTAACGATGTGCTTCTCCCAGTTGTAGTCGCCAGCCTTCTGAGAATCATACATCTGAGCATCTGTACCAACCTGTGTAGCCTTAAGTGTATTCATTGCAGCTGCGCCATCTGTTGCGCCTACTGAAGATGCTGCCTTAAGCTCGATAGCTACCATCTTATAAGCTGCTGTAGGTTTGATAAGTGTTACGTTAGCATCATCAATACCTGTTGTTGCATTGTAAGATGTAGAGAATCTCTGTACCTGGTTACCATTGTACTTAACAACAGATCCTGCTGTGATAAGCTTTGTAAGATATCCGTTTGTTACCTTCGCATTTGCGATATCTGTACCGATATTGTCATCGTTGATTGTATAAGTCTTACCATCAATGGAAATTGTTTCACCTGCTGTGAAGTTCCATGTACTCTCATTAACGTAATAAGCTGTAATGTGAAGTGCTTCTGCTACTTCTTTGTTTGTAGAAGCACCGATTGTGTACTGAGTACCACCGATTGTATATCTTTCACCTGCTTCAAGGGACTCCATGGTGAATGTAGCCTTGGTAGTATTCTGGATAAGTGTTCCATCCAAACCTGCAGAGTGTGCGTTGATATACATTCTTCTAAGACCTACATCACCTTTAAGAAGATAAGTCTCATTGAACTTTGTTGTAGAAGCGATACGGTCAATTTCCTGTGTAAGCTGATCAATTTCGTTCTGGATATCACTACGATCTGATTCTGAGTTTGTACCGTTAGCTGCCTGTACTGCTAACTCGTTCATTCTCTGAAGCATGTCGTGAACTTCTGTGAGGGCACCTTCAGCTGTCTGTACTGAAGATACACCGTCAGATGCGTTTGTAGAAGCCTGGGTCAGACCACGAATCTGCTTTCTCATTTTCTCAGAAATTGAAAGTCCTGCTGCATCATCAGCTGCTCTGTTAATCTTATATCCTGATGAAAGCTTTTCTGTAGACTTTGACTGCTGATCTGTAGTAATGTTCAATGTTCTTGAAGCATTAGCTGCCTGCATGTTATGTTGTACTACCATAGTAAATTCCTCCATGAGATTCTGCCAAATCCTTTTGACATTTAAATCCGTTTTTGTGATAGCCCAACATCCGTGTCTGGCCTTGGTTATTAAATTTGATTTATAAGATTCGAATTCGATTTTGCAAGGTTAAATGTTCCTTACACCTTATTTATCGAGACTCTGTCCAAAAACTTTACACCTTTTTGCAAAAAAGTTTCATAATGTAACAATTATCTCTTTTTATACACAATATAAAAAACTCGTGAAACCCTTGATTTTACTGGGTTTTCACGAGCTTAAATTTTATCTGAAAATTTATCAAAAATTTTGGTAATTTTTCTATTATTTCCACCTAATCTGCCTCTTTGGGGCACCTTACACTAAGCTGAAAGCTATTTCTTTTTATCCAAAAAAGCAGGGTCATCTGCCTTATTATTTGCCATCATATGCTTATAATAAGAAGAGACCACATCACCAGATTTTTTAATTTCCCTGGCTTCTTTTTTAATATTGGCAAATCTGGTCTTGGCATATTCCTTATTTTTGTATTCACTGGCCTCTACGTCTGCAGTAAGCTCAGTAATCTTTCTTATTAAATCCTGCATCAGGCGGATTTCATCTTTATAGGTATCTCTATCCTCTTCCAATATCCCCTTTACACGATTAAAAAGCTGCTCGAAGCCATCATCCAACATAATGATTCTATCGATAAGCTCCGATTTCATATCCATATTTCTTTCCAAATCATCTGGAGATGTATTTGGATCCTGTAGGATAGCGGCCTGCTCCTTATTTCTAATAAGAAGAACATTTAAAATGTCTGCCTTTTTTTCTAGCGATTCCCTAAGCATTACAACATAGTCCATATTTTCCATAATCCCCTCCATAAAAAATGGCCCCTTACGTAGGGGCCATTTACGTTACGGTTTATCCTGCTATGTTGGTCTGGCCATCCAACTTCTTTCCATTGGCGGTCAGCTTCATAACATCCTTCCATGCATCGCGCATTGTACGAAGGTGTTTTAATACCTCCTGCAATGTCTCTGGATCCTTATCTATCATAGCATGTCTTAAACAGCTCCTAAGATAAGTATACACTGCATGGAAATCCTTTGCTACTGGATATTTATCATCCAGTGTTATTTCAAATTCCTCGATGATTCGATCTGTCTTTCTAATATTGATATGAGCCTTCTCAATATCTTTATTCTCACAAGCAACTATTGCTATATTGCAAAACTTAATTGCTCCTTCATACAGCATCAATGTCAGCTCCGCAGGACTAGCTGTTAATATTCTGTTCTTTGCGTAAGCATCATAACCGTTCATTGGTGTCATATAAATCGCCTCCTGTAAATCCTTTTTGATGTCTTATATATCCTTATTATTCTCAACCACCAAGCATAGAGGTTATTGAAGAAGAATTATTCTGCAATTTAGCAAGTGCAGCCTCCATCTTCGAGAACTTCTTATAATAAGCATCTTCCATATCAGTAACTCTGTCAGTCCAAGTCTTGATAAGAGTAGAATAGCTAGAATATTCTGAAGCCATTTCCTTATCGTTGTATACCGTATATACGGACTTAACTGCAGTAGATTTCATCTTTTCATCAAGTGCAGAATATAATCCACTGGTCATTTGTTTCAGGAACTCGATAACTGCATCAGGGTCCTCCGCAAGAGCTACTCTTAATTTATCCTGCTTTCCTGATGTAGAAGAATCCTCTGAATCACCATCGATATGGTAGGCATAGCCCTCATTTTTCTCGGCATTTAAACTACCAAGTGTATGTACACCAAACGTTGTCCATGCGTAGGTCTTTCCATTAACCTCGTAGGTCTTCATCATAGCCATAGTCATTGCAGAAATAACACTGTTCAAACTACTGTCTCGACGAAGAAGGGAATCCTTAATCTTCTGCTCCCACTTTTCGATTTCTGATTCAGACATTTCATTCTTCTCATCATCGGTAAGTGGTTCGTAATCCTTGGCAGAATCAGCATTGTACAGCTTCTGCATCTCATTCATCAGGCTGTTATACTGTGTCAAAAATTCCTTTACCTTATCGTAAATACCATCTGTATCGTTGGATACTGTTATAGTAATAGGCGAATCTGTTGTGGCAATTGCTTCGATTGTCAGTCCATTAACTGTGATGGAATTTGTATTTGAGGTATACTCCACTCCATTTAATGTAACTACTGCATCAAGACCATCAATCTTATTTGCTTCCAGTTCTGATGGAACCGAAAACTCCTTGCCATTTATTGCAATCTGAGCTGATAAATCCACGCGATAGAATACACTATTAGCAAGCTCTAAGTTATCGCTTTGTACCCAGAAATCGGTATAGTCATCCTCTGTTCCAGAATTTACTGTACCGAAATTCTTTTCTACATAACTAGCCCATTTATCATATACTGGATCCTGGCGAAGATACTTAAGATCTTGCTTCTTCTGACTTATAAAGTACTCCTTTTCCTGAGCACTCAGACTCTCATCAGCTTTAATCTTTGCAATCTCCATATATTTGTCACGAACTGCATTAATAGCCGATGTAATTTCTTTCTTTGTCGCCTGCTGAGCTGCTTCATCATAGGTAGTTGGAGCAGCATCAAACAGCGACTGTGACATAGATTTTATCTCATCATTTGTAATTGTTGAAAAATCAACATTTCCGCCAGCATCACTTTCCAGATATGAAATGATATCTGCATATTTTTCCAATGTAGCAGCAGCGCTCTCTTTATCGGCTTCAGTATGAATTGTAGATGTTCCGTTAGCCTCAGCCTCTGCCACTTCTGCTTGTACCTGTTTTGCGCTCTTTATACTCTTAAGCATTGATTCAAATGATTCTGCCGAGCCATAGTATACCTTGTCCTCACCACCTGAAGGATAAGTAAACAAAGCTCTGGATACAAGCTCTGTACCTGCTTCGCCGGCAGCAGTACTTGTAATAGCGCTAACCTCTTTATTGGACATTAATCCCATATTAATCAGCGCATTGATACCAAGCTCATTATTTCCTGTTATTGAAATATCCCCTGCCTTACCAGACTTATTAGAACTAATGAAAAATCTATGGTTCTTCTCATCAAAGTTTGCCTGTACACCAGCTTCATTGAGCTTGTTAACAAACTGATTTACAGTCATAGAAGGGTCAAGCTCGATTGTCTTGCTACCTTTGCTGCCACGTACCTGTATACTTCCTTTTACAATATCATCTCCTGTGCCTTCAGTCTTTACGCCAAGGGATGATAAAGTACTTTGTCCAGTAACTCCACTGGATATCTTTCCACCTGTAATATAGGCAGTTCTGGCAAGCTGGCTTATCTCCAATGTCTGTGTACCATTAATAGCACTACCAGATGCTAACGCTGTAGCCTTTGATGAATTACTTACCTGAGTCTTCTTTACAGCATAATTTGAAGAATAGCGCATATTACCAACAGATGTATAAAGGCTATACACCTTACTATTAAGGCTCTTCCAGGCATCCTGTTTCCAGCTTACCTTTGTCTGAGCCTTTACATATTTGTCCTTTTTATAACTATAGGCAGACACAAGAGCCCCTACAATAGACTCTGTATCCAAGCCTGAGGTCAGGCCCGAAATTCTAATAGGCATATGAACCCCTCCTATCTCTTTTCGTCAACCATAATTCCGGCAAGCTCCCAAGCCTTAGCAATAAGATCGAGAGTTTCCTCTGCTGGAAATTCCTTAATAACCTTTCTGGTTTCTTTATCAACCATCTTAATCATTACACGGTTTGTACCCTCATGGATACCAAATACCGCTTCTGCATTTCCCTGGGCAGAATTTATCTTGCTGATTGCTTCCTTAAGAGATGATGTTGGTTGTGCTGCTGCATTTTCCTCATCACTCTGTTCCTGATTAGGGTTTTTATATTCAGGTTCGCTTGCGCGTATCTCTTTTGCCGCTGTAGCGAAATCCACTGGTGAACTTTGCTGTGTTGCTTGTACTGGCGCCGTCTTTCCTGAACTTCCCTGTCCCTGGTAGTTGCTAACTGCACTACTTACTTCGCCTATTTTCATGGTACTCCTCCTTCTATACTCTCTTGCATACGTCCTTGTACGCACAAAGATTCATAGTCATCTAATTCAATTATCGTCAGGAACCATTACAAAGTTTATAGCTCAAGCAAAAAAAATAAAAAAATAAGCTAGTCAAGTGACTAACTTATTAGATGAGCTAGTAGCTATCAAGCTCTTAGTGTTACTCAAGGGAAACATTCTATAGTTGAGCGGAGTAATACTAAGGCTTGAGAGCGTAACTAGTGGATTATAATAAATTCTTAAGTGCTTCGATGTCATCCATAGAAATCTTCTGAGCTTCTTCATTTTCTTTCTGAATCTCAAGATAAACTTCCTTGCGATATATGGAAACTTCTTTTGGAGCTGAAATACCTATTTTGACCTGATCACCGCGAACTTCAAGGACTGTAATCTCGATGTTGTTGTTGATCATAATAGCGTCGCCTGTTTTTCTAGTTAATGCCAACATCGCTACTCACCATCCTTTCCATGTAATGCGTCATGAATAAGGTATCGTACTGGCTCATTTCCATCAATAATAATCTGATCTCCGATATTGGTATCAGTATTGATAATAATAGGAGCCTTTAGATTGATAGATGCTTCTTTAGGGTCCTTTGGAACTCTTACTGTAACAAGTACATAAGTGTTGTCAGCGTTAAGTTCGCCAAGCTGCTCTAAGGAATCCTCGTTTAAAGCTGGTGCATAATCCGGCTTTACAACGTGTGGAAGCATAACTGGCATAGCAAAATCTGTCTCATCCAGAGATTGCAGCCACATGATATTGCCCTTGTCCTTCTTTTCTTCGTCGAAAATGAGGGTGTATCTTTTCATGTCTGGAAAACCTATAAGCCCATGAACAAGATTGATGACTTTTTCATCTGAAATCTCAATGTCGCCGAATAGTCTTGTTTTTACGCGCATTATCCCTTTCTCCTTTGTGAAATGATTATAAGTAATTCAACAACGTAGACTCGCCCAGCTTTCCAGCGGCTGTAAGCGAGGCCTGATATGCGGTGTAAGCGGCTGTATAGTCGATGATTATCTGGGATAAATCTAAATCATCGTTTGTAGACTGAAGACTCTGTACTGTCTCTCGCTGGTCGCCAACACGTTTCTTTGTAAGGTCCAACGATTGCTTCTTACATCCCAAATCAGTAATTCCTAAACTTATTTTAGCATAATATGTATCAATTTTGCCTAGTTCTGTATCAAAAAGTTTTTGCAAATTATCTTCAAAGTAATCTGCTTCCTTTTTTATAGCATCGTACCAGGTACTGATATAGTTCTGATATTCATCAGAAGCATACTGTGTTTCGCCCTTCATTCTGGTAAGTTCGTCCAATTTATCGTGGGCTGCAATAGTCTTCTTTACAGCATCAATCATCTCTGTAAGGTCTCTTTGAATATCACTATTAAATACATCAGATGCCTCTGTATTAATAACTATAGTCTGATTTGCAGCTACCGTATATTCGATATCAAAATGAATCTGCTTTCCATTTTCATCAAACTTTGTATATGTAACCGGAACATTTACATCCAAAGGATCAAGTCTCTTTGTACAGTTATAATAATATTCTGGTCTAAGCTCGCCCTCATCAAATCCAGTTTTGTCATACTGGATATCAATAGTTGCATTATTATTCTTTAAATCTGCTGCTACCTGCTTATCAAGAATCAATTCACCTGTCTCTTTGATAGCAATAATGGTGTCATCTGGAACTGTCTTTTTTCCTAGCTGTGCCTGGCTCCACTGAGTTTCATTTTTGTACACAATAAGATTAATTCCACCGCTAGCTAGTGTCGTTGTATCCACAACTGTTTCCACATCATCCTCTACTGCACCTGCTGCAAAGAATGAAAAATCTGCCAAGGTGTTTCCTCTACCGTCCTTGAGGGAAAGCTTATTTATTGTATCAGTATCATTACCAAGATCATAATTCAGACGAACTCTGTAGTAGTTTGTCTGGGCCATATCGTTGATAGTGGTTGAAGGATTAAGGAATGGCGCAGCCATTTCTGCTGCTGTTGTAGGAATAGCATTTACACCATCATAATATCTATGCTCTTCCATGTGATCTTCAATAGAAAGAGTCTGATTGATTCGATATTTTGTATTTTTCTCATTCTCTGTAAAAACAAGATTGCTGTTTGTTCTATAGCCTGTGAAAACTGTACGCTTTGCATAGTCAGCATTGCCTTCAGCAAATACCTGTTTCTGAAGGGCTTCCAGCTGAGTAATCATAGTGCTTCGGTCCTCTGCATTATAGGTATCAGATGTACCCTTTACAGAAAGTGTGCGGCAATCAGTCATAAGTGTTCTTATGTTGATTAGGGATGTCTCTGATACATCCAGCCAGCTAGTTGCGTCTGGAATATTCTTGCTGTAGTACTGGGTTACCTGAGAAAGAGTTGTAGACAATCTGAGGGAACGAACAGCTACTACCGGATCATCAGAAGGACGGTCAATCTTCTTCTGGGATGTCATCTGCTTGTTGCGAGTATTGACTATCTCTTTTGTGCTGTTGATGTTTGATGAAGCATTGTTCATTATCATTTTGTTTGTAACTCTCATAAAATCACCTCTAAAATACTACTTTACTTAGGCTAACGGGAAAGCTGGGACCATTAATAATTGCCCCTATTAAACTCCCGTCTGAAGTATCAACCTATCATATATTTCGGAGAATACCGAAATACATTTAGATGCCAGGTTATATGCATTCTGGAATTTGATTAAATCCAGTGCTTCTTCATCTTCATCAACACCTGATACTGACATTCTTTGCTGAGAAATAGTTGTCTGGATGTTAGTGAAGTTGGTTGTGAAAATATTGCACTCCTGAGTATCTACAGTAACATCTGCGTAAATACACTGAAGGAACGCATCGCCTCCACCACCTCTGAAAAGCTTTGTCTTATTTTGTAGCTTCTGCAATCCCTCAATCAAATGGGCCGCATCAACACCATCTGTATAGTTTCCAAGGGTAGTTGTTGCAAAAATGGCTGCATCCTTATCAGATGCCTTTGCAATAGAAACATTCTTTGCTGTCAAAAGATAATATGACTCGTAATTCTTAGTTTCATCATTTACATCGTGTCCACTGTAGATAGTGTTGGATGATTTATTGTCACGCATCTGATGTTCAACACTAAGATCCAGCTTATCCTTTGCGATGAAGAATGCATTCATCAAATCGCCATTTAAATCAACACCGCGAGTTGCTGCTGAGTCATCACCTTCGCCAATCTCAATTCTATTAAAAGCTTCGCAGAAGTTTCTAAGGAAGAGATTCATCTGATTCTGATAATATGGAATGCCCATATAATTCACATCATCACCAACCTGAAGTGGCTTTGATATAAGATTTCCCTGTTCCTCAACTGTAAGTGTCTGATTCAAATAAAAGGTAACAGTTGTAATATTGCCCTTGTCATCTGTGTTGTATGAAAAACTGTTGTAGGTATACTCTGTGTTGTTTGTAGAAACAGAACCTCTTGTTGGCATATTCAGCTCATTAATGTTTGTGATGCTAAGTCCATTGATTGTGATAGAATCTCCTGTTGTGTTTGCCACATAGGCGTGCATGTTCTCGTTATTATTTCCATCACGGACCTCAAACATGGCCTTCATAGCTCCACCGTTTCCATTAGGAGTTGAGTTGAATTTATTTCCATCCTGAGTCCATATGATTTCATACAAACCATCAATATCCGACTGATTATGATTCTGGTCCAGCTCTCTTGAAACTACCTCCAATGTGTTGTGCTCGTATGTATCCACCAAAATCTGTCCGTTAATATAAACGGTATAGTATGTGGCACCAGTCTGCATATCAGGATAGTTGGAGTTCTTTACATCTACCTCGGAAACTGATACATCCACAAGCTTTGAAAGCTTATCAACCAAAACCGAGCGCTGATCTCTTAGCTCATTAGCGTGGCCTCCGCCCTGCTCGATTATGTTAATCTGCTTTGTTAAAATCGCAAGCTTTTCTGAAATAGAGTTGATATCATCAACTGCTGTCTTTATTTCATCGTTGATAGAATTCTGCAAATCATCCAGCTTAGTTGCCAGCTGATTGAAATACTCTGTAACCTGCTTTGCTGTAGAGATAAACTGCTTTCTAACTGTATCATCACCAGGATTACCCTGAAGTGTACTCATAGCATTAAACATCTTCGTATATACGGTGGTGAATCCAGAGTCTTTATTTGTCTCACTAAAATAGTCTTCAATCTGATCCATGTAATACTTCTTCTTTTCGTAGAATCCAAGGGCAGAAGAATTATTCCAGTATTTCTCGTCATAATACAAATCTCTTCGCTGAGTAACAGATTTTGCCTCTACACCAGTACCAGTTGTTCCCCAACTCTGATAGCATCTCAACGCTGATGAAGCCACAGTGTTAACAACCTGCTTGCTATATCCTGTTGTATTAACATTAGAGATATTGTTTGCAGTTGTGTTAATCTGTGCCTGTGCTGTATTAAGACCAGATGCTGCAATTGTTAATCCAAAAAATGTTGATGACATAGGCTATTCCTCCCCTGCCATTAAATCTTATACGTGTCCCAATGAAGTAACCAAATGCTCAATCATTTCATTTACTACATTTATATATCGGCTGGCAGCATTATATGCTGACTGATATTTAATCATTGTTGTAAGCTCTTCATCTGAAGAAACTCCAATAACACCCTGACGACTAAACTCGATTTCTTCCTTTGTTCCTTCAAGTGACTGGGCTGTTGATCTATATACGTTTCCTGTATTGCCAATCTCTCCAATCCACTTAACATAGAATCCTGAGAAACCGCAAGGTGTTGTATCACTAGGATTAAGGTTGAATTCCTGCTTTGTCCAAATCAAACTAAGATTAGTACCAAGCTGATGGTCAACCGCCTCCGTATTATCTGCGAATTTCAAATGAGGTAGGTATGACTCCTGCTTTATCATATCCTCATTGATGGAAATGTTCTTCATAGTGTAAAGGGTAGAATCATTTTCCAAATCTTCCTCATTATAGAGATACATCATTACAGGTTCTGCCATATTATCAAGCTGCACTTCTGTAAGTGTATATCTTTCGCAGCCATTTCTTACGAATAGCTCTCTAGGTGGAAGCTTCAAATCGCTACCTACTGGACAGTTCTTTTCATCTAATATTCTAAGCTTGCTGGCATCAACCTGAACTGTCTCCCCCTTATCGTTTACATATGTAGCTGTTGTTGCACCTTCATATGCATTTGCAGCTGTTGTCAAAGGGCTAAATAAATCATTTATTGTGATAACCAGCTGATGCAGTAATGTATCAAGCTCTGCCTCGGAATTCATCATAATGGAATTTGCTATTCCTTTCTGATAGTCCTCAGCTGTAAGCCTTGTTCCATTATCGTTATAAAAATCTGTAAAGTTAGTCCAGCCTGTTCCTCTGGCCATCAAAAGTGCCTTGATTTCTCCAATATCTGTATCCTTTTCTGCACTGACATTTGTAGTATCAAATACTGGGTAATAGTAATTCTTTGATGGATCCCTAGGATCTTTTATCTCTGAAAGATGAGGCCAGTATGGTGTGATAAATCCAGTCTTTCTATCCACAAGACCTGCCACTGGATGGAATGCAACCTCATCAATAAATTCTGTTCCTTCTACCTCCACGTGAACAACGCCCATGTTGTCCTCGCGGTAACTCATCTTAACCATGCCGGAAAGCTCGTCCAAAAGAAGGTCTCTCTTATCCCTTAAGTCCATTCCCTTCTCTACGCGACCAGCTTCTATTGCCTGTATCTTTTTATTTAATTCAACCATCTCTTTTCCAATTTCATTGATTCGCTCCAGCTTTTCATTAATCTTGGAATTGATAATGGTCTGATAATCTTCAAATCCCTGCTCTACTGCCTTAGTTCTTTCCAAAAAAAGGCTAGCTTTCTGCAATACCAGGTTCTGGTTAACAGTATCTGAAGGATCTTTGGCAAACTCTTCAAAGGCTTCCTGGAAATTCTCGATAGCCTCTTCAAATGCTTTGCCGTCAGATTCCTGCAGATGAGTGATAACCTCCTGCACTGCTTCTGAGCTAGCGTCATAAAAAGAATGTCGCCCATTCTCACTTCGATATGCTTTATCTAAAAAGATATCGCGAGCGTGGACGATCGTTCCTACCTGCACACCCAGACCACGGTACTGTGTACTAATGGCGGCTGTGCCTATTTTTTGATAATTTCTATCTTCATAAACAACCTGCTCACGAACATAACCTTCGGTGTTGATGTTCGAAAGGTTGTTAGCTGTTGTATTTAATCCATGTGATGCTGACTGTAGGCCAGATGCTCCAACATATAAGCTTCCAAAACTATTAGCCATAGGTCCTCCTTAAAAGTTTGCTAACCCTTTAAGGACATCCTTTTCCTACTGCTTAGCATCAAATCCTGATTTACCTAACAAATCTCCTGTAGTCTCTGCATCTCTGCCATAGTTAGATGTCTGAGGCGCCTGTCTTGCACTCTTAATCAGAGTAATATCAAATTCAACCATCTCAATCGCCTGGCGAAGGAGATTCTGAGTTTGAAAATTAAGCACCTGAACATTGCTAGCCGCTTCCTGCAGCTTGCTCTTGGCATTAATAAGCTGTTTTTGTTCTACAGGTTGGTTCGACAAATTATCGATCATCCATGATACGGTAATCTGCTCCCCATCGTGACCCATTACTGCTGCTATATGCCTCAGTAACTCGGCGCGTCGGCGTTCCAGCTCCAACAAGGAGTCTGCGATGGCCTGCTCCTGAGCGGTAATAGCTTCCAGTACGTCAAGCTTCTTATGGATAATAGAATCCTTCTTTTCTCCATTAAGACTAATTAACTTTTCGTATTGTGACCTTTCACCATCCATGGTTAAGAGCAACTCATCCATTAAACTAGCCACGCATCCGTCCTCACTAAACTAAATAGATCCAAAATTAGACAACAATTTTTCTGCGAAGTCATCTGCACTAACTTCGTATGTACCATCCTTGATTCTAGCTTTGATATCCGCAACTAAATCCTCTCTGATATCTGCTGCCTCTGCCACTGCTGCCTTTGCAACATGGTAATCTTTACCTGTTGATGAAATCTGAACCTGGTCACGGCCCATTCCATTTGTTTTTGCAGCCTGTGCTACATTTTTAGTGTTTGATGTCTGATAGAGCTGAGCTACCTGATTGTAAGCCTCTATACGCATATCGCCACACTCCTTTCCTCCCTTATTTTCTGTCGATTAAGTCCTTTAATCTCAAGATACACTTTTCTTTACACTCCATTTATCGGCCTATAAGTATAAAACTTTATAGTCATAATAAAAAAAATTCATATTTTTTTCAAACTTTTATTTCCACATTACATGTATCGGGTAATTATAGGGGGTACTTTAGAAAAAAATTGTGAAAATAAAAAATGACCTCAGGCTTGAGAGGAACCTGAGGTCGGTTAGAGAATTTGAGCTATTCTATATTATTTTGAATAGCTACTTATATTGGATAGAGAAAATTGTAAGATATCGGCTAATTTAGTTTTCATACTTCTTATCGAAAGTATAATTTGTCATTAAATCCTCATCGCTGGTGTAAAAACCTTCGTCCTTGAGGGCCTTTAATGTATTAGTACAGTCTAAATTAAGATTCACATATATATTCTGCTCGTGCCAACTTGGATTATTGGCTGAATATGTATCTACATAATCTTGGAATGTATTCTCATCAGAGAAATATACTTTATCCTTATTGTAGATAGTAAAATTAAAATCGTTATAAAGCATTCTCTTCTGATTCTGCTTATAATTGTAGTCATATCCAGCGAAATTCTGCTGGAACAATTTACCAGCGTCAATATCCTTCAATATAGCATCGTATACTCTTTGGAATTTAGCATACTTTTCTGAAGTAGAAAGTTCATCAAAATTAGAATATACGAAATTGTAGTCTTTTCCGTTTTCAATATCTATGATGGTAGATAATTCCATTCCACGAACTTCGCAATCATCCCATATGTTTCCAATGATGTGCTGCTTGATTCGTCCTGGATTGTTAAGGAAATCAATTATAGGCTGTGTAGCTGCCAAATATTCCGGACTAACTACTGATGCTTCTGTATTAATTACTGGATATGAACGGATAATTATTCTTCCATTCTTTAATTTGTAACGGATTTCGATAGTCTTTCCATCTACATCTCGATAATTATAATTGATATCTCTAAGCTCTTTCTTATCTTCTAAGAAATTCTGATGTAGCTGACGGAATGCTTCGATTTCCATTTCATCAGTGAATACCATTGTGTAGTCGTTCTGAATTCCAGCCCATGCTATGTCTTCAAGCTTTGGCACTCTGTTTTCTACTCCGACAACATCAAATCTCATACAAAGCATAACTGCTAGTGCTGCCACTGAATATATTACACAGTGAATAGTCTTTTTAAGACAGAAAACTCTGAGCGTCTTTTCTATCATCATCTGGGTTGCAAAATATATTATTGCACCAATGATAAGAGTAGAAACAATGGCGATTGCATATCTTCCATCATATGAAAGAACTCTTATTGCCTCAATCATTCCTGCAACAAATGCGCCTGCAACCATCGAAATGAAGAATGACATTCCAACAGAAAATACTGGCTTCATAAATGGCACTGAAATGAAATCAAGAACTGTTTCAAGCTTCTTAAATCTATAGAGCTGGTATGTAAATATGATAAGTAAGATTGCAAATACTGTGTAGCCTATCATATATTTGCCGCCAGTATATTCGTAAGTGAAATCAATTACTTTTGTGTAATCGTCATCTGTCACCACATTACTTATGATTTTTATCTTATCTAAAATGAAAAGATATGGAGTGAAACAGTTATACTGAATGCCATTCATGGCTGCATCCATACCATAGACTAAAATGCTGGCTGTAAGTCTAAACGCAATCTCCATAAGTAAATACAGGAAATTAAAAATACAGTAGAAAACTATTCCTGTAACAAGCTGTCCTGTAATCATCAATGAGAACATAGCAATTGATGTAAACAGCACTGTTGTAAAAGCTGTAATGAGAGCCCAATACCATACGCAGCTAATATTTCCTGCACCTGATGCTAAGGCAGCCACTGACATAATTGCAGCTGTTAATATTACTGGAACAATAGAGACCGTAAAGCTAGAAGCCAATCCAGTGAAATAAAGACTCCTTCTGCTAACTGGAAAAGCGTGCATCATATAGCTGTCTCTTCTATTAAATAAATACCAGAATGTAATAGCTGTAACGACTATGGAAATCACAATGGAAAACGTGGCGCTTGGTTGGCTAGACATATGCTCAAACAATCTCATCTCCATTGTGTAGCCTAGCTGTGAGTACCAATCATCTTCGATATTAGCTGTACTTATAATAAATGAGATTGGTTGGCAAATAAGTAGGAGAACAAAATATAGCAGTCCAGGTATCCAAGTCCTACTAATGTTTTTCTTGTATAAAGCCTTGTTAAAAAATGATGTCTTTGACTGCATAGTTCTCACCTCCCAACTCGTAAATAAATATTTCTTCAAGGGTAAGTGGAAGCACATCCATCAGAAGTGGATTCATCTGACTAATAATCTGCTCTGCAGCTCTTGGTTCTCCCTTGACAATAAGTGTATGAACTCTACCGTTTGTAATCTTCTTTAATACCTGTATATCCTCAGGAAGCTTTGGCATATCACCTTCAAATGCAATTTGAATTTTTGTGATTGAAGTCTGAAGCTCGTCTAATGAACGCTCAATAAGAATCTTTCCATTATTCATGATTCCTACGTGATCACAAACATCCTCAAGCTCTCTAAGGTTGTGAGAGCTTACCAATACTGTAAGACCATTTTCCGCTACGTCTGACATAATCAGGCTCCATATCTGTCGGCGCATTACAGGATCCAAACCATCAACAGGCTCATCTAAAATCATAAGCTCTGGACGAGATGCGATAGAAAGCATGAATGCCACCTGCTTTTGCATACCCTTGGAAAGGGTACGTACCATTTTCTTAGGGTTGATAGCTGGGAAGCAATTCATAATCTTTTTAAATAATGCCTCGTCAAATTTAGGATATATATCTTTATAAAACTTCATCATATCCAGTGTATTAGCCTGAGTGAAAAAGAATATTTCATCAGGAATAACTGCATATCTGCTCTTAATAGCCTGATTTTCGTATACTGGTTGGCCATCTATAAGCACCTGGCCGGCATCCTGCTTATAAACGCCACTAAGGTGACGAATGATTGTAGACTTTCCTGCGCCGTTAGGACCAACAAGACCGTATATGGCACCTCTTTCCACATGCATATTTAAATCGTCGAGGGCAACAAAGTCTCCAAATTTTTTGGTTACATTACTTACCTGAATCACTTTCTGCTCCTCCCTTCGCTAATTCCTCAATACGCTGAATAAGAATATCCTTATCCTCACAAAGATACAGAAGCTCTTTTACAATCTCATCGAATTCTTTCATCAGTTCTTCATTCCTCCCTGAAGCAACATCAGCACGCTTTGCTGCGTAACTTCCTTTTCCCGCAATTGTATAGATATAACCTTCCTGTTCTAATTCCCTGTAGGCTTTTTGAATAGTATTTGGATTGATTGATAAACTGGTTGCAAGCTCTCGAACACTAGGTAGTTTTTCATCTGTACGCACTGCACCTGATACCACCAATCGACGAAGACCATCCTTTATCTGCTCATATATAGGCTTTGAATCCCTATAATTAAGATGGATCATCTAATTTCCTCCTTGCAGTATTAACTGTATTATCTGTTCTAATACACTTATAGCACACTCATTTTTTAGTGTCAACACAAATTTTGCCAATTTTAAGCACAAAAAAACTGCAAAGCACATATGCTTTGCAGTCATTGTTTCTATAATATATTAATTCTGTCAGAAATATGCTTTTGCATATTAATAACATCGTGGTCGTATGGTTCGTTCATAAGCATTGACTTGATAATGAAATCAGCTGATGCCTTATTTACTGCGATAGGAATATCGTATACCTGAGCTATTCTCATAAGCGCCTTAACATCTGGATCATGTGGCTGTGCTGTAAGTGGATCTGAAAAGAATACAATTAAATCAATTCTTCCCTCAACAACCTTGGCACCAATCTGCTGATCTCCACCAAGAGGACCTGAATTATATCCTCTGACTGTAAGACCTGTTCTTTCAGACACCAAACGTGCTGTAGTGCCTGTACCACAAAGGAAGTGATTCTTTAAAATATCCTTATTAGATTCGCACCACTCTACCAGAGTCTTTTTCTTTCCGTCGTGAGCTATTAATGCAATGTTTTTCTGTCGTCCAATAGTAAAAGTAACCTTATCTTCCATAAAAGCCCTCCATTATGCATTTATACTGCATTACATAAATCATAAAGCTCGTCGCAGTGATTTCTGATTAAATCCTCTAGACCAAGCCAGTAGCCAGGATCCTCCTCTGTATGATTACTGTAAGCATAAATATCAGCAATTTTTTCGCAGAATGCCATCAACATCTCTTCCTCTACACCCTGAATCATTGCTGGTAATCTATTCTGAAGTACGTTTAAAACATCCCTTTTTGCCTTGTTCTTTAATAATGCTCTGTATAAAGATTCCTTTTCAGCATCTGATAAATTCTCTATAAATCCTTCTAACTGCTCTTTTGCCTTCATCTATAATATAACCCTTCTAATTAAATATTTCTATTTAGAATCAAAACATTATTTTATATAACGTTTTGCAACAGGTGATAATTTATCATGAAAACTATTTAGGGTCAATTAGTTTTTTCCTTTTGGCAAAAAGAATCTTATTTTGGCAAATTTAATATTCGTCTTCCTTTGCAATATCCTCGGCAGACATATACTTGCGGAATACCTTTTCAAGGATTGGATGTACACAAGAAGCAATCATTCCTGGTAAGAATAAAAGGAAGATTGGGAAACGGTATACCAATAATCCAAGAAGAACAAACACGCCAAGAATTGCTATAGTCCAACCAATATTAAGTATCATAAAAATAGCTGAAAGCTTGAATGACTCCTTGAATCCGTTGGCAAATCTGGCAATATAAGCAAAATGATAAACTGACCAGAGAATTGTAATTACAAGAAGTACTGTGAAGAAAATATACATTCCTGCAAACATACTATCGTGACCGATTATATTTTTGGTGATGTATATATCCCCTGAAAGGATGGCATAAAGCACCATAAATATTAGCCAAGATAATGTGGACTGCTTGAAGTTGTCCTTGAAGGAATGGAAAAACTCCAAAGTGTAGCCTCTACCCTTGAATACGCATTTGTGAATAGCATAGTAGAGAGCTGTAAGGCTGGCACCTATAGTAAATATAGGTAATGAACAAATAATAAAATAAAATCCAATAATCAGCATATCTGTAATTTTAGATAGGCTATCAAAAAATCTACTATTAAAAAATCTTCCCAAAACTTATTCTCCTTTTTCTAACTCATATAACAGTTCATAGAAGCGTGCCATATAATCTTCGCTTCCGCTTAAATCTGCAATCAAAAGATATCTAATATTCTCATCTAACCCAAAATATTTTTGGATAGGGGAACCGCTGATATCTACCGCAACATTGTAATTATTTGTGACGCCATCATCATCTGTAACAGTGGCCTGATATATACGTCCTTCCGATTCCCACTTAGAGTATAGCTCGTTTGGAACTGTGGTGCTCAAATCGCGGATGACACCCATATCCACCAAATAATCAACACCAACATCATCTGTGAATGCAAAATCAAGCTGGCCAGTCATAATGTAAATATCAAGTTTGTTTCCATAGCCACCCATATTTACATCATCATATGTATAAAAATCTGCTGAAAGATTAAATCCATCGTGCTTTGCCATTTTAAGCACATCATGCATTTCATCAGCTACCTTTTCATTGTACTGGCTAGAATTGATAATCATTCCATAAAATTTGTACTGGACATAGGTGAGTGCGTGATGAACACCCCAGGTGATGGCTCCTATTATTAAAAGCGCTACTATTATATGAAACTTGTAATACTCCCATATATATTCCAGCTTCTGTCCAAAGGACATTTGGGAAAGCTTCTTTTTCTCGCCCTTTAAGGTCTTGGTGACCTGCTCTTGTTCTTTATCTACATATTCCATCTTTTACCTCTCGCTGTTATGCTAACAATCTTACTGCTGGCTACAGCTATTTTTTACTCTTGAAATATAGTATCTAAAAAAAAGGGCTACTTCAAGAAGAAGTAGCCAAATTTTAGCAATATTTAATAACTTAAAATATTAGATATCGAGAAGCTTTGCATAAGCTGCAAGAGCATCTGATGTGTCTCCTGAAAGAACCTTCTTTGCAAGTGTCTTACCAAGCTGAACACCTTCCTGATCGAATGAGTTAAGATTCCATACAAATCCCTGGAACATAACCTTGTTCTCGAAGTGTGCAAGAAGTGCACCAAGTGTCTCAGGTGTAAGCTGCTCACCAACGATGATTGATGATGGGCGGTTTCCTTCGAAGTACTTGTTTCTGTTGTCATCATCCTTACCACAAGCAAATGCCATAATCTGAGCTGCAACATTAGCGCAAAGCTTCTGCTGTGATGTGCTATCCTCGATAACAACATCTGTAGCCATCTGGCTCTTCTTGAATCCAACGAACTGAAGTGGAATGATGTTTGTTCCCTGGTGAAGGAGCTGGTAGAAGCTGTGCTGTCCGTTTGTTCCTGGCTCACCAAAGATTACAGGACCTGTTACATAATCAACAGGTTCACCAAATCTATTTACGCTCTTTCCGTTTGACTCCATATCAAGCTGCTGTAAATGAGCTGGGAAGCGGCTAAGTGCCTGTGAGTATGGGAGAACTGCTGTAGTCTCGTATCCGAGAATGTTTCTCTCATATACACCAATAAGAGCATCAAGCATTGCTGGGTTCTTGCGAATATCAACATTGCGAGCAAGCTTATCTTCTTCTGCTGCACCATTTAAGAATCTAGCAAATACATCTGGACCAAATGCAAGTGAAAGAACTGCGCCACCTACTGAAGATGTAGATGAGTAACGTCCACCGATGTAATCATCCATAAAGAATGCATCAAGGTAATCAGCTGATTTTGCAAGAGGTGAAGCATCTGATGTAACAGCAATCATGTGCTTAGATGCATCAAGACCAGCGTTCTTTAAAGCATTTTTAACGAATGACTCGTTTGTAAGTGTCTCAAGTGTAGTACCTGACTTTGAAACAAGGATGAAAATTGAGTGAGCAACATCAACACCAGCAAGAACTGATGCAGCATCATCTGGATCTACGTTTGAAATGAAACGAGCTTCCATCTTGAATGTGCCTGTTACCTTTGCCCAATTCTCGAGAGCAAGATACATAGCGCGAGGACCAAGGTCTGATCCACCGATACCAATCTGAACAGCTGTAGTGAACTTCTCACCATTCTCGTTAACGATTTCACCATTGTGAACCTTGTTAGCGAACTCTGCGATACGCTCCTGCTGCTTAACATAGAACTCCCTTTTGTTAACCCCATCAGCAATAACATCCTCGCCAAGCTGACCACGTGTAAGCTGGTGAAGAACTAATCTCTTTTCCCCTGTATTAATAACCTCTCCATTGAAAAGTGCTGAGTATTTGTCGATAAGCTGTGCCTCATCAGCAAGTCCCTGAAGAGCTTCAAGAACTACGCCATCAACCTGCTTTGCAGCAAAGTTGTATGCCAAACCATTTGACATTGGAACTGAGTACTCTGCAACACGCTTTGCACCATTTGCTCCAGCCATTGCTGACTTAAGCTCTACCTGATTCTTCAACCCCTGAAGAGTCTTGTAAGATTCAAGCTTATCAAAATTATTCCATGCTACCATTTTCTTACTCCTTTGTAATTTGAACTATTGTAACTTCTTTGGGCTGCCTATGGTAAAACCACAAGCTGTCAAAAGAATAGCTAAAACGTTTTCTAACCAAAAATTTTATAATAAAACAGGGTGTAATACAATAGATTACACCCATTTTTCATCATCTTATTTCAGTTAATACACATTGTTTTTTATTAGTGTTTGAGCAACTTTGTGGAGTTTTGTTGCGCTGATTTTATATGGCTCCAAGCTGCATCTTATAGTATTTCTCGTACAAGCCACCTTCCTTTATAAGCTCCTTATGTGTACCTCGCTCCTTGATTCCATCTCCATCAAGAACGATAATCTCGTCTGCACCAAGGATTGTAGATAAGCGGTGGGCAATAGTGATGGTAGTTCTTCCAACAGCAAGCTTGTCTAAGCTTTCCTGAATGTAGCGCTCACTTTCATTATCAAGAGCTGATGTTGCCTCATCCAAAATAAGAATTGGAGGATTCTTTAAGAATACTCTAGAAATTGAAATACGCTGCTTCTGTCCTCCTGAAAGGCGTGTACCGCGCTCTCCTACCTCTGTATCAAAACCGTTTGGAAGACTCTCAATGAAATCTAAAAGATCTGCATTTCTTGCAGCTTCCACTATCTCTTCCATAGTAGCATCAGGCTTTCCGTATGCAATGTTATCTTTGATTGTTCCATTGAACAGGTAAACATCCTGCTGCACAATTCCTATATATGAACGAAGTGATTTCTGTGTGACTGTCTTTACATCAACTCCATCGATACAGACTGAACCGCCTGTAGTATCGTAAAATCTAGGTATCAATGCACATA